>OJKY01001866.1_pt1 | contig 11925 bp, 7 predicted proteins | sample 1596571 | NCBI WGS metagenome assembly OJKY01 (sample SAMEA4350170, study PRJEB24818) | metagenome | biome: human; feature: gut; material: faeces | place: Denmark | collected 2013-09
TCATTGTAGTGATAGCCCTTGTCAATTTCCGACATTTCGGGACATTCGAAGACGTGCTGCATGAAGTAGTTGGCCTCGCGGATACCCTTGTATAGGTTGTTGTAGGTTTGCGAACGATAGATGTTGTTGTCCGGATTCCACGTATCGTAGTTGATGAGCGAATAGTTGCGGCCGGTGAATACGATCGATCCGTCGTCGTCGCAGCATGACCACGGCAGTATTTGGCCGCTGGGGTCGCTGTAATTGGACTGGTAACCGTAGACGTTTGTTAGATACTGCTCCGTGGTTTTGGCTTTCTGGAAGATTTGTGCCGCAGTTAGTTGTTCATCGGGCTGGCGGTCGAGATAGTCGTCGCAGGCTACGAACGCGGTGCCGGACAATAACAGCAATCCGAATGTTTTCAATATGTTTTTCATAGTCGTTGTCGTTGGTTTAGAAGCCGATCGTAAGACCGATGTTGATGATGCGGTTGTTGGGGTAGTTCGTGGCGCCGGTCTGCAAGTCGGGGTCCCACAGTTTGAAGGGACTGAACGTGAACAGGTTCACGCCGGAGAGATAGACGCGCATGTTCTGCATGGCCATCTTCTGGGAGATGTGCTTGGGCAGCGTATAGCCGATTTCGAGGTTTTTCAGGCGCATGTAGCGGCCGTTGGCCATCCAGAACGAGGAGTTCTGGTTGTTGTTGTTATTCGTGCCGATGAACAACCGCGGATATTTGGCGTCGAGCCGTTCGGGCGTCCAGTAGTTATCGTAGACATCGGAGAAGAGGTTGGCCTCGCGGCTGTTGCGGGCGATGAAGCCTTGCGTCTGGTCGGTGCGCGTCGAGAAATTTACGTGGCCGACGCCCTGGAAGAAGGCCGAGAAGTCGAATGCCTTCCATTGCAGCGAGAAGCCGAATCCGTAAACGATCTCGGGAATGTCCGAGTAGCCGATGGGCTTCGTGTCGTAGCTGTCGACGATGCCGTCGCCGTTGAGGTCGAGGTATTTGATGTCGCCCGGTTTCACCTCGCCGAAACTCTGCTTGGTCCACGAGTCGATGTCTTCCTGATCCTGGAAGAGTCCGACGGCCACCAGACCGAATTTCTGGTACTGCATCTGGCCGCTGCGGTTCATGTAGGTATAGGCGTAATCAGGCTCGTCCTGGTCCATGATCCGGTTGCGTGCGTAGGTGAAATTGCCGCGCACGGTGAGGTGGAAGTCCTTGCCGAGCGGTTGGTGGTATTCGAGCGAGGCGTCGATGCCGCTGTTGCGCATCTTGCCGATGTTCACCCAGGGTTTGGTGCTCAGACCCACGTACATGGGGATGGATTTGCGCTGGAGGAAGATGCCCTCGCGGTTTTCCTTGAAATAATCCACCGATATGTTCAACTGGTTGAAGAACGAGAGGTCGGCGCCGAGATTGAGCTTCTTGGCCTTTTCCCAGCCTACGTTGGGGTTCGGGAATTCGCCGAGGCGGACCGAGGTGTACTGGCTGGGCGTCGTGCCGAAATAGTATTTGCCGCCGCTGACCACGGTTTCGTTGTAGATGAAACGGCGGTCGCCGCCGATCTGGTCGTTGCCCACCAGACCGTAGGAGGCTTTGAGCTTGACCATGCTGACCACGTCACGGATCGGCTCGAAGAATTTTTCGTTCGAGACGACATAACCCACGGCGATCGACGGGAAGAACCCGAAGCGGTGGTTGGGCGAGAAGTTCTCCGAGCCGTTGTAGCCGAAGTTACCCTCGACGAAGTAGCGGTTGTCGTAGTTGTAGGTGATACGGCCCGCAATGCCCTGATGGCGGTAGGGCAGCGCTTTTTCCGAGTTGTTGGCGTTTTCGCCCACGTAGTTCTTCTGCGACTGCTGGAAGAGGAACATGGCCGAGAGGTCGTGCTTGCCGAAGGTGCGTGCCCAGTTGGCCACGGCTTCGAAGTAGACCGAACGATAACCCTTGTTGGTCTGCTTGTAGGTGAGGTTTTCCTCGCCGATCTTCGTCTGGTTGAATTCGAGTTCGCCCGCCTCGTTGCGGCCGGTGGCCAGCCATTGGGGCGAGGTTTTCGTGCGGCCCAGGTTGTTCTCGTTCTGGGCGTCGAACGAACCCTTGACAGATACGGTAAGGCCCTTGGTCACCCAGTCGCCCAGATCCTGCGTCAGCACGAACAGCGACTGCGCCGTGTTGTAGAAGATTTCGCGGTATCCGGTCTGCGTCAGCAGCGCATAGGGGTTCTCGCCCTGTCCCGATGCCGGGCCGGCCAGGTAGCCGTTCGAATAGACGTCCGGGAAGGCGTTGGCTGCGGTCTTGAGCGCATAGCCCCAGATGCCGTTGGCGCCGGTGGCGCTCGACCCCGGTTCGTTCTTGCGTTCGAACGTGGTGGCCAGGTTGACGTTGAGCTTGGTGTATTTGTGGAGCTGGACCTCGACGTTCGACCGGAAGTTGAACCGGCGGTAGAAGACCGACGTGTTGTACTCCTTCATGTTGTCGGCCTTGAACAGGCCGTCCTCGTTGTAAAAGCCGCCCGAGATGTAGTATTTGGCCGTCGAGCCGCCGCCCGAGATGTTGACGTTGACGCGCTGGTTGAACGAGTAGTCCTTGTAGAGCCGCTTCACCCAGTCGATGTTCGGGTGCAGGTCGGGGTCCGAGCCGTCGCGGAACATCTGGATGTCCTTCCTCGAGTAGAAGTCGTATCCGGCCGCCGCGTTGTACATCTCGGCGAACTGGACGGCGTCGATCATGTCGGGAATCTTGGTCGGCTGTACCATGCCGGCCTCGAACTTGATGTTGATCTGCGGCTTGCCGATGGTTCCCTCGCGGGTCGTGATCAGTACGACGCCGTTGGCGCCGCGCACACCGTAGACGGCGGTCGCCGCAGCGTCCTTGAGGATCGAGAACTCCTTGATGTCCTCGATGTCCACCAGGTCGAGGTCGCGCTCGATGCCGTCGACGAGTATCAGCGGCGTTTTGTTGGAGCCGAAGGTGCTGATACCGCGGATCCAGAAGGTCGACGAGGCGCCCGGTTCGCCCGAACGCTGCACGGAGATGACGCCCGCGAGCTGTCCGGCCAGGTTGTTCGAGATCTTGCCCGTGGGCATCTTGATGTCGTTGACCGGAACGGAGGCTATCGAACCGATGACGCTGGCCTTCTTCTGGGCGCCGTAACCGACGACGACGACCTCTTCGAGGTTGTTGTCCGGCGAAAGGGAGATCACTTTGGGAATGCGGTCGATGGGGAACTCCTGCGTCTGATAACCGACGTAGGAGATGGTCACGAAGCCGAAGTTGCCGGTGAACGAATAGTCGAACGAACCGTCCGATGCGGTGCTTGTGCCGAGTGCCGAATCCTTGATCCAGACCGTGCCACCGATGATCGGCTGCCGCGTCGCGGCGTCGAGCACCTGTCCCGCGATGTGGTGTTTCTGCGGGGCGGCCGGAGCCGTGGCCGGGGCTGCGGGCGCGGGGTTTTGTGCCGCCGTGCGGGTCAGGATGATGTTGTTCTGACGGATGATGTAGGTGATGCCGGTTCCGCGCAGGGCTTCGTCGAGCAGCTGGGAAACCGATTTCGTCGATTTGGCGATTTTCACGGGGACGTTGTCCGCCAGGTTGCCCTGGTAGGAGATTCGGTAAGAGGTCTGCGATTCGATCTTCTGGATCAGCCCTTTCAGGCTGGTCACGTTTTCAACGCGGACCGAAGTCTGCTGGGGCGACGGTGCCGCCTGCGTTCCCCCCCCCACGGGATAAGGAGTGTCAGGCATGCTGCCAGAAGGTACCGGGCACGCCGCATACGGAGTAGCTTTTGTTTCATAGAGGTTTGGTTAAGATTGGATTATTTGTGAATGGTGATTTTTTCGCCGTTGCGGTTGAAACGGGTGTTCGTCGAAAGCGTCAGCACTTCGAGGATATGGTCGATCGGCATGTTGAAATCGAGCGTTCCGGTGAACTGGATGCTTTTGAGCGCGTCGTTGCGGAAAGCGATGCCGATGCCGTAGAAATCCTCGATCACCCCGGCGATCTGCTCCAGGTCGACGTGGCGGAACGTGCGCAGCCGGGCGGCCAGTTCCGCCTCCACGTTGACCGTTTGCAGCGTCAGATCGTTGTCCGTGGGATTGTAGGAGACTTTCTGTCCCGGGTGCAGGGCCACGACATGTTCGGCGGCGCGGAAATCGACGGCTCCCTCGACCAGTACGGTTTCGACGTCGGAACTGTCGTCGTAGGCTTTCAGGTTGAATTTGGTTCCGCGGACCACGACCTCGGCGTCGTGGACCGTGGTGACGGTGAACGGCGCGCCGTTGCGCTTGCTGACCTCGAAAAAGGCTTCGCCGGTAAGGTGCACCGTGCGGTTCCCGTCGTCGAACGAGACCGGATAGTTCAGTTGCGAGCTGCGGGTGAGCCGGATGACGGAGCCGTCGGGCAGCGTCACCGAGCAGTCGCTGTGCTCGGCGCTGACCGTGCAGATGCGGTCGTCCGGACGGTTCTGGTAGAGATACATGCCCGCGACGATCACGCCGGCGACGAGTATGGCGGCGTAACGCGAGACGATCTGCCGCCATTGGGGCCGTGTCTTTGTGCGGCGCAGTTCGATGCGCCGTTGCAGGGATCGGAATGCCTGGTCGGTGTTGACCGACGCGGCGGCCCGGAGCCGGTCTCCGGCGAAGAGCACGAAATAGAGCGTTTCGAGCCGGCGGCGGTTCTCTTCGGAAGCGTCGTACCAGTTTTCGATCTCGCGGTTGGTGGGTTCGTCGAGTTTTCCTTCGAGGAACTCGGTCAGCAGGTTGTCGTCGATCTCTTTCATAAGGGCGGTTTCTGTATGTAATACGATTCAGGGAAAATAGATACTAAACGAAAACCCGAATTTTTTTCGGGCTTTCGTTTTTATTGCATATAATCGGTTTCAGGGACAGGGGTTTCAGTTGCTCCCGGGCATTTCGAAAAACAGCGCTATCAGCGGCAGGTAATCCTTCAGGGCGACGCCGAGGACTTTGAGCGCCTGGCCGATATGGTAGTTGACGGTCTGGGGCGATACCTCCATTTCGGCGGCGATCTGCTGGTGGGTCATGCACTGGAAGCGGCTCATCTCGAAGATACGGCGGGTCTGCTCGGGGAGTTGCGCGAGCGCCTCGTGGTAGAGCCGCGCGAGTTCCGTGCCGAGGTAGAAGTCCGGGGAGTCGAACTGGTCGGCGAATCTCTTTTCCAGCTGCTGGTGGACGCGTGAATGGACGCTCTGGCGGGTTACGCGGTCCAGCGACTTGTTGCGGACGATCATGAACAGAAGTCCCTTCAGCGAAAGTTCCTCCATCAGGCGGTCGCGGTTTTCCCAGATGTACAGCATCGTGTCCTGTACGATGTCTTCCGCCGCGGGGAGGGATACCCAGCGCGAAGCGAAGCTGCACAACCCTTTGTAATAGAATCGGTAGCATGCTTCGAAACACTGCCGGTCCCCGGCGTTGAGCCGTCGGATGACCAGCCGGTTGTCGAGGATGTCGTATTTGGTGTTCAGGGACATAAACTGTCGGATCTCGCGTAATTTGAAAGGTTAAAATTACAACTTTTTCCGGAAAACGGTCCTGATTCCCGAAAAAAGGCTCACCTTTGCAGAAAAATAGAACCGGGCTTCCGGGGAGTCTGCGCCCCGGGGCCGCCGCATTGCATCGCTTATGAATACCGTCTGGATCGTATTACCTATATTGATCGTGCTGATGTTTCAGCTCGGCATCGAACTCGACCGGCAGGCCTTCGCCGGTGTGGCCCGCCGTCCGGCGGCCGTCGTCGCGGGACTGCTGGGCCAGTTGGTGCTGCTGCCGCTCATCGCCTTCGGCGTGGGGCTGGCGTTCCGCCTGCCGTCCGTTTACTTCCTGGGACTGCTGCTGATCGCCTGCTGTCCGGGAGGCAGTTCGTCGAATGTCTTTTCGATGCTGGCCAAGGGCGACGTGGCCCTTTCGGTGACGCTGACCGCTTTGAGCAGTCTCATCACGCTGTTCACGATTCCGCTGGTGATGGGTTTCGCCGCGCGTTTCGTCGCGGTGCACGCCGGTGCGGCTATCGAACTGCCGGTCGGGAAGCTGTTGGTGCAGAATATCGTCCTGCTGTTCCTGCCGATGCTGTGCGGGGCGTTTTTCCGCTATTGGCGGCCCCGGGCGGCACGGCATGTGCATGATCTGTTGGGGCGTGTGGCCTTCCCGGCCCTGATGCTGCTGGCGGCGGTGTTCTTCGTGCAGTATGCTTCGACGATCCTCGAAAACCTCGGCGTGCTGGGACTGGCCGCAGGAACGCTGATCCTGCTGGCGATGGCGGGCGGGTCGCTGCTGGCCCGCCTGTTCCGGCTCCGGCGGGCGGTGCGCCGCACGATCGTCATCGAGGTCGGGATGCAGAACGCTGCGCAGGCCATCGCCGTCGCCACCTCGCCGCTGATCTTCGACAGCGGCGAAATGGCTGTTCCGGCCATCGTCTACGCCCTCGTGATGAACGTGGTCCTGCTCTCGTACCTGAAATTGCTGCCGAAATATACCGGCGAAACAGCGTCGGGAGGTGTTTAACCGAGTATCTTTGCCGTATGAAATTCCTGAAAGTCGCAATTTTGTTTTTCGGCCTGGCCGCAGCGTTTGCCGTGCGGGCGCAGGAGGGAACCTATCCCGTCAGCGGACGGGTGATCGACCGTTTGAGCCGCAGGCCCGTGGCCTATGCCGCCGTGGTGCTGGCCGGGCAGGAGCGGAAGGGTGCCTCGACCGATTCGCTGGGGAGGTTCCGCATCGAGCGCGTGAAGCCGGGTATCTGGCGGCTGGCGGTCTCGTCGGTGGGCTACAAGAGCGCGACGACGCCCGAATACCTGGTTTCGGCCGCCACGCCCTTCATCGAGATCGAGATGGAAGAGGACGCCGCGCAGCTCGAAGCCGTGACGGTCCGCCCGTCGCCGTTCCGCGTCACGGCGGAGAGTCCCGTAAGTTTGAAGGTGATCGGTTTGCAGGAGATCGAGAAAAGCCCCGGCTCGAACCGTGACGTGTCGCGCATCGTGCGCTCCTATCCCGGCGTGGCTTTCTCGCCCGTGGGTTACCGCAACGACCTGATCGTGCGCGGCGGCGGCCCTTCGGAGAACAAGTTCTACATGGACGGGATCGAGATTCCGAACATCAACCATTTTGCCACGCAGGGTGCGACGGGCGGTCCGGTGAGCATCGTCAACGCCGACCTCGTGCGCGAGATCAGCTTCTACACCGGCGCTTTTCCCGCCGACCGGGCCGGGGCGTTGAGTTCCGTGCTGGATTTCAAACTGCGCGACGGCAATGCCGAAAGGCAGACCTTCAAAGCGACGCTGGGGGCCTCGGAAGTGGGGTTGAGCGGCAGCGGGCACATCGGCGGCAAGACGACTTATCTGTTTTCCATCCGCCAGTCCTATCTGCAACTGCTGTTCAAGATGCTGGGGCTGCCCTTCCTGCCCAACTACATCGACGGGCAGGCGAAGGTCAGGACGCGCTTTTCGGAGCGCGACGAACTGACGGTGCTGGCCCTGGCCGGATTCGACAATATGCGGCTCAACGTCGACGAGAAGGGCGAGGACGCCGAATATCTGTTGAGCTACCTGCCCCGCATCCGGCAGGAGACCTTCACGGCGGGGGCCTCGTGGCGCCACTATGCGGGCCGCCACGTACAGACCGTGACGTTGAGCCACAACTACCTGAACAACCGCAACCTGAAATACCTGCGCAACGACTCTTCGTCGGAGGACAACCTCACCCTGCGGCTGCGCTCCGTGGAGCAGAAGACCACGCTCCGGGCCGAGAACCGCACCTACCTGGGCCGCTGGACCGTCCGCGAGGGCGTCGAGGTGAACTATTCCGATTACACGAACCGCACGCTGCAACGGCTCTATACCGACAGAACGCAGCTGTCGGATTACAATACCCGGCTGGGAATCGTCGGCTGGGGGTTGTTCGCCGGGGCCGAATACGCCTCGGCCGACAAGCGGTTCACCGCTTCGGCGGGACTGCGGGCCGACGGGTGCGACTACTCGGGGCGCATGGCGCGGGTGTGGCGTCAGCTTTCGCCCCGGGCTTCGGTCTCCTATGCGGTAAGTCCCGGCTGGTCGGTGAGCGGCAGCGCGGGGCTGTACTATCAGTTGCCGCCCTACACGGCGCTGGGGTTCAAGGAGGACGGCGCGCTGGTCAACCGATCGCTCGATTACATGCGTGTCGGGGTCTTCAGCGCGGGCGTCGACTGGCGGCTGCGCGACCGGCTGATCGTCTCGGTTGAGGGATTTTACAAACGCTACGGCGACGTGCCGCTGTCGGTCACGGATGGGATTCCGCTCTCGTGCAAGGGCAACGACTACGGCGTGGTGGGCAACGAGGAGCTGGTCTCCTCGGCGCAGGGGCGCGCCTACGGCGTCGAGGCGATGGCCCGCTGGCAGATTCCGGGACGGGTGAATGTCGTGGGGTCGGTGACCGTGTTCCGCTCGGAGTACCGCAACGACCGGTCGGCCCCGTGGATCGCATCGGCCTGGGACAACCGTTTCGTGGTCAACGTCAGCGGAACCTACGACCTGCCGCGCCACTGGAGCTTCGGCGCGAAGCTGAGCGCCGTGGGCGGGGCGCCCTATACGCCCTACGACGTGGAGAAATCGTCGCTCGTCGAGGCGTGGGATGCGCAGGGACGGCCCTATTACGACTATTCGAAGTACAACGCCGGACGGCTCGACGCTTTCGCACAGCTGGACGTGCGTGTCGACAAGGTGTTCTACTTCCGCCGCTGCATGCTGGGCATCTACATCGACCTGCAGAACGTTGCGGGCGGCCGTTTGCGCCAGCCCGACGTGCTGATGTCCACGGGGGAGATCGAGAACCCTTCGGCCCCGGCGTCGGAACAGCGTTACCGGATGAAATACCTCGAACAGGTGAGCGGCACGCTCCTGCCGACGCTGGGCCTGACGGTCGAGTTTTAAGCCTTCGGCGTCCGCCGGGCGTTCCGTTTGTCCATTGCGAAGCTGATGATGAAGGGGATCGCGAGGAAGACCGCCGTGCCGGCCACCACCAGCCACGTGTACATCGCCGGACTGCCCACGGGCAGCTGCGAAGGCGGGAAGAAGGTGACGGCGAACGAGAACACTACGGCGAGGAACCCCACGCCCCCGATCAGCCACATGCCCATGTTTCCGCCCGGCACGCGGTAGCTGCGGACGAGTTCGGGCTGCGTGTAGCGCAGACGGATTCCCGCGGCGTACATCATCATGTACATGATCAGGTACAGCCCCACGGTCAGGGCGCTCAACAGGAAGAACGCCACGCTGACGTCGTCCATCACGATGTAAAGCGACGAAAGGAGCGTCACGATGCAGCCCTGGATAATCAGGATGTTGATCTGTACGCCGTTCTTGTTGGTCTTCTGGAGGAAGCAGGGCAGAGCGCCGTCCTTGGCCGTCCACAGCAGGCCGCGGCTGGGGCCCGAGATCCACGACATCACGCCCGCCAGTGCGCCGAAAGCCACCAACAATCCCATGACGTTCGTCAGCCAGCCCACATGGTAGCGTTCGAAAGCGATCTGAAAGGTGGTGAACAGTCCCGACTGGAGGTTGATCTGGTCGTAGGGGGTGATGATGGCCACGGCCAGCGCGCCCAGCGTGAACAGTCCGAACGAAATCAGCGCCGCGAGGAACATTGCCCGCGGGAACTGCGTCTGGGGTTTGGTCAGCTCCGGGGCGTGCACGGCGTGCACTTCCACGCCGGCGAACAGCAGCAGGATGCCCGCCAGGAACGCGATGTCGCTCATACCGGTGATGTGGGGGAAGAGCCGCGGGTGGACGTGCTGCGCGGCGTCGACATTGACGACCTGCGAAACGGTGGCCGGAATCTCCTTCAGGGCGATTTCGTTGCCGCCCGCCATCCAGATGACGGCCATCACGATCACGACGACGCCCGGGAGCACCGTGCCGATCAGAAATCCCTTCGAGGTGATGCCCGAGATGGCCGACGTGCCGCGCAGGGTGACCAGCGTCGCGCACCAGTACATCGCAATCGAGAACAACCCGACGTAGAGTCCGTTCTGCGCCAGTGCCGGAACGCCGATCATGTAGGCGATCGATGCGGCGGCGAATCCCAGTACGGTGGGATACCAGACGACGTTCTGGATCCATTGCAGGAAGATCGCCGAGAAGCCCAGGTGGCGGTTGAAAGCTTCCTTGACCCAGGTGTAGACGCCGCCGCCCTTGTCGGCGAAGGCGCTGCCCAGTTCGGCGCCCACGAGGGCCGCGGGAATCAGGAAAAGAAACGTCGCGAAGAAAATGTAGAAGAACATCGTCAGTTCCTCCTGGGCCATCATCGGGAGTCCGCGCAGACTGATGACGGCCGCAGCGGTCATCAGCGCCAGCTGCGTCGTGGTGATATTTTTACGTTTTGCCATGATGAATAGGTTGGATTTTGCCGTTTTTCGTCATCGTCCGCCGCACAGTTTTCGTGCCGGAGCGCATTGGCGGCCCGTGAAATCTGCGGCCGGAGCGCCGCAAAGGACCGATCGGAACACCGGGCGGCTTTTTCGGACCCTGCGCACGCGGAAACGGCGGGGCCGTCCCCGTCCGCCCCGCATGCGGACACAAAAACAGCAGGGAATCTCGCGATTGCCTGCTGCCCCCGGAGGTTGCCCTCCTAAAACTACTAACCCAAACTTAAATAAATGAAGAAACCTCACTGCGGTTGCTGTGCCGCAGTTGACTTTTACAGTTGCAAAGTGCGTGCCGAACCTGCAATCGCCGCCCGCCGTGGACCGTTTGGCGGAATATCGGGCCTTGTCATGGAATTTTAATCCGAATAATTTTGTTTTTATATCTTTTATTGTTTTATTTGTGGTGTATATTTAATAATAGTGTTTCTAAAAGAAAATTTGAGGCATTGTAACATGGAAGAGGAAAAAGATATTTTGCGGCGGGTGAGCGGCGGGGACAGCGATGCCTTCCGGCTGATCTTCCTGAAATATGCTCCGCGTGTGGAGGCCTTCGCCATGAAGATGCTGAAGAATATCCACGAGGCGCAGGATGTTTCGCAGAATATCTTCACCAAACTGTGGATGCAGCGTAGCGAACTGGCCGGGGTCCGGTCGCTCAACGCCTATCTGTTCCGCATGACCCGCAACGCCGTGCTGGACATCTGCAAGCACAGCCGTATCCGGATGCAGTTCGAGAGCAGCGCCCGGGTCGACGGGCAGATACTCTGCGACGACGTTGCGGAACGTGTCGATACGGCCGAACTGTCGCGCCTGATCGCGGCCGCCGTCAGTAAGATGCCAGCCCGGAGGTATGAGATTTTCCGTCTTTCGCGCGAGTGCGGCAAGAATAACCGTGAAATTGCCGAGGAACTGAATATCAGCCCGAAAAGCGTCGAGAACCAGATCACGAAGGCGCTGGGCAGCATCAAAAAGGAAATTTCCTGAATTTTATTTTCATTCCGGCGTAGGGGTGTTGCCCCGCTGAATCGTCTTGTATGTGTAAAAGGATGACAGCGGACCGCGGCGCCTTTCCGGCGTTTTTGCCGCGCGGCGCTTCTCCCCGGAAAAGACCATGACGAAGAAGACCAGAGACATCGTTTCCGATTTCGCGAACAACGACATGCCCGCCGAGGTGCAGGAGCAGTTCCGCTGCTGGCTGGACGAACATGCGGGCGACGGGGTCGCGGAGGAACAGCTGCTTGAGGAGTGGAACTCCGCGAAGCTCGGCCCGGTGAACGGAGCCGCGTATGAGCAGTCGTTCGAATGGCTGATGCGGTCGATGCCCGAAGTTTCTCCGGTCCCGGCCCCGAAAACGGGCCGCCTCGCCCGCCTGGCCCGCGCCCGGCCCCCTGCACCCCACTCTATCGTGATACGAACTGTTCCATAAGCTACTCTTACACATTACACTTCTTCAAGTGCGGACTTTACGAGAAAGATAAGAAAAATCCGTCAAAATCCGCACCTGACAAGAAGTATTGCAGGAAACT
>OJKY01001867.1_pt1 | contig 11920 bp, 10 predicted proteins | sample 1596571 | NCBI WGS metagenome assembly OJKY01 (sample SAMEA4350170, study PRJEB24818) | metagenome | biome: human; feature: gut; material: faeces | place: Denmark | collected 2013-09
ATAGGACGTACAATATTCTTGATATGATCAATTGGATAAGAAACACGGGTATGCTCTGTTACGCTCTTATCAGCGAAATCAATCTTTCCATCATCTGCAACAGTTACGTTCTCAAGGAGAGCGTTACGCTTGATCGCATTGTAGATATCCGGCTCAGACTCGATATCAAGGTCGATAACCTTAGCGTAGCATCCACCTTCGAAGTTGAATACGCCGTTGTCATCCCAGCCGTGCTCATCATCACCGATCAGGAGACGCTTAGGATCTGTTGAAAGTGTTGTCTTACCTGTTCCTGAAAGACCGAAGAAGATAGCTGTGTTCTCACCGTTCATATCTGTGTTTGCTGAACAGTGCATAGCTGCCATTCCCTTAAGTGGAAGGTAGTAGTTCATCATTGAGAACATACCCTTCTTCATCTCTCCGCCGTACCATGTATTGATGATAACCTGCTCATGGCTTGTGATGTTGAATGCTACACATGTCTCTGAGTTAAGACCAAGTTCTTTATAGTTTTCTACTTTAGCCTTTGATGCGTTGTAAACAACGAAATCCGGCTCGAAGTTCTCAAGTTCTTCAGCAGTTGGCTTGATGAACATATTTGTTACGAAATGTGCCTGCCAAGCTACTTCTACGATAAAACGGATAGCCATACGAGTATCAGCGTTTGCTCCACAGAAAGCATCAACTACAAATAATTTCTTATTTGAAAGTTCCTTCTTTGCAATATCCTTAACGGATGCCCATGTCTCTTCTGTCATTGGATGATTATCGTTCTTGTAACCATCTGTTGTCCACCATACAGTGCCCTTTGAATTCTCATCAACAACAATATACTTATCTTTAGGTGAACGTCCTGTATAAATACCTGTCATTACATTAACAGCGCCAAGCTCTGTTTCCTGTCCTTTTTCATATCCTTCAAGAGTAGATTTAGTCTCTTCCTCGAAAAGTGTTTCATATGAAGGGTTGTAAACGATCTCTGTAGTTCCGGTAATGCCATACTTGCTTAAATCAATATTTTTCATTGTACACAAATCCTCTTTTCTTTCTAAGTATTATTCTATGGAGGTTAGTTTGTACTACCAACTTCCACAGCCAATTTGTATTATAGCCATCCCTAATCAAAAAGTAAAGAAAATCTTTACCGGATATGACTTTTTTACAATTTTTTTATAATCATCACGCCTGTATTTTATAATTTATATTTGTTTTAGAAACACAGACAGATTGCATAGACAAGTGCCGCCATGATCCATGCAACAACACACTGTCCGACCACAACTACCAGTGCCCATTTGCTTCCAAGTTCCCGTTTTACGGAAGAAACGGCTGCTACACATGGAGTATACAGCAGACAGAATATCAACAATGACAGAGCGGATGCCGGTGTCAGGATCTTATGGATAACATCCATGCTTCCGGTCAGCACAGACAATGTTGATACTACACTCTCCTTGGCCATAAATCCGGATATCAGTGCCGTCGATATCCGCCAGTCTCCGAAACCAAGCGGTGCAAATACCGGTGCGATCAATCCTGCGACAACTGCAAGGATACTGTTCTGTGAATCTGCCGTCAGGTTAAAGTGCAGATCAAAGCTCTGTAAGAACCAGATCACGATCGTTGCCACAAAGATAACCGTAAATGCCCGCTGTAAGAAATCCTTTGCCTTTTCCCATAATAACTGCAATACATTTTTCAATGCCGGCATTCTGTAGTTTGGAAGCTCCATAACAAACGGAACTGCCTCACCCTTGAATAATGTCTTTCTGATAATAAGCGCCACAAGGATTCCTATCAGTATTCCCACAACATACAACCCGACCATAACAAGTGCTTTATACTTTGGGAAAAACGCTGCCGCAAAGAATGCATAGATCGGAAGCTTTGCAGAACAGCTCATAAACGGTGTCAGCAGGATCGTCATCTTACGGTCTCTCTCACTGGTCAGTGTTCTCGTGGCCATGACCGCCGGGACCGTACATCCGAACCCGATCAGCATCGGCACAATGCTTCGTCCGGACAGACCGATCTTTCGAAGCAGCTTATCCATAACGAACGCCACACGGGCAATATAGCCGCTGTCCTCCATCAGAGACAGGAAGAAAAACAGAGTTACCACGATGGGCAGGAAGCTCAGTACACTGCCCACGCCGGTAAAGATACCGTCAATTACAAGGCTTTGGACCGCACTGTTGACATGAGCTGCCGTCAATGCCGCATCAGTGATCTCCGTCAATTTTCCGATTCCCAGTTCCAGCAATCCCTGGAGCCATGCTCCGATGACATTGAAAGTCAGATAGAATACCAGCACCATGATCAGAATAAAACAGGGAATTGCCGTATATTTTCCGGTGAGGATCCGGTCGATCTTCTCACTGCGGATCCGTTCCTTACTTTCTTTGGGTTTTACTACTGTCTGCTCACATAATCTCTCGATAAAATCAAAACGCATATCGGCAATGGCTGCACTTCTGTCCACGCCACGCTCCGTCTCCATCTGACAGACAATATGCTCCAGCATTTCTTTTTCATTTTCATCCAACTGCAGCTTCTCCAGGATCAGATGGTCTCCTTCAATGGCTTTGTTGGCTGCAAAACGCAGGGGCAGCTTCGCAGTCTCCGCATGATCCTCGATCAGATGGCATACCGCATGGATGCAGCGGTGTACGGAACCGTCATGATCGTTTTTATCGCAGAAATCCTGCCGCAGCGGCCGTTCCTGATATTTTGCCACATGGACTGCATGACGGATCAGTTCATCCACGCCTTCGTTTTTCGCAGCGGAAATAGGGATTACGGGTACTCCCAGGAACGCTTCCATGGCGTTCACATCGATGGAACCGTGATTGCCGGTGACTTCATCCATCATGTTCAGGGCTACGACCATAGGAATGTTCATTTCCAACAACTGCATGGTCAGATACAGATTACGCTCGATATTCGTCGCATCCACGATATTGATGATAGCTCTGGGTTTCTCATACAGGATAAAATTACGGGATACGATCTCTTCACTGCTGTAAGGGGACATCGAATAAATACCGGGCAGGTCTGTCACCAAAGTATCCGGATACCCCTTGATGGAACCGTCCTTACGGTCTACGGTAACTCCGGGGAAATTTCCCACATGCTGATTCGAGCCGGTGAGCTGATTGAACAGTGTAGTCTTGCCGCAGTTCTGATTTCCCGCCAGGGCAAACGTTAATGTCGTTCCCTCCGGCAGAGGATTTTCATCTTTTTTCGAATGGTATTTTCCATCCTCACCTAAGCCCGGGTGCTCTGCATCCGTCACCCGGTCCAGCCCCTTATGTTCTCTTGTTCTCTTCGATATGGGTGCGATCTCGATCTGATCCGCTTCCGCCAGCCGCAACGTTAGTTCATAGCCGTGCACCTGCAATTCCATGGGATCCCCCATCGGAGCCAGCTTTACCACCGTCACCTCTGCTCCCGGGATCATACCCATATCCAGGAAATGCTGTCTGAGTTCTCCGGAACCACCGACGGTTTCGATCACGGCGCTTTTGCCGATTTCCAATTCTTTCAGTGTCATAACACTTCCGTATCCTTTCGTATCTCAACATTTTAATGTACTGTGTTGTAACAGAAGTATTATAGCGCATTTGGTATTGAAAATCAGTATCAATTTGCATTTTTTATTTCCATGATTTTTTTTAAAAAAATTTTCAAAAATGGAATAAAAATGTAGAAAAAATTGATGAAAGCAGTTACAATTAAAATAGTATCAATAGAAAAGGGAGGGAACTTATGAATATGAAAGAAAATAATAAATATCGTTATACGAATACTTCGGAACGCAATATCAGAATGAACCGGTTCTATATTATCGCTTCTTCGCTTTTGGCGATAGTGTTCCTGTTTTATCTGTGGTTAAAACTGATAAATCACAACATTTCGCCCATTGTTACATACGCAAATACCATTCTGATCGCCGTTTTCTGTGTGGTAAATGTCGTGACACACCTTCGAAATAAGGCGACACGACTATTAAAAGTCTTCACTACCATCGAGATCGGCATTGAGTATCTGTTGGTTGGTTTACAGACAGATGCAAGTTTCATTCACTATGCGCTGATCGCCATTTTCATATTACAGATTCCTTATTATGAGAAAAAATCTCTGAAGAAAACCGCTTTGGGATTATTCGTGCTCTACCTGATCGTCATGATCGTTCAGGCTGTGAAGGGAATCTACGGTCAGGATGTGAATGCCGTCTGCTCTACCCTGCTGGTATTCCTGATCGGAATTATTATTCTGGAGACCGGTAAGATCACAATACTTTTTAATAATGACGCCATCGGTTCTTCCCGGGAAGAACATAACCATGTAAAAGAAGTACTGGATAATGTTCTGGACGTATCCCAGACCGTACATCAGGAGACCACCAAAACCACAGATCTTATGAACCAGCTGGTACAGACGACGGAATCCGTTGCCAACAGCATGCAGGAAATCTCCGATGCCACCAATATGACTGCCACCAGCATCGAAGAGCAGAGTCAGATGACCGGTACGATTCAGAATGCTATCGAGCAGACCGGTCATATCTCCGAGCAGATGGTGCAGATTGCTGAGGATTCCAATGAAAGCATCCGTAAGAACATGGCTGCTATGGAATCCTTAAAACAACAGTCCGCCATGATCAAGGATACCAACCATTCCGTCACAGACGCCATGGCAAAATTACAGGAAAAGACAAAAGAGGTGGAAACTATCGCCGGAAGCATCATGGCAATCTCCGGTCAGACAAATCTTTTAGCTCTGAACGCTTCCATCGAAAGTGCCCGTGCCGGTGAAGCCGGACGCGGTTTCGCCGTTGTAGCACAGCAGATCCGTCAGCTCGCAGAGCAGACCAAGAGCTTTACCGAAGAGATCACCAAGATTACCAACGATCTGAATGCCAATGCCAACATGGTAGTCAACACTATCAACGGTTCCATTGAAGCTACCGAACAGCAGGGCGAAAAGATTCTCGCCGCTTCCGAGACTTTCGAACAGCTGAACAAAAATATGGAAGCACTGGCTTCCCAGGTGGAAGAAGTAAATCACCACATTCTTGGCTTGTCTGAATCCAATAATAAGATTATGGAAAACATCTCCCAGCTGTCCGCTGTAACCGAAGAAGTTACCGCCAATGCCGAGCAGGTGCACACCATGAGCCAGAACAACCTGGATTACGCAGAACAAGTAAAAACGGCAGTAGAACATATCCGCTCTACTACCGATGAGATGGGAACGCAGGAGGGTTAACCCTCCTGCGTTTTTTGATCTTACTATTTCAATTTCAAACCGTCTTTAAAAGCATTTCCTACTTTATCTCCCATTGCAAGATAAGTATTATTCACAGGATCATAGCTGATTGGCTTCAATTTCTTCGGATCGATCTTGCCATCCGTCAGGATGCTTTCGTCCGCATTGACGTTGACGATCTCTCCCACCAGAATGCCGTCTTCAAAACTTTTCACCTTACATTCCAGCGCCATGGGAAGTTCATCGATCAACGGTGCATTGACAAAATTACTCTTGGCTGCATGGAAACCGGACTTTGAGAATTTATCAGGTACTTTCTTCGCAGATTCCACGCCCACATAGTCGCAGGCTACCACGGTATCTTCGGTTCCGATACTTACGGTAAATTCTCCGGTCTTTGCCAGATTCTCCGTTGTCTTATGCTCTGACATACTGATGGAGATCTCATTCATGTCCGTAATGATTCCCCATGCTGCGTTCATGGCATCGGGTACTCCATTTTCGTCATAAGTTGCAATGATCAGCACCGGCATGGGATACATTACCGGCTTTGCTCCAAAATTTACTCTGCTCATATTCGTCCTCCTTGTACTAAATTAATTTTTCCTTCCATTCTGCTTCCCGGAATCCGGTCAACACCAGATCCCCGTCCACGACAAACGGCCGCTTTACCAGCATTCCGTCCGTGGCCAGCAGCCGAAGTTGTTCCTCTTCCGTCATGTTCGGAAGCTTGTCCTTCAACTGCATGTTCTTATATAACAACCCACTGGTATTGAAGAATTTCTTTATATACTTCGTAAGCGCCAAATAATCCGGCGGTACCTATAAATTTACCCCAACCTATTTTCGGTTGGAGTATTTTGTTGCAAATTCATTCTCACATTTTTAGAGTTTGGAGTTTTTCACTCCAGGGTGCCAGCTCTGCAAACTGTTCATCACTCCAGTTTTCATTCGGCCTTTGTTCCAGAATGTAGCTGAGGTATTGATAAATGTTCAGGTTGTGTGCCTTCGCCATCTCTACCATCGTGTAGGCAATCGCACTGGCTTCTGCACCTTCTACGGAATCACTGAACAGCCAGTTCTTACGTCCTACTGTAAAAGGTCGGATGGCATTCTCACTAAGGTTATTGGTGAAGCTGCAGCGCCCGTCCTCCAGATAGGTCATGGATGTTTCCCTGCGGTTCTTCACATAGGTCAGTGCTTTATCCAGGCGGGTGTTGCGGACTGGCTTCTGGCTGTCAACCCACGTCCAAAAGGCCTCGAGAACCGGTTTTTCCTTCTCGAGACGCATTTGTTTCCTTTTTTCATAATCCGTTCCGCACTTACCGGAAATGCTGCTTTCCAGTCTTGCCAGGCGGTCGCAGTAATGCACTCCCTGTACTGCCGGCTGGTTGTAATCCAGCTGCTTTCCTTTCGGGATCGCATCCACAAAGTATCGGCGGATATGTGCCCAGCAGGAGCACCGTTTGATGCCGGATACCTTGTTATACCCCTGGTAACCGTCGGTTTCCAGATATCCCTGAAAGCCGTCCAGAAAGTCTGCTGCATTGTCTCCGCTCCTCGTCGGGGTATATCCATACAGCAGGATGACCGGAAGACCATCTTCCCCGGTGCGGTACAGCCACATGAAGGACTGGCTTTCTGCACTGCGTCCGGGTTCTTTCAGCACCTGTACCCGGGTCTCATCTGCCATGAGAAATTCCCTCAGCAGAAGCTGGCGGTGAAAGTAATCATACAGTGGCCGGAAATAATGCCCAGCACTGTAGATGATCCAGTTCGCAAGGGTTGTCCTGCTGACAGCGGCACCATACTCTTTCCAGTCCTTTTCCTGACGATAGAGAGGCATGCCGTTTGCATACTTCTGATAGATTGTCCATGCAACCGTGGAAGAAGAAGCCGGACCCTTGCCAATAAGTGCGGGCGGTACTTTGGATTTGACGATCACAGACTTTTCCGTATCGCCCTTTCCTTCCTTACAGTCAGGGCAGCCATAGCTTTCCGTGTAGTATTCATAAACTTCACATTTGGCAGGAGTAAAAACGAGTTCCCTGCGGACGTATTCTTCTCCGATACGTTCCATCGGGCTACCGCATACCGGACAGACTTTATCTTCTTCATCCAGCGGTATTACTTCCTTATGAACCTTGAGACCTTTAAAAAGTTCCGCATGGGTAGCTTTTTTCTTCCGTGGACGTGGCTCCCGGCTGCAGTCTTCTTCCGGAAGTTCCGGATCCTGGTAAACTTCAGCTTCATTAAACAGATTCAACTGTCCGGGAATATCAGCCGGTGTCTTTTCGCTGGAAGAGCCGAAAAGTTTTTTCGTCAGATAGTCCACCTGTTCCTGAAGCACCATCTCATGGGCAGTCTTTTCCTCAATGATCGTTCTGAGGGAACGGATCAGTTCTGTCTGCTCGGACATTATCGTATTCAGTTGTGAAATGGTATCCTTCAGCTCTCGCAGCTGAATGTCTTTTGCACTGGAAGCCACGCTTTTTCTCCTTGGTTTTGATACCTTTATTATACCAGAAAAAGCAGTCTTCCTAAAGGAAAATCACTCTTGAAAAATGCCGAAAATATGCGGTTTGCAGGCATTTTTCTGTGCATGTTTTTATTCCTGTTTCAGGGCTTTGGGCTGGTCGATATCGATACCGGACATGAGCCAGTCAAACTCTCTCCAGGTCAGATTTCTGACCTCAGAGTGTTTCCTCGGCCACTGGTATCCGCCATGCACTGTCAGCTTTTTATAGATCAGTACAAAACCATCTGCATCGCGGTACAAGGCCTTGATCCGGTCCCGGCGTCTGCCACAGAACAGAAACAGAGAACTGGATGCAGGATCCAGCTTCAGCTGTTCTTCCACGACTGCACAAAGTCCGTCAATAGATTTGCGCATATCGGTGTAACCGCAGACAATGTAGATCCGTTCCAACCCTGAAATATCGCCTAACATAAAGAACCTTTCAGAATCTGAAGCGTTCTGGAAAGCAGCTGGGGATCCGTTTCATTGGTAACGCGTATCGTTGCAGATCCTAGAATGATCTCTAATGTATGAGGATTGTCAAGGTACGGAGTATGCTGTACCGGGAAGCGTTCCGGTACTATGTCAATGGGAACCACGTCCTGTTTGGGGCGGGGATTCTCAGAATGACCATAGGCAGGTGCCGGTATCTGGGCAGCTTCTTTTCGAAGCTGCTTTACCCAGTAGTAAAAGGTGCTGACAGCAATGCCGTGCTCGCGGCACCAGTCAATGTCTGTCATGCCACTGGTCCGGCATTCATTGATAAGTTTCAACTGTTCTTCCTTTGGAACTCGAGATTTTCTGGTGTTTGCCATGATGTTGTCCTCCATAATTGTAGTTGTTGTAGTAAAATAGTCTAACTACGATTATGAAGTTAGAGGCGGTTGTTGGCTAGCCGCGGGATTATTTGGCGCTTACTATACTTCAATATAAAAAGTCCCCCGCCTCACGGCGAAGGACTACACTTTCGACCCAACCATTTATATCCCGCATATCGGTCAGCGGTAAACTTTCATTACACCTACATTCTATCAAGCACGTAGGCGAAAATCAATAGTATTTTTCATCTGCAAATACTTCTCTATCAATTTCGGCTGTATCAACGGATATGTCCACTCCTCCGGCAGTTCGTCCAAGAGTACTATCTTCTCCATCTCGCTATGCAGTTCTGTCGCAAATTCTGTTATCTCCGCATAGCAAAGCAGCCCAAAGGATTCTTCTCCCATATCATTTACTCTGGTCTTCCCGGTTACAGAGTATACACACAGGGGCTTCATATCGAACCTGATTGCACCGGTTTCTTCCTGCAATTCTCTTTTCGCCGTTTCAAGAATGCTTTCACCGGCTTCTCTATGTCCACCCGGAACTTCATAGGTGTCTCTTTCTTTATGCTTGCAAAATACCCATTTGCCATTGCTCTGTGAGACGATTACTGCAAACTTCAACAGGGAATCATCCACTGAGTCATAAAATTTTACTTCCAGCATTTTTCTTTCCATGCCCTCTCAATTAAATCTGCTTCGAAACAAAATGCACCGTTTCTTTTCTCTGCTCAAGTATGTAAGGTATCAGTTCCACTGGATATACCTTTGCGCCCTTCCTTAATTCCTCCAATGGGACCCAGCAGAAGTCCAGATCAATTCTCTCATGATCCAGTTCATCATATCCATGAAACACCCCATCCATGGGAATACCATCGTCCAGTAAATGAACGTTATAATACAAACAGATCTGGTGACAGGGTCTCTTCCCCCACGGAAAATAAATTTCGCCTATAGCCAACAGATTATCTACCTCTATCTTCGTGTGAAGTTCTTCTTCAAACTCCCGCTTCAGCGTTTCCATGCTAGTCTCCATAACGGCGACATGCCCGCCGATGATAGCATAATCGTCATTTTTCGGACGTTGCAGCAGGATCTTTTCATTATGGATCAATATACCGCCAACTCTGTAGGAAAATACAAATTCATCGTTTTTAAATAGAATATCCATGGAGTCTCCCTTCACATCGGATATACTTATCATGTTTTACCTAAACTTCAAAATCAAAACTGTTATTCCCACGGAAATCATCATAAGCCCAAGCAAAATGACCAACGCAATACCTTTTGCGTTTTTCTCCATAAATCGAATAGGTGTCCCATACTTTTCATCAATGTTTGCATCCCTTCGCTCATTTCTGGTATTCTGCTCCCACTCAAGATACTTCAGTTTCATATATTCGTCATAATGGCGTTTTTCCAGGCGGTCTTCCTCTTCGCGTACTAATAACTCCAGGTTTTCTTTATAAGAAGCACCACAATTACTGCATCCTGTTTCGTCTGTGCTTTTTCCCCTTATCTTATTATCACAGTATTCGCAGGTAAATTCATAGTCATTTGCAGGTTTATAAACCGGAGGCTCTCCGATTTCAAAATTATAGTATTTATGACGTATGAGCTTGTACTTTTGAATTGCCTGCATCGTATTACTTATATATTCTGTTTCCTGTGTAATGACTTCCTCCTGAGCTTTCATATACTCTAAATATCTTTGATACATGGCCCGTTTTTTTAACTGATACTCTTTGTTCTTCCCAAAATTACCGCCACAGGTTGAGCATTTTTCATCCGTGGAAGATACCTTGGATCCGCAAAACTCACAAGTAAATTCAAAATTCTTCTGAAAATGATCCTTTTTGTAGGAAATGTACTTCATCGGTTTCAAGTCTTTACGTGCTCTGATGCCGGAAAAGAAAAACAGGTATATAAGTAATAACAGGCCAACGATAATTGCTATATTAAAAAATACTGTCGAAAACAAACTGAAAAATTCCATAATAATGCTTCATTCCTCTTTTGTATCACCCATAAATTTTTAAACGCAATATAGTTTTGAGCATCATACTTCCATCTGCTTCCGCACATATTCCAATTCCCTTGCATTGATAGGATTTCTTAAATCACGAGCATATACTCGTTCTGCCTGTTTTTCCCAATAAGGGGCATTAGAACCTGCTTTTATACATTTCTCCATCAAAGCTTTGTCGGTACAAAGTGAAAAACCGATAGCATTATTCTTAAAATCCTTCTGTGGAAGTTTATTTCCCTCCAAGGGTATCTCTCGATAGACCTTTCCCCTGCAATAACAGATCTTATCTCTGTTCCTCGCATCGATGGATCGTCCATACATAATAGGATAATCCACTGCATCGAGTTCTTCCGGCAGCGGTGCGTTTCCTATAATTTCCGCTTCTCCATAATAAAATATATTGTCCATTATGTACTGGGAAGGGCAACTATTGAGTAACTGTAACTCCGTAATTTTTACATTTGGATCGGCAGTTATAATATGATAAACCGAGACGCAAAGCGGCTTTCCCATCAGTATGTCCCAAAATTCACCACCATTTTTCATGAACTTTCGCACATCCAGCAATATCCTGCCATAGCCATAATTCCTGCGGTCATATTTAAAACGGAAAAAGTCACCCTCCCGGTATTTACAATGCTGTCTTTTTGCATTTGCGAACGCTTGTATTTCCATGAAATCCTCTGTGTTGGTTTCTGCCATCCATTTGTCGAGGAAATGTTGAAATTCATCCACATTCATACCCGGCAAGCCTGCAAATTCTGACGAAAAATAAGTCTTCTGCGTCGTATAATTTGCAAGGCAAAATCCGCCCCTTTTCTCACACCTACCGCTAAAATGAAGATACATTCCGTAGGGCGTACAACGCTGAAGGTTTACACCATTCAGCCTTTTGGGCCTGCCCTTGGCCGTAATCGGAGCGATCATGGTATGATCGTCCTGCGTCCTGAGATAATAGGAATTTTCCAGAAAGCTGCCTTCGTCATCCAGCCAGATTACCTTGCGAAGAATATCGCCATCAAAGAAAAGAATATCCTTTCCGGTAGAAAGCTCCGGTTTCAAACAATTCGATGGTATCTCAACGCGCTCCCAGGCAGGTTCGATGATCTCCAGCCCTAAATATTTTCGCTGTTCGTTTGTTAATTCCATTTATGCTCCTCCTAATATATAAGTGTAGGGTTTAGATACCCCAACAGCCAGTTGGGTTCTATCCCTCTTATTGCTAAAGCTGTACAATGATGAGGTATCGGTCTGACAGTATTCTCCTTGGACTCAATAGAC
>OJKY01001868.1_pt1 | contig 11915 bp, 9 predicted proteins | sample 1596571 | NCBI WGS metagenome assembly OJKY01 (sample SAMEA4350170, study PRJEB24818) | metagenome | biome: human; feature: gut; material: faeces | place: Denmark | collected 2013-09
CACGACGCCCTGCCGCTGTCGCTGGATTACTTTACGGACCGTTTCGCCGACCAGCGGTGGCTTATCTACGACCGGCGGCGCGCCGTCCGCCCGTCGTAATAATATCCGTAATCGCGCCGCCGGTCGTAGATAAGCCACCGCTGGTCGGCGAAACGGTCCGTAAAGTAATCCAGCGACAGCGGCAGGGCGTCGTGTTCGGGAGTGGCGGCTGCAAAATAGGTGCCGTCGGCGGCCTTCTGAAGCCGGACGAACTGCCTGAGCCGCTCGCACTCGTGCGAAACTTTGAGCGCCAGCCGGTGCAGCGCCTTCATGTCGGGATCGGCCTGATCGGCCAGCACGCCTCCGCCCTCGTCGAAAACCCGGCGCATGCAGCGCAGCATCAGCAGATCGCTCCGCTCCTGCTCTCCGTGCCATGCGTAGACGAGCATCGAACGCGCCCGGACGACAAGCCGGCGTTCCAGTCCGCGCCAGACACGGGCGGCGTGCGCCGGATCGGTCGCGACCTCGTGCACGCGCTCCGTAAAAAGCGGTTCCGGCTCTCCGGGACCGATCAGCTGCTCCGGGAACGCCCGCATCGCATAGGCGTCGAACAGCGCCGAGAGCAGCCCGTCGAAAGATTTATCGTAACGAAAAACCAACATCGCATTCAGAAAAGGGTCAGCTGACCTTCGTTTTTATCCGGTTTCTGCCGTTTAGGCGCAGTCAGCAGGCGGCGCACCTGCTCCGGCCGCAGTTCGTTCACCCCCTGCCCCGTGGTCAGCTCGCGGCAGCGGACGAAATACTGCGCCTTCTTCATCACCACGCCGATCTGCCGCAGCGACTGCATGGTCAGCGTGCGGTAACGGCGCGAGCTGACGATCAGCCGCGCCGACTTGACCCCGACGCCCGGCACGCGCAGCAGCGCCTCGTAGTCCGCGCGGTTCACATCGACCGGAAAAAATTCGGGATGCCGCAGCGCCCACGCCAGTTTGGGGTCGATATCCAGATCGAGCCGGGGCGTCTTCTCGTCGGCGATCTCCTCGGCACGGAATCCGTAGAACCGCATCAGCCAATCGGCCTGATAAAGCCGATTTTCGCGCACGAGCGGGGCTTTGTCCAGCGCAGGCAGCCGCTTGTCGTAGGGATTCACCGGAATAAATCCCGAATAGTAGACGCGCTTCATCGTGGGACGGTCATAAAGCGACGACGAAAGCAGCAGAATGTCGCGGTCGCTCTCGTCGGTGGCACCGACGATCATCTGCGTGCTCTGCCCCGCAGGAGCGAAGCGGGGCGCATGGCGGAAACGGCCGCGCTCCTCGGCGCTCTGCAGCACCCCCTGCTGGATGTAACTCATCGGGCGGTAGATGCTTTCATAGTTCTTGTCGGGAGCCAGCAGCAACAGGTTGCGTTCGGTCGGGATTTCGATATTGACGCTCATGCGATCGGCGTAACGCCCCGCCTCGGCCACCAGTTCGGGACTGGCACCGGGAATACTTTTCAGGTGGATGTAGCCGTTGAAACGGTGCACCGTCCGCAGGTCGCGCGCCACGCGGACCATCCTTTCCATGGTATAGTCGGGGTTGCGGACGACGCCCGACGAGAGAAACAGTCCTTCGATGTAGTTGCGCCGGTAGAACTCGATGGTCAGCTCGGTCAGCTCGTCCGGCGTGAAGGCGGCCCGCCGGATGTCGTTGCTGCGCCGGTTGATGCAGTAGGCGCAGTCGTAAATGCAGACGTTGGTGAGCATGATTTTCAGCAGCGAGACGCAGCGGCCGTCGGCCGTGAAAGAGTGGCATATGCCCCACCCCGCCGTGCTGCCGACACCGCCCGCGCGATGCCGGCGCGTAACGCCGCTCGACGCGCACGAGACGTCGTATTTGGCCGATTCGGCCAGCACCTTGAGTTTTTCGAGCACCGTCTCCTTCATGGCGGCAAGTTATCGCTTTTTTCGGGAAAAACAGAGGTTCCGCAGGTAATTTTTCGCTCTTTTTCCCGATGTCGCTGGGCGTGTGAGAAATAGAAAAAAAATAAAAAACGGGGCGGTAAAAACCGCCCCGCTCCGTATGGTATGGGGAGAAATGCTCTCCCGGAGATCCTCGCTGAAATAAATCCGGAATTAGTACCGGTTGCGACCGTAACCGCCGCCGTTGCCGCCGTAGCCACCGCCACGGTTGCCGCCGTAACCGCCGCCGCGGTTGCCACCGCCGCGATTGCCGCCGTAGCCGCCCGAAGAGCGATCCTCGCGGGGACGAGCCACGTTGACCGTGATCGTCTGACCCTCGAAGTTGGTTCCGTTGAGCTGGTCGATGGCCTTCTGACCCTCTTCCTCATTGGGCATCTCGACGAAGCCGAAACCGCGCGAACGGCCCGTCTCCCGGTCGGTAATAACGTTAGCCGACGCTACTTCGCCGAACTGCATGAATAAATTTCCTAAGCCCTCACTGCTCGTGCCCCAGCTCAGATGCGAAACATAAATGTTCATTCTCTTGATAAGTTAATTAAAAAAGTGTTATTTGTTAATGATAGCTATTCGTACTGCATTCATTCCCCGCGTGCCGCGTTCGAGTTCGAACGTCACCCGGTCCCCTTCGGCAATGCCCGCCGGGGCGTTGGTGATATGAAAAAAGTATTTCTCGGAACCGGCGGCATCCTTGATGAAGCCGTAGCCTTTGGATGCGGTGAAATATTCCACCCGGCCGCTCATCGGCTCCTCCTCCTCGATTTCCGACTGCCTCGGCACCGAAATTTCGATCTGCGAGACATCGATCTCCTCCTTGGGTTTCACATCCTGCGGGGTCGTGTGAAGGACGCCGTTTTCGTCGACATACGCCAGCATGTCCTCGAAACTGCGGCTTCCGCCGCTCAGACGCTCCTCCTTTTTCTTCTGCTTGTCCTGACGCTTGGTCTGCTTTAATTTCTCTCTTTCTCTCTTTCCCGATGTAATTCGTTTGGCCATTTATCAATTGTTTTTTGCAAATACCGAAGCGCACGCGCACGCCGCTCCCAACAAAAGAGCAAGCTAATGAGGTCGATTTTGAGAATGGGGGAAACCGCGATGAACTGCGGGATCAAACACTTACAAAGAAAGATTCAAAACAAAACTCGATTGTTTCGCTGGCAAAGATACACAATTTATTCCAGATTTCCTATTTTTTCGAATTTTATCTCTTCCACCGCATCTTTTTACCCTCCGAAAGCCCCCTGGCGCCCCTGCATTTCAAGTTCGTTTCAGATTTATGCCCCAACTTTGCATCGCCTTTTCCCGGACTCTGCATATTTTTTGTACTTTTGTCCGGCATGCAACCGAAAGAGAATTAACAGAAAGAGACGATGAAAAAAATCCCGATCCTGCTCCTGCTGACTGCCTGCTGGTCACTGGCCGCGGCACAAAAGAAGCCGCAGACCCCGGCGGCACAGAAACGCAAACCCCGCACCGAAATCATCGCGGCCGATTCGACCGGCGAACTGCTGGCGCAGCTGCGCAACATGCCCAACATCGAAATCGGCAAGGGCATCACCTTCCGCCCCAAGAACGACTGGTTCGAACTGACGATGCGCTTCCGCATGCAGAACCTCCTGGCGCTGTCGTTCGACGACGACTTCACGCTCACCAAGACCGAAGCCCGCGTCAAACGGCTGCGGCTGCGCTTCGACGGATACATCTATTCACCCAAACTGGTCTACTCGGTCCAGCTGGGCTTCACCTCCTACGACACCGAGCCGCTGCCCGGCGGCGACATGAACATCGTGCGCGACGCCATCGTCTACTACGTGCCCAACGCCACCTGGAACATCGGCTTCGGGCAGACCAAGATCAAGGCCAACCGCGCGCGGATCAATTCGTCGAGCGCCCTGCAATTCGTCGACCGCAGCATCGTCAACAGCGAGTTCAACCTCGACCGTGACTTCGGATTCTTCGGCGAATACAACATGCGCCACGGCGAGGGCTTCAACCTCTCGGCGAAGGGTTCCGTCACACTGGGCGAAGGCCGCAACTGGGGCAGTTCGCCGACCGGAGGGCTGGCCTACACGGGGCGCCTGGAACTCTATCCGCTGGGACGCTTCAAATCGAAGGGCGACGTCATCGAGGGTAACTACGAGTTCGAGGAGCGGGTGAAGATTCTGCTCGCCGGAGCCTACTCCTACAACCACAAGGCCTCGCGGCTGAAGGGCCAGCGTGGCGCCGTGATGCCCGGCGACGCCACACGCAACATGGGGTCCTATTTCGTCGATTTCATCCTCGAATACCGGGGCTTCGCCTTCTACACCGATTTCATGGGCCGTTCGTGCAGCGACCCGCTGTTCAGCCCCGAAACCGGAGCCTTCGTCTACAACGGGCAGGGCCTCAACGTGCAGACCAGCTACCTGTTCAACAAAAAATGGGAAATCGCCCTGCGCAACTCGACGCTGTTCCCGGACAGCGAAGTGCAGCCGCTGGCCGGATACCGCAACTGGAACCAGACCACGCTGGGCATCACGCGCTACATCATCGGCCACAGCCTCAAGGTGCAGGCCGACATGTCGTACAACACCCGGAGCCGGTCCATACACCCCGACTACAACCGCTGGGAAATCCGCTTCCAGCTGGAGCTGGGGCTTTGAAGCGAAGAGAAGGCCGTCCGACAAGTCTCCCGAAAAAATCACCCCTGCCGAAAACTCTCCGGCAGGGGTGAAATCGTACAGGCAGCACCTATATGTTATAGGATTTTCAGGGCGATCTGCGCACACGCTTCGGCATCGGCCAGCGCGTGGTGGTGGTTTTCGAGTTCGAAGCCGCAGGCGGCGGAAACGGTGTGCAGCTGGTGGTTCGGAAGACGGCTCCCGAAGGTGCGGCGCGAGGCACGGCAGGTGCAGTAGAACGTATAGCCGGGATAAGGCATGCCGTACAACTCGAAGACGGCCCGCAGGCAGCCTTCGTCGAAGGGCGAGTTGTGGGCCACGAGCGGCAGCCCCGCGATGCGGGGCTCTATTTCGCGCCACACCGACGCGAAATCGGGGGCGTCGGCCGTATCCTCGTAGGTGAGTCCGTGGATGGCCGTCGTGAAACGGCTGTAAAAATTGGGACGGGGGCGGATCAGGCGGTAAAACGTGTCGGTCACCTCGCCGCCGCGCACGACCACGACGCCCACCGAGCAGACGCTCGTGCGCTTCCCGTTGGCCGTTTCGAAATCTATGGCTGCAAAATCTTTCATCGGATCATCGTTTGCGTCCCGCAAATATACGCATTCCGGCCGTAGGACGCACCTTCCGAACGAAAAAAAGCCCCGCTTGTTGCATGCGGGGCCGGTGAAGTTTCGGACAGGATAGTTAGGTTGCGAGATCACATCGCTTCGGTTCACGCTGCAAAACTACCCTGCTGGAGTTTCATCCGTACGACACCCCCGTGACAATGAAAAGAACGAACCGCTGCAATTCAATTACAACGGTTCGTCCGGGCCTCAAAACAAGGAGCGTCTACCACTTTTCGCCGCCGATCGCACCCCAGTCTTCGACCTGCGCGCGGGCGGCCCACGCCTCCCACTCGGCAGCCAGTTCGCGCACCAGTTCGGGATGCTGCGCCGCGAGGTCGCGGGTCTCGGTGCGGTCCGTATCGAGGTCGTAGAGTTCCCACGCGCCGCCCGTCGGATAGGAGCGCAGCGTGCGCCAGCTGCCCGGGTATTCGGCCACGAGTTTCCATTTCCCGCGCCGGACGGCCTTGTTGCCCTCGTGCTCCCAAAACATCGTGCGGGTCGTGTCGATGCGGTTTTCGGCGAACGTCGCGGCGAAACTCCGCCCCTCGACCGGAATGGTCTTCAGCCCCCGGATCGAATCGGGATACTCCCCGCCGGCCAGTTCGAGAAAGGTGGGCATGAAGTCCGTGATGCCGAACACGCCGTCGCGGAAAGCGCCCCTGTCGGCTATCCGGCCGCCCCACGCAACGATCATCGGGGCGCAGATGCCGCCCTCGTGAATCCAGCTTTTGTAACGGCGGAACGGCGTGCCGCAGAGGTGCGCCCACTGGGGTCCGTAACTGCCATAGGTGTCGTCGGGACCGAGCGCCAGGCCCGGAATGTCGCCCGCATGCACGGGACGTCCGTCGCGCGTCCCGGCGGGAATCATCCGGTCGCCCCAATGTTTGCCCGTGCGTTCCACCGTATTGTTCAGGTGGCCTTCGTTCGAAGCGCCGTTGTCCGACAGAAAGACGATCAGGGTATTGTCGAGCAGGCCGCGGCGGCGCAAATCGCCGACGATCTCCCCCACGCCCGCATCCATCTGCTCGACCATAGCGGCGTAGACCTCCATACGCATCTGCTGCCACTCCTTCTCCGGCTCGTCGGCCCAGTCGTAGCACTGCCCGTCCTTCGGGGGCAGCACGGCCCCGGCAGGGAGGACGCCCATGCGTTTCATCCGCCTGAAACGCTCCGTGCGCAGCGAATCCCAGCCCGCGGCGAAGCGGCCCTTGTATTTTTCGATGTATTCGGGGCGTGCATGCAAGGGGTAGTGCGGCGCGGTGTAGGCCACATAGAGGAAGAACGGGGCGTCCTCCCCGGCCATTTCGCCGATGAACCGCCGGGCACGGTCGGTGATCGCCTCCGTATAATAATAGTCGCCCTCGGCGCGGACCGGGGTGTTGCCGTCGAACAGGCATTTGGGGTCCCAGAAGCTGCCGTGGCCGCTCAACGTACCGTAGAAACGCTCGAAACCGCGTTGCAGGGGCCATTGCGAGGTGTCGCCCGCCGGATCGGTGTTGTTGGTCACATGCCATTTGCCCGACATGGCCGTATGGTAGCCGCTCGCGCGGAGCGCCTCGGCCAGCGTCACGGAGTTCGGGGCCAGTGTGCCGCGGTAACCCGGATAGCCGCGGTCGGCGACCATGTGCCCGACGCCCGCAAGATGGGGCGTGAGGCCCGTGAGCATACTCGCCCGCGAGGTACAGCTGCGCGTCGGTTGGTAGAGCTTGCGGTGGCGAAGTCCGTTGGCGGCCGGCAAATCGAGGTTCGGGGTGGTGATTTCACCGCCGAAACAGCCCAGATCGCTGAATCCCAGGTCGTCGGCAAGGATCAGCACGATGTTGGGCCGTGCGTCGGCAGGAGCCTTTTCACCGCAGGCCGTAAGCGTCACGGCGCCCGTTACGGCAGCGCCCGCGAGGCAGATTTTTTCCAAAGCATTCGGTTTCATGTAGCAAGTAGGTTAGTCAGGAGGCCGGTGTCTCGGCCTGTATTCCGGTTGATTGATCTTATTTGTCTGACAAATATAGGCATATTTTCGGAAAAAGAAAATAACAGCCCGTCAATCGTCTGATTTCAGCGTAAATTACGGTGCGGAGAGGGAAGCTCCGGGACTGCGGGAGAGAATTGTAGAAGGAGATTGCGGGACGATTACGGAACGAAGTGCAACCGACGGTCCGGGACTATCGGACAGGATCGCAGAAGGGGATTGCGAAACGGGACGCAAACCATCGGTCCGGAACCGTCGAAGAGGGTTGCGAGACGAGCGGAGGTGCGAACCGACGTGCAGGCCGAAGTGCGGATGTAGGGATGGCCGGATAGGCGACGGCGGGCGGTTTTGTATACGCAGCGGCAGCTACAACTGCGGCAGCACAAGCGTCGGCCCGAAGTCCGGACCGAAAAGGCCCTGCCACCGGCCGGAATGCCCCGGTCAGGCTCCGGAGACCCCGGCGGCGTCCCCGAGGCCGATGGACTGCACCCGCCGTTCGAAATCCCGCTCCGGAACGAGCGAGCGCAGCCGCGTACGCGAACGGTAGCTATACACCGTATTGACCGAACAGTGCAGCAGCGAGGCGATGGTCGACGTGTCGGTGATGCCCAGCCGGACCAGCGCGAAGATGCGCAGTTCGGTCGTAAGGCTTCCCGGACGGCGGACCTCGATGCGTGCGTCGTCGGCGAGCAGGCGGTTGAACTCCCCGATGAACGAGGGGAAAAGCCCCAGAAAGGTGGTGTCGAAATTGTGGTAGAACTCTTTCAGTTCGTCGCTCCGGACGTCGGTTCCGGCATACTCGCGGCGCAGTTCGTCGGAACGGTCGTCGCGCAGCATCCGGCCGACATGACGGTAGGTGTCGGCCAGTTTGTAGATATATTCGGAGATCGTCTTCAGGAACCCGCCGATATAGACCTCCTTGATGCGGTTGGCGTCGGCGATGCGGATGTTCTGCCGGCTCAGGTCGGCATTGGTTTCGCGCAGGCTGGCGGCCAGTTCGGCCAGCTTCCCGTTCGACTCGCGCAGGGTCTGCTGCACGGCGTTGAGCCGCCGGTTCTGGCGCAGGACGAACAGCACGCCCCCGACTGCCGAGAGGGCGAAAAGGAGGGCTAGGAGGATCAGCACGACGTACATCGCGTGCAGACGGGCATTGCGCTCGCTGTACGCCTGTTCGATCTGGGGCAGAATCGCCATGTCGCGCCACGAGCGGATGGGCGAATTGTAGGCCTGCGTGTCGTTGATCGCAACACGGATACACCGCATCGCCCGTGCGGCGTCGCCCCGGCGCAGCAGCTCTTCGGCCACGGCGCCCAGGGCGCCGTAGTCGCGGACGGCCCCCTGCACATCGGCCATGGCGGCACGCACGAGCCATTCGAAACGCGCGGTCCCGTCGCCCCGGAACCTTTCGGTCTCCGAACGGTAGAACGCCGCCCGGGCATAGTCGTGCGACGCGGGCGGAGCACACGACAGCGCACTGTCGCAGGCCGCGGCGGCACGGTCGCAATCCCCTGCGTCCACGGCGACGAGATAGGCGAAATAGAAACGTTTCGAAATGTCGTCGGTGGTCTCCAGCGCACGGCGGGCGTAGTACGCTTCGCAGGCCCGGAACCGGTCGCGCTCCGCCCCCGGCTCGCTCTGGCCGCGGCACTCGCGGTTCTGGCGGTGCTGCGCGGCATAATAGGCCGCCTGCGTCGCACGGCTCATGGACAGCGTGTCGGTCACGCCACGAAGCACCCGGTCGGCTTCGAGGAAACGGCCGTTCATACTGTAACACATCGCCATGACCGATTTGGCGCGGATCGTCAGGTCGGCATTCCCCGCCCTTTCGGCCAGCGCGACATTCCGGCGCAGGTAAGCGATCGTCGAATCGCTCTGGTAGGCGAAATAACGCTCCGCGATCTCCGCCGTGACGGCATAACGTGTCCCGAACCCAAGGGTGTCGACGCACAGCAGGGATTTGAGCGAGTCGAGGTGCGCCTCGTGGCGGAGCAGGAACTCCTCCCGGCGGTCGAGCAGACCGTCCAGGCGGCGAAGCAGCGTATGTATATCCGAAGGTTCCCCGGCGTGCAGACCGGATGCGGAGAAGATGAGGAGGACAGCGAAAAGGGCAGGCAGTTTTTTCATTTCAGGCAACGGGTTTGCGCAAATATAGCGATAAAAAGGATGCAAAAACAAATTATTGCGTCTGTTTTATTTGTATAATTCAGCGGTATCTGAAATATCAATCAGTTGATTTTCATAAAGATGACATTTCATATCGTTTATATTTTTTCGCAGGGCTGTTCCGGCGGACCTTTCATGCGCTAACTTTGCAGAAAACCGAAACGCAAACCAATTCGAAAAAACGATGAAAACCTCCGTAAAACTTTTGCTCGCCTTCGCAACGGCGGCCGCGGCGATTGCACCGGCCGCGGCCCAGCAGGTCGTAGCGTGGGACGAGGCCTACCGGCAGGCCGACGCCCGGATCGCACAGCTGACCCTCGACGAGAAAATCTCGTTCATGCGCGGCTACTCCTCCTTCTTCTTTTACGGCGTGCCCGAGAAAGGCATGCCCTACATCTATCTCTCCGACGCCACGCAGGGCGTGCACATGCGCGACAACCTGTCCGATCCCACGATGGTCCGCCAGCTGGAGCGTTCGACGGCCTTTCCGTGCCCGATAGCCCTGGCGGCGACCTTCAACCCGTCGCTGGCCTATGAATACGCCGAAGCCGTGGGCGAAGAGTGCCGCGCCGGAGGCATCGAAGTCCTGCTGGGTCCGGGCATGAATATCTACCGCAACTCGCAGAACGGACGCAACTTCGAATACATGGGCGAAGACCCGCTGCTCTCCGCTACGATGGTCGCCGAGTACGTGAAGGGCATGCAGTCGACGGGAACCGTGGCGTGCCTGAAACACTTCATCTGCAACGAGACGGAATTTTACCGCCGCCGCTCGAACTCGATCGTCGACGAACGGGCGCTGCACGAACTCTACCTGCCGCCGTTCAAGGCCGGCATCGACGCCGGCGTGGGTTACGTGATGACCTCCTACAACCGGCTCAACGGCGAGTGGGCCGGGCAGAACGCCGACCTGATCCGGCGCATCCTGCGCGGCGAACTGGGATTCCGGGGCTGCGTGATGAGCGACTGGACGTCGGTGAACGACACGGAAAAGGTGGTCAAGAGCGGCCAGAACGTCGAGATGCCGGGCCGCAAGGAGTTCTTCGGCGAGGTGCGCACGCTGCTCAAGGAGGGCCGCATCACCGAAAAGGACATCGAAAAGATGATCCGTCCCAACATCGCCACGAGCATCGCCTTCGGGCTTTACGACCGGGAGAAATACGTTCCCGCCCTGCTGGAGAAATTCCCCGCGCACAAGCAGACCGGCTACGACGTGGCCGCCGAGGGCATCGTACTGCTGCGCAACAACGGCATCCTGCCCCTCGCCGAAGGCCGCAAAATCCTGCTGACGGGCCGCTTCACCGAGCAGATTCCCCGCACGGGAGGCAGCACTTCGTCCTCGGCCGAGGTGCTGGGCTACGACAACGTGACGCTGACCGCGGCGCTCCGCGAGATCTATGGCGATGCGGTCCGCGTCGTCGAAAAGCCCTCCCGCGAGGAGCTGGCGGCCGCCGACGTGGTGCTGCTCTCGACGGGCACGATCGACGTGGAGTCGTTCGAACGCCCCTTCGCGCTGCCCAAGGAGGAGGAAGCCTTCATCCGCACGGCCGTCGAGGCCAATCCCAACACCATCGTGCTGGTCAACTCGGGTTCGGGCATCCGCATGGGCGCTTGGAACGAACGGGCCGCGGCGGTGATCTACGGCTGGTACCCGGGCCAAAGCGGATTCACGGCGCTGGCCGACATACTTTCGGGCAAACTGTCGCCCTCGGGCAAGCTGCCCATGACCATCGAGAAGGAGTTCAACGACTCCCCCGCCAAAGGCACGATGCCCGCCGGCGCGGAGTTCTACAACAAAGCGCCCCGCGCCTACAACGAACGCCTGATCCAGCTCTACGACGTCGATTACAAGGAGTCGGTGCTGGTCGGCTACCGCTGGTACGAAACCAAGGGCATCGCACCGCTCTACCCCTTCGGGTTCGGACTTTCGTACACGACCTTCGCGCTGGAGAAGCCCCGCGCCCCGAAGACATTCCCCGCCGACAAGCCGCTGAAGGTGAGCGTCACGCTGACCAACACGGGCGACCGCGAGGGAGCGGAAGTCGTGCAGCTCTACGTCTCGGAGAACGCCCCGACGGTCCTCCGCCCGAAAAAGGAGTTGAAAGGCTTCCGGAAAGTGACCCTGGCCCCCGGCAAAAGCGCCGTCGTGGAGTTCGAACTCGACCGGCAGGCGCTGGCGTTCTGGGACACGCAGTCGCGCGGCTGGAAGGTCAATCCGGGCGAATACACCCTCTCGCTGGGAACCTCGTCGGCCGACATCGCCGCCACCCTGCCCGTCACGGTGAAATAGTCCCGCACCCCATAAAGAAAGGGCCGCATCTGCAACGGATGCGGCCCTTTCTCATAACGGGAATCCCCTACTCCCACTCGATCGTTGCGGGCGGTTTGGAGGAGATGTCGTAGACTACGCGGTTGACCCCCTTGACCTTGTTGATGATGTCGTTCGAAACATCGGCCAGGAACTCGTAGGGCAGGTGCACCCAGTCGGCGGTCATGCCGTCGGTCGAGGTCACGGCACGCAGTGCGACGCAGCTCTCGTAGGTGCGTTCGTCGCCCATCACGCCCACGCTCTTCAC
>OJKY01001874.1_pt1 | contig 11868 bp, 8 predicted proteins | sample 1596571 | NCBI WGS metagenome assembly OJKY01 (sample SAMEA4350170, study PRJEB24818) | metagenome | biome: human; feature: gut; material: faeces | place: Denmark | collected 2013-09
GGGCGCACCGCGCAGGGCGGTCGGGGGGGATCAGCCGCCCCTCGGCGTCCGAATGCATAATTTCGATCGTTGTGCTGGAAAAGCTGGTGAGTACATCGCCCGGTACCAGGCTCGAATCGGAGATCCGGTTCTCGCAGACCGGCACGACGACCGTGACATTGACCGGCACGCCGTTCGCCGCCAGCGCCCGCAGCGCTGCGGCAGCCGCCGCTCCGCCCGCCATATCGCCCTTGATCCCCGCCATCGACGAAGCAGGCTTCAGGCAGTAGCCGCCTGTATCCACCGTCACGCCCTTGCCGACAAGACCGAGCCGCCTGCCGCAGTCCGGTGCGCCGGTATAGCGCAGCACGACCATCGCCGGGGCGTATGCACTGCTGTCGCCAACGGTCAGAAGTCCCCGCAGGCCGAGCCGCTCCAGCGCCTGCCGGTCATAGAGCTCTGCCTCAATTGGCAGACCATCCGCCATGTCCTTCAGCTTTTGCGCCAGCATCTCGGGTCTGAGCAGATTCGCCGGGCAGTTCACCAGATCACGCGTTTCCATGATCGACCGCGCCAGCTGCCATGCCTTCTGCACCTGCTCGCCTTCCGCGTCCGCGCCGGGAAAGCTGCACGCCAGCTCCGGCTCCCAGCGGCCAGACAGCGCGAATTTTTTCCGGTACGCGCCGCCGCAGACGCCCTCTGCCGCAGCAAAAAGGCCGTTCTGCCCAAGCTCTGACGCGGGGCCGAGGTCAAAGGCGCAGGCGGTGCAGTCCAGCTCCAGCGCCGTTTTGACCGCCTTGCCGTAAAGCTCCTTGCAGGCCAGCACGTCCCGGCGCTCCCCGCGTCCGACGCGGATGGTATACGTTCCGTCCTCGCGGCAGATATATCTTGTTTTCAGATACGCCTCGTCTGTAAACATGGCGTTCGCCCGGCACTGCCGTTCAGTTTGTTTTTCCATATGCAGCCTCCTGCTTTGTCTGTTCTGTCCTCTATTATGCAGGATGCGCCCGGCAAAATCAAGCGCCGGAGAAGGCTTCTGCCCTCTCCGGCGCTGTTTGCGTTCGGGTTTATTTCCATCCGAAGGTGACCATGCCGTAAATATAGATGAAGATGATCGCAGCCGGGACGAGATAGCGGAAGATGGGCTTCATCCAGGCCTTGACCTTCCAGCCCTTGCCCGCGTTGGCCTCGGCGAGGAAATTGTCCCAGCCCCAGCCGAATTTATTGCAGCAGTAGAGCGCGAAGACGAGCGAGCCGAGCGGCAGGATGTTGTTGGAGACGAGGAAGTCCCAGAAATCGAGCCATGCGCTGCCGTCCGCAAACGGCTGGAACTTGAACACGCTGTAGCCCAGCGCCGTGGTCAGGGCAAGCACGAACACGCCCGCACCGCAGACCAGACAGCCAAGAGGCCGCTTCCAGCCGGTCATCTCGCGCACCATGGCGAGAATGTTCTCGCAGACAGCCAGAACCGTGGACATGGCGGCGAAGACCATGAACAGGAAGAACAGCGAGCCCCACCAGCGGCCGCCCGCCATGTGGTTGAAGACGGTAGCCATGGTGTCGAACAGCAGGCTCGGGCCCGCGTTGACCTCCAGCCCGTAGGTGTAGCAGGCCGGGAACATGATGAGGCCCGCGACGATGGCGACGAACGTATCGAGCACGATGACGTTGACCGACTCGCCGAGCAGCGAGCGCTCCTTGCCGATGTAGCTGCCGAAGATGGCCATCGAGCCCATGCCGACCGAGAGCGTGAAGAACGCCTGGTTCATCGCGCCGACGATGACCGTGCCGGTGATCTTGGAGAAATCGGGGACGAGATAGAATTTCAGACCCTCTGCCGCGCCGGAGAGCGTTGCGCTGTGGACCGCCAGCACGACCATCAGCACCATCAAAAGCGTCATCATATATTTCGTGATGCGCTCCAGACCGCCCTGGAGATTAAAGCACAGAATGCCGAAGGCCACAATGACCGTCACGGCCAGATACGTCACATTGACGCCGGGATTGGTGATCATGGTGACGAAGCCGAGGTCTTCCGTCCGGCCGGTCAGGAATCTGACGAAGTAATAGATGATCCAGCCGGTGACGACGGTATAGAACGCCATGAGGGCAATATTGCCGAAGAAGGCGACATAGCCGTGCAGGTGCCACTTCTGGCCCTTGCGTTCAAGCTTCTGATACATGTGGATGGGGCTGGCCTGCGCCGCGCGGCCCACGGCGAACTCCATCGTCATGACCGGCAGGCCCAGAAGCAGCAGGCAGAGGATATAGATGAGGACGAAGCCGCCTCCGCCGTACTGGCCGCACATCCACGGGAATTTCCACACATTTCCGCAGCCGATGGCGCAGCCTGCCGACAGCAGGATAAAGCCCAGCCGGGAACCCAAGCGTTCTCTTTCCATTTGAGTCTCTCTCTCCATTTTTCGTTTTAATAGGCAAATGCTTTAAATTGCTACTTTGAAGTTATAGCAGACTTGGGCTGGAAAGTCAAGGCTATGCGCGCGATTTGCGTACATTTGCCGTTCAGAAACGGACAGATTGCAAACGGCACGGCGCATATTCCCACGCTTTCGTCAAAATGCCGTCGGCGCTTGACAAGCGGGAAAAGCTGTGCTAAAAGTAAATCTTCCGATTGATTCTTCGGGCAGAAAAGAGGTTTTTCCTATGGATTGCGCACAGCGCGCCGAGCGGCGCAGGGTGTTTCTTTCCGGCGTGCGCGACGGCGTTCCCATTGGGCTTGGGTATCTGGCCGTGGCGTTTTCTCTCGGCATCGCGGCCCGGAACGCCGGGCTGAACGCGTTTCAGGGCTTTCTCATCAGCCTGCTCAATAATGCCTCTGCGGGCGAATACGCAGCCTTCACGGTCATTGCTGCGGACAGCGGCTTTCTGGAAATGGCGCTCATCACGCTCATTACCAACGCGCGTTACCTGCTCATGAGCTGCTCGCTCAGCCAGAAATTTTCGCCCGATACGCCGCTGTACCACCGGCTGCTCGTCGGCTACGACGTGACGGACGAGCTGTTCGGCATCGCCATTGCGCGGCCCGGTTATCTCGACCCGTTCTATTCCTACGGCGCGTTCCTGCCTGCCATCCCCGGCTGGGCCATCGGCACGGCGCTGGGCGTCACGGCCGGGAGCATCCTGCCCGCGCGTCTGGTCAGCGCGCTTTCCGTCGCGCTGTTCGGGATGTTTTTGGCGATCATCATTCCGCCGTCGAAGAAAAACCCGGTCGTGCTCGGCTGTGTGGCGGTGAGCTTCGCGGCAAGCTGGCTGTGCACCGTTCTGCCATACGTCAAGACGCTGTCCGAGGGCACGCGGACGATTTTGCTGACGATTTTAATTGCGTCGGCAGCGGCGCTGCTCTTCCCGGTGAAGGACGCGCCGGAGCAGAAGGAGGGAAGTCAGGATGAACGGTAAAATTTATCTGTATATTCTGGTCTGCGCCGCCGTGTCGTTCCTCATCCGGGAGCTGCCGCTGACGCTCATCCGCAGGCCCATCAAAAGCCGCTTCCTGCGCTCGTTTTTGTTCTACGTGCCGTATGTGACGCTGGCCGTCATGACCTTCCCGTCCATTGTAAACGCCACAAGCTCCCCCATCGCGGGCCTTGCCGCGCTGGTGCTGGGCATCGCCGCCGCATGGCTCGGCGCAAATCTGCTTCAGGTCGCTGTCGGCTGCTGCGCGGTCGTGCTGGTACTGGAGTTTTTCCTGATATAAGCGCATAAACGCCGCGCCCGGCCGGGCGCGGCGTTCTGTGCGTTTTGGGCAGCTTCAGCGGTCGATCCCCACGAGAAGCACGGAAATATTGTCCTTCCCGCCGCGCTGCATCGCCAGCTGGTACAGTGCGGCGGCGCAGGCCGGCGCTGCTGTCTGACTGCGCAGGAGCGCGCTGAGGTCTTCCTCCTCCAGCATATCGGTCAGTCCGTCGCTGCAGAGCAGGAAGCGGTCGCCGGGCCTCACGGGAAGCTGGACCGTATGCGGCTGTATGATCAGCTCGTCCGGGAAAATTCCGAGGTGCTGCGTCAGCCGGTGACGCTCCGGATGGGTTTTCGCCTCCGCAGGCTCGATGATGCCGAGCGCGATCAGGCGCTGCACCGCCGTATGGTCCTCGCTCAGCCGCGACAGGCAGCCGTCCCGGTACAGATAGCACCGGCTGTCGCCGATATTGGCGGCATACGCCTCGCCGTCTGCGAGAAGCAGCGTCGTCAGTGTCGCGCCGGAGCGCTTTCCGATTTTCCCGATCTGGTCGCAGATGGCGCGGTTTCCCGCGTCATACGCCTGCAAAACCGCCTCCGGAGACCAGCATTTTTTCGGCGGAAGCGCCTCCAGCGCGGCCTGCGCGGCCTGCGCCCCCTGCGCCTGCCCGCCCATTCCGTCTGCCACGGCGAAAAGGCCCTGCTTTCTCCCGGTTCCGTCCGTCTGCGCGTACCCGCCGCCGCAGATCGTGCCGTTCAGATAGATCCGATCCTGATTTTCCGTTCGCACCCGCCCTGTCGCGCAGACGGCGGCATAGCTGTATTTCATCCGTTGATCCATCCTTCCTTCTGCAGCTGCTGGATCAGACTTTGCAGCTGCTGATAGTATGTCGCGTCGTCGTCGCTGCGCAGCAGCTGCCCGGCTGTCTCGTAGGCCTCGACGGCGGCGGAATAGTCGCGCGCGGACTGTTCCTTCCGGTTTTCCAGCGTGATATACAGCATGGCGCGGAACGCGTAGGGTTCATAATCCTTCGGATACTGCGCGGCATAGGCGTCCAGCGTCTGCTCCGCCAGATCGTATTCCTGTAATTCATAATAGATCGTATACAGGTTGCTGTAGAGATAGCTTTTCGTCACGCCAAGCTCCAGCACGCGGTTGAAGCACTCCCCGGCCTTGCGCAGGTAGCTTTGCGGAACGGAGGGGTCGGTGTGGTACGCCTCGAAATAGGCCAGCGCCAGCATCTCCCAGATCGTCGAGTCATAGCGCAGGCCGTAGGTTTCGATCCCGTTCGCCAGAACCTCGACGGCCTTTGTCGCGGGGTTTCCGATCGGGGAGCTTCCCGTCCGGACCAGCGCCGCGCAATCGCGGTAGACCTCCGCCAAGGAGCGCAGCGCCCGCTTTTGCAGCGCGATATCCTGCGTCTGATTCAGCACCGCCTGAAAGCCGCTTTCCGCGTCCAGATATTCCTTTTTCGCGTAGTCGATCTCCGCCTGTACGTAGTCAGTCACGTCGCCGCTTGCGCCTGCCGCGTACATCTGCGACAGGATCTCGTCCGCCGCATCGATATCGCCCAGCCGTCCGAGGGAAACCGCGTAATCGCGCTGGGCATTGACGGTGATATCGCCTCCGGCGGTGCTCAGTCGGAAGAACGAGGCCGCGGCGGCATAGTCATCGCATTCAAAATACGCCGCGCCCAGAATTTCGCTCAGCTGGCTCTGCGCCTCGATATCGTAGGCCTTTCCAAGCCCCAGCTCGTCCTCGATATAGGAAATGCAGCGTTCATAGTCCTGCGCGCAGTAGAGCGCGTAGGCGTAGGAAATATAAGGTGCAGACTCCTCCGGGTAGAGCGCCTGCGCCTGCTCGAAGCATCCCAGCGCCTGCTCCGGGTCCGTTTCGCACAGCTGCGTTCCCTGCTCCATCAGAGCCTCGTACTGATTCTGCTGCTCCTGTACCTGTGCCTGCTGCGCGGCGGCAAGCTGCGCCTGCTTTTCCTGCCGCGTGTGCAAAAGCAGCAGACTGCCCGCCGCGATCGCCGCACCGGCGACAAGCACCAGCACCCAGACAAGCCCCCGGTGGGCTTTCTTTTTTTCCTTCCGCACGGGAGCCGGACTGCCCCCGCCGGAGGCGTCGAAGACGCCCTGCGTTCTGTTTGTGCCGGATGTGCGCTGCGGCCGGTCAGAAAACACCGCATTCGTTTTGCCCGCAGTTCCCGCCGCGCCGGAGGACTTCCCCGACGCGTAGCGGCTCGGGTCGATCTGCAGCTCGTCGCCGTTCGGGTAGATGAGCGCCGCATCCTGCGCCTCGTAGGAGATCGCTTCCAGCTCCTGCCGCAGCTGCTGGGGGCTGGAATAGCGGTCCTTCGGGTCAAACGCGCAGGCCTTTAAGACAATTTCGCCGAGGCGGCCTTCGCCGTAAAATGGTCTTGGCAGCGGTTCGCCGGACACGCGTCTGGCCAGCGCCTGCTCACGGTTGTCATAGGTAATTGCCTCCGGCGGCTGCGGGAGGAACGGGCCGCGATTCTTGTTCAGCATCCGGTACAGCACCAGTCCGAGCGAATACGTGTCGACGCTGAAGCCATATTTCTTTCCAATGTAGACCTCCGGGGCCATGTAACTATACGTGCCCTTCTTGGACAGGCCGGAGGTCGTGCGTTCGATCGTCCGCGCGATGCCGAAATCGCCGAGCTTATAGTCCCCGTTGTCGGAAATAAAAATGTTTTCCGGCTTGATGTCGCGGTGGATGATATTGTACCGCTGGCAAAGCTCCAGCGCCTTACAAATGTCGATGCCGAGCCTGATGATGTCGCGCCGCGCCATCGGGTGCTGGTAGACATACGGCAGCAGCGGATGCAGCAACTCCATCCGAATCAGAATGTCCCAGCCGATGCCATCACTATGACGGATGACAGTGTGGTCTTCATAGCTGACAATATTGCCGGTGCCTTTGAGCCTTGACATGATGGCGCACTCGCGGCCGATGTCCTCCACGACGCTGTAAAAATACTGCTTTGCCTGCGGCGGCGTCATGCCCTCGTCCAGCACGCTCTGCAGCTCCGACCTGCTCTGCGGGACGGTAATGACCTTCAGCGCAGCTTTGTAAACGCCGCCGAAGTCCTCCCGCTGGATCTCATAGACCGTCCCATAGCTCCCCTGCCCCAGCTCCCGGCAGATTTTCCATTTGTCAAACACAATGGAGCCGATCTCATATGTAGACATAGTTTGTTCTCCGTTTCTTTTTGCTACTCTTCCGGCGTATCGCCGACAACATGATATTCCCACTCGCCAGCATCATTCAAATCCACATAGTACAGCAATTTATCATCTTCATAGAATTGGAGCATCACTTTTTCTCCATTCTCGTTGTACGCATACACACACGTTTGATGCGGGCTACCTGAATTGTACACATCCTCCATAGTGCAATTGCCATTCGAATCATATTCGTAAAGCACATAACTTTGAAGAGAGTTATTCGAATCGTAATTTTCCTCCCTGAGCAGTTTTTCGCTCGAATCGTATTGATTCTGGGTATAGTATTGAAGAATGCCGTCCGAATCGTAGTATTCATCTTTCGTCCTGTTTCCATCTGAATCGTATTCGTACAGGACATACCCCAGAAGCGTACCATCTGAGTTGTAAAGTTCATTCCGTACACAGTTTCCTGCTGTATCAAATATCTGCACGGAATCAAGTTCTCCATCTTCTCTGTAGGCTACCACTTGGTAGCCGCTTAGATTCCCGTTTTCATAAAGTTTTTCCAGCGTACCGGCTTCTTCATATTCCCGCAGTGCCTCCGGAATTGTCTGCGGCACGAATATATTGTGGATAGCAGCAGGAACCGGAATTGCCCCAATCACGCATAGCACCACCGGCACAAGCAGAGCCGCCGCGACTATCCCAATGATCAAACGTCCTATTTTCTTCCGTTTCTTTTTTGTGCCTGCGTTTTTCGGCTCTTCCGAACCAAAGGCGGACTGTGTTCGTTCTTCACTGGTTGCCTCGGCCTTTGTGTGGTAATCGCCGGTAAAGACGCCCTGCGTTGCACTCGCTGATTTGGACGTGCTAGTGCCGAATGCCGCCGCATATCGCGCGGAAGCATACGACTCACGATCCATCGTCAGCTCGTCGCCGTCGGGGTAGATGACGGCTGCGTCTGTCTGGGTGTACAGGATGGCTTCCAGCTCCTGCCGCAGCTGCTGGGGGCTGGAATAGCGTTCCTTCGGGTCAAACGCGCAGGCCTTCAGGACGATCTCGCCGAGGCGGCCTTCGCCGTAGAACGGGCGCGGCAGCGGTTCGCCGGACATCCGTCTGGCCAGCGCCTGCTCGCGGCTGCTGAACGTGATCGCCTCCGGCGGCTGTGGGAGAAATGGACCGCGATTCTTGTTCAGCATCCGGTACAGCACCAGTCCGAGCGAATATGTATCAACGCTGAAGCCGTATTCCTTCCCGGCATAAACCTCCGGAGCCATGTAGCTGTACGTTCCCTTTTTGGACAAGCCCGAGGTCGTCCGCTCGATCGTGCGCGCGATGCCGAAATCTCCGAGCTTGTAATCTCCATTGTCCGAAATGAAGATATTTTCCGGCTTGATATCGCGGTGGATGATGTTGTACCGTTGACAAAGCTCCAGCGCCTTGCAGGTATCGATGCCGAGCCTGATGATGTCCCGCCGCGCCATCGGGTGCTCGTAGACATACGGCAGCAGCGGGTGCAGCAGCTCCATGCGGATGAGAATGTCCCAGCCGATGCCGTCGGGGTGCTCCAGCACGCGCAGGTCCTCGCAGCTGACGACGTTTGCCGTACCCTTGAGCTTGAACATGATGGAAAACTCGTGCATAAGCTCCTCGACGATGCCGTGAAAATATGCCTCGGCCTGCGAAACGCTCATACCCTCGGAGATCACGCTCCGGACCTCCGCGCTGCTCTGCGGGACCGTGATCACCTTCAGCGCCGCCCGGTACGTCTGCCCGAACTCGCTGCGCTCGATTTCAAATACTTTTCCATAGCTGCCTTCGCCAAGCAGCCGCGTTATATTCCAGCCATCCAAAACAGCCGCATCAACTGAATATTCCATATTTCTCCTCTGTTTTTCCACACTTATCTTATTGGTCTTTTGCTCTGCCGTCACGCACTTTCAAAAAAAGCCAATCGAAAATCAGTCTCTTATGCAAGACTATCTTCCACTTTCAGCCCCACATAATGCACAACTCCACCTTCAACGTAAACCGTTGCTGTCTGCTCATTGAGTTGATAAGTAAACGTAAAGTCGTCATCACTATACCAATTATACTCCAGCTGTGCACCATTCTTCAGAATCCATTGGAGGGGTACATGGGGCGGCATTTCAGGAAAGCCGAATAATTCCAGTGCCATTTCCGCCGCATCCCCGACCTGCAATGCGCCAAGCGCGACGAAACCAGGTTGGTTTATACAGATGTCGCAGACAGCTCCACCCACGGGTGCAGCAAATAGAAACCCGAATTCATTCTCTTCGTAACCGGCAGGAATTGGCATATCCATACCAAAGCAATTGTACACCGTGTCTTGTGTAGCATCGTTCATCAGGTTGGATTTGGCGTAGGGATATGACGCATAAATGCTCTTGGCTGTTTCAATGCTCGTCTCTCCCAGCACCACGGAATCCACTGTCATTGGGAGCACCAGATCGCGAACCATCGGCCAAAGCTCGTCCTGCAGTTGCGCTGACAACAGTTCCGCTTCCCATTTTTTCAATTTTATCTCCGCATCTGCGTTGGGTTCAAGTTCCAAAGCAACTCGATAGTCTGCCGCAGCCCGCTCCAAATCAACAAGCTTTTCATAGGTGTCGCCACGGCCCAGGAAGGCTTCCGCCCGCTTGGGATCAATCTCAATCGCCGCCGTAAAGGCCAGAATGGCCTCTTCATACTTCCCCTCGGACAGGTAGCGCACGCCGAGGTCATACTTTGCCTGCCAGCCGGGGGCTTCGTCCGCCGGTTCGGCTTCCGGTGCTTTGCTACACGCGGCAAGCGTCAGCAGCAACAGCGCTGCCAGAAGGATATAAAAGAAGCGTTTCATGTTGATTCTCCTGTTTATACCAGTTTTCCCGTCCGCGCAGGATCACGCGTACCGGATCTCCACGGATTCTATCATGTAATAAAACGGGATCTCGCCGTCGAGATTTACATTCGGGTTGACCCGCAGCTTTGCCAGCGCGGTCATGTATAGGCCATCCATGGGGAAAGAATAGGACAGCTTGAGCACGGCGCTGCCATCCTCCGAGCGTTCGAAGCCGTCCAGCGCCACCTGTACCGCGCCACGGTCGCCTATGCCGAAATAATAGCATGTATCACTGTCCTTCGGACAATAGCTAGGCACATAATCACGCGGCGGCAGCTCTACGATATGTCCATACATCGCATTTGCAACATCCTGCACATTTTGACGGCTATCCATCCGGTAACCTTTGTACATCCAATAATTGACGTCATCGGCATCAAGGTATCCCCTCTGATTGATTTCGTAGTAAAGAATTGCCGTCCAGAATTGATCGGCATTCGTTTCGTCCGGATAGAAAATTCCCTCGCCTGAATGGGTGCTGTTCAGCGCATCAACATAGGCATCTACAATTTTTAGTGCGTTGGTCGACACAACATCAGTGGACAGCGTATCGATATAGGCCAGCAGCGCTCCGGTTTCTTCGCCATTTGATTGTGCCGCACTTGTTTCCGGTTCTTCTCCGCTGTCAACGGCGCGCAACTGCATCTCCAGCTCAAAACGAGCAAGCTCATCGCTTGTCCATTCGACCATCCAGCCGTCCTGCACGCGAATATCAGACGGGAATACATTGAAGCTGTCGTTTTTATAGAGCCAATAGCATTCGCCCAGCAGTTCTGGATTCAAAATCACACTGTAGTTATCATCAAAATAGTCCGGGAAATACGGAAGTCCAGCCTTCTGCATACCTTCGGCATTCTGTCCATAACTGCCGGGCTCATCAATTACGCCGTTCCAATGCCAGCTGCGATACTCCCGAACTGTACTCTCCAGCATATAGATTGCAACATCGCATCCCCACGCGCCAGTCGGAGTGCCGCGATACGTCGCCGCGTTTGCCGCACAGAAGCAGCCCAGCCGTGCATCATAATATATGTAAAAATCCGTTCGACCGCCATCTGTAAATAGCCGAACCTGCCTCTCATCCTGAATTTCCGCATCATCCGAGACCGTATAACGATGCAGCCAAACTTCCCAGTATTCGCTCGCGTCCGCGATCATTGCAAACTGCATCGGCGTTCCATCCGGATTTTCCAGAATAACGCTTCGATAAAGCCGCTCGGTGTCTGCATCATAATTGGTGTTACCGGTGCTGTCAACGGCAGCAGGTAGCTCTGCAACGGCTGAATTCCCCTGAAGGATTTTCCGTTTGAGTTTGTTTTCTTCCCGAACCAGCAGTTCACTCTGCGTCTCACGGAAGCCCCGCGTCAGTACGCGCAAAGCAGAAGCATCATCGCCCTGCTGCGTATAAGCCTCCGCATATTTCAGATAGATAGTTTCCTGTTTCGGGTCAATTTCAATCGCGGCTTCAAAGGCCAGAATGGCCTCCTCATAGTTCCCCTCGGACAAATAGCGCACGCCGAGGTCATATTGGGCCTGCCAGTCGGGTGCTTCGTCCGCCGGGTCAGCTTCCGGTGCTTTTTGACACGCAGCAAGCGTCAGCAGAAGAATTATTGTTAAAAAAACACAAGTGAACTGTTTCATTTCCATTTCTCCTTTTATCATATTCACTGTCCATGCGGCGCGGCATGCAGTAATGAAGCATCACCAAGCACATAAAACTTTCCGCTGCGCGTTTTACATTTTCTGTCCGACATACATGTATTCTCGATTTGGAAGCTACCTCTGACGCGAAGTAGATCGTCATTTAAGCTTGCACCATTTGTGCCGTAACTGTGATTTTCCGCCCCATTCTCCAGCCGTCACCACAACATCGCTCCGCTTTACTCCCGGAGCAGCCATGCTGTCTCGGCAGCCTCAAGCTGCTGCAGCGTGTCGGCATCGACAACGCCCGTTTGGGTAAGTGAATGGTTCTTTTGCCAGCGCATCAGCGCCGCTTCCGTAGCCTGGCCAAAATCGCCGTCGACAACCACGCCATCATAGTTCATGACAACCAACATAGCCTGTACATATATGACGTCCTCACCCTGACTGCCATGCTGCAG
>OJKY01001876.1_pt1 | contig 11862 bp, 20 predicted proteins | sample 1596571 | NCBI WGS metagenome assembly OJKY01 (sample SAMEA4350170, study PRJEB24818) | metagenome | biome: human; feature: gut; material: faeces | place: Denmark | collected 2013-09
CTCCTCCATTTGGTTGAAGGCGTTGATGTAGTCGAGTTTGAATTTGAGAGCCTTTTCGCCGGTGAAGCCCATAGCCAGCAAGGTGAAGCCGTCTCGGTTCATGACATACATAGGGGCTTTGCGTACTGCTCCTGTACCGTTGTTTAAAGGCACATCGTACTCAACCAATGCGAACATTTTTGTAAGTTGTTGATTATTAGTTTGAGCCGAATTTTCGGCCGAAACAAATAGATTATAAATTGCATCCAATACATGCCTATGTTCTTTCCCGAACTTTTCAGCGACCAACAAACTGTTTGTCAGTGCTTGGTTGTTCTGACCTTTGAATACAAGATTATTCATAACTGATTAAGATTTGATTTTTCAAGATTATTCCCTGAAATTCAACCTATGCAAGAAGGTGAATTTATGATGTTTTCGTTGTGGCAATATGTGCACATAGATGTCATTGGCGAATAAACCCTACCGCACTTAGGACATATCCAGCCCTGCATACCGACAAATGTCTGCGCTTTTTCGCGTCTCGTCATCTCAATAGCTTTTAAGGCATTATCTTCTGAAACTCTACGGTATATATGCCCGCCTGCGCAATCTTCTACGCTTACCGATTTTATAAATTCTTCTGCTGTCATATCATTTGTTTATTTTAGATTCAACGACTTTGTATTTAATGGGCAATCCGGAGCAGGTGATGGCGAGCAGGGCAGAGTCCCTTTCTTCTTGGTTGCTGCGGGGGCTGTTAAACTCTATCCCGCTCATCTGGCACAACCGCTTCAATTCTTCATGGGTGATCTTGCCGTCTTTCCCTTGCCAGCACTTGCGCAATGGGGATTGCTCCATGACTTGTATTCCGTAATGCCTCAGCATTTCGACTATCTTGCGACCGGTCTCTTGGTTGCGACCTACATGCTCGCCTTTCTTGGCTGCGCTCGCCCGTGTGTCTTTCGGTGACAAATGCCAGTTGGATTTGTTTTTCCAACCTGCCTCGACATATACCGCCACTCGTTCATCGTTTTTCTTGCAGTGCTCATGAAGTTTTTTTATGCCCTCTACCAACAAGGGGAATGGGCAAACACTCATCTCCATTTTCATTTTCCTTGTGTCCAATACGGAGTAGCCGCTACGCTCAACGTCGGGGTCTATCCCTATCACTACATCGTATTTTATTTTTCTATTGTATGTGGCCTGTTCTTCCATTATGTTGTATCTTTCTCTTTTTGTTCGGCAGGCGGGACTCGAACCCGCAACTGTATATTCGCTCCTTATACTCGACTTATACCGCTCTCCCGTTTGAACCACTGCCGATACCACCTAAAACACTTATGGCTTATTTCTCCCCGCAGTTCCTTTCTCCGTATGGTGCTCGACCACATACCCGGTTCGGCTTGCGGGAATGTCTCACATTATGCTCCTATATCAGGTCTATGATTTTGGTTTTCACAATTCCGTCCAACCTCATGTCTTTAAGGCCTTGTCTCATGTGTTCTCGCATGAGGCGGTTGGCTTCGGTGATGTCTTTGGCGCAGACGAGGTTGTAGTACTTCGTTTCCTTTTCATTGCCGTTGTCATCGATGAATATGTCTATCAACGTGGCTTTGTAGAAGGGCTTGCCTTCTTCCTTTTCGTTGACTGTCTCGACGATATTCGAGCGGGTGATAGAGAATACATCGCAATCTCCGTTGTACTGCTCTAATCCTTTTGCCTCGGCCTCGGCGAACAGTTCTACATCGGTGATGAAGTGTTCGATGACTTCTTTCATCTCTCCTTTGCTGTTCTCTTTTTCTACTTTCAGTTTGATTTCGTAAAACATAATGATTCGTATTTAATCTATATTAATTTTAGCATAATGATTCCGATACTATCGCTGTCTTTGCTTTTAACGAGCAAAGATTTATTGCCTTCCGAAAGCTGCATATATGCGTACTCAAAATTGAATAGAGCTTTTTCAATCTTGGAGAGGAACGAAGGATCTATCCGTAACTTTGTGATTCCCTCTGTGCTCTCTTTTAGATGTTCTGAAATTACATTCTCCATTTCAGGGTATTTATAGACTTCGGAGAATGGGTATATAACTTTTTGATTGTCATACAACATACATTCAAACCCCATGTCCGTAACTTGTACCATATCGTAAGAGAGGATAGACTTGTAGGCTTTTGAGCCTATAAACTTACCATCGAGCTTTTCTATTTCTTCATCGGTGAATGTGGAACATTCGGATAGCTTGTTTTTTACCAAGATATGTATATCGCTTGCATAAGCATAACCATCTTTAAAATGGATATATGAAAATACAGGTCTGAAATAGTCGTTTCTGCTGCATGCCAAGTCCATTCTTAGGCCTTTGTTGAAATTATGTCTAGTCTTCATCGCTTTTATTCTTATCGGTTAAAAACTTCTTTGAACTTGGGATTCTCTGCCGCATAACGGCGGACATCAAAGTCACTATCCTTTGTCAGCTTAGTGAGTACCTCGACGGACGTGTTGGGATTACATGCCACGCTAACGCGGACAGCCCAGTGACTATCCTTTGCCAATTCAATCAATACTTCTAAGGGTGTGTTGAGATTACATGCCGCATAACGACGGACAACCCAGTGGCTATCCTTCGCTAATTCTGCGAGCACATCGACGGGCATATTGGGATTACATGCTGCATAACGGCGGACAACCCAGTCGCTGTCCTTTTCCAGTTCAATGAGCACATCGACGGGGGTGTTGGAATTACATGCCACTCTACGGCGTACAACAATGTCGCTATCCTTTGCCAACTCCGTGAGCACATCGACGGGAGTGTTGGGATTCCCTGCCGCATAACGGCGGACAACAGAGTTACCTGACTCTGCCAATTTCATGAGTACATCAGCGGGAGTGTTTGGGTTTTCTGCCACTTTTGCACGAACTTCCCAATCGCTATCCTTTGCCAGCTCCGTGAGTACATCGACGGGAGTACTGGGGTTTTCTGCCACACTAACGCGGACATACCAATTGATATCATTCGCTAATTCTGAGAGCACACCGACGGGCATATTGGGATTACATGCTGCATAACGGCGGACAACCCATTGGCTATCCTTCGCCAGCTCTGTGAGCACACCGGTGGGCGTGTTGGGATTCCTCGCCACATAACTGCGGACATCCCAATCGCTATTTAAGATCTCATTTTTGTCCATTGTATTTCTTATTTAATCGTTTGACTTTATTTCTCATCAATCTTGCCAGCTCTTTATGCCGGTAGTCGTCGGACTTTTCCAACGCTTTTGCCGATCTTTCCAGCAGGCTGACGATTGACTGTATTTCATAGTCTTTCATGAATTGATTATTTCATTGACTAATTCATCGGCTTCGTATATCCTTTCGGCTATCTTCTTGAAGGTGTTATCATCTGGATATATCCGTCTGATAAACATAGAGGGTTTCTCGAACGGGTTATATACGATGAAATCGCACCAATCGGCTTCAACGCACATGAGTTCGGACATGATTTGGTAATAGTACTTAGGCTCCGTGGACAGGAGGGTATCGTTGTCCTTTATCTTGTGGAAGTATTTGGCGTATGTGGCCGTTCCCACGCTTTTTATTTCGATTACCCCTTTTTCCCGCTTATTCTCATCGTAATAATATCCGTCGGGGCTGGCTGCGAAATGGGCGATGGTGGGGTGTTTGCACAGTCCTACCTCGACGACACGGCGACCTGTTTTAAGTTCGTATATGCGCCGGGCGTCGGGTTCCTGCTCTGCTCCCCATCGCATCTGTTTCGAGGATATGTCGGTTTGATAGAGGTAACTTTCGAAAACCTCGTCGTCCTCGAACAGCAGGGGGTTGAGCCTGCGCCCTCCGGCTACTTGGAAGATATAGTTCATGGCGCATTCCCCGAACCCGTTACCGCTTCGGTTCGCTTTCATCAGGTCGCCTATGCGGCTGCCCGTGAAACAGCCGAGGCGCTTCCTGTACCATTCAAGAGTCCTTTGCGCTTCCATCACTCAAACAGTCCTTGTCCGTTGACATTTTCAGATTCCGGTTGCTCGGCTGCTTCGACGGCCATCTCCCTCAGACGGTCGGTCGCCGTATCGTTGTCGACATATTCGATTTCCACTTCGTCCACGCTGGTATCTTGCTGTGTCAAATCTCCCTTTATCGTGGCTTGGTCGAAAGTGATAGCCCGTTGCATTTCTATCGATTTGGGGGCATATTTGGCGAGAAGAAGTTTTAAAACCGTCTTCCGTGCCATCGTGTCGAAGTCGTCTTTCCATACTCCGAATCCTTTCTTGTAGGATTGGGAATACTTCTTGGCATGCGCCTCGACTTCCCCTACTGTCATGTAGTGTGTTTTCTCGAACCCGTTCACAAGACGGAAATAGGCCATATAGCCGATGACCTTGTCGGAGGTCTTTGAATCCTCGTCGAAGATGTATTCGCCCGTGAATTTATTCTTCTTGACAAGTTGACCCTCATAGACCACTTCGTCTATGAGAGAGGAGAATTGTCCGCTTCGCAGGCATAGCTCTATCAGTCCCTTGTACATGAGCTGGAATTGTGCTACTGTCGTCCTCAGCTTGGAGTCGTAATAGGGAACGATGGCCGATAGACCCAAGTTGCTATTGATAGGCAAGTCGAGCGTGGCGGCTATGACGGCCGAGTTGAGTATGCTTTGGGGATCGGCCGTTTGGAGCATGGTGTTTCCGTTGACGGCTGAAATGACCGAGGAGATGAATCCGGGGGCTTTCTTCCCCAATATCTCGTTAAATCTTGTCTTTACAGAATCGCCGTTCAACAGGCTCTTCAATTGTGGTAATGTCGTTGTTGCCATTGTTGTTTTATTTTAAAAGGTTATGTTTCTTTTTATACACCGCATATCCTCCCGGACGGGCGGTGAATATGCTTGATTTATATGGAACTATAATTTATTTCTTATCGGTTTGTTGTTGCCCTGCAAGAGCCATCGACGACAGTGCGAACAGGGATATGCTTATCACCAGTTGCCAAAGGTTGGCGTTGATGAGCGAAGCGACTACCCCGAATATCGAGGAAAGCATAAGCAGTATGGCGAGCAGGGTAAATAACTTGTAGAATATCATGACTGTTATATTTGGAAATTACCGTTAAACTCAAATTCTTCATTCCCACATTCGTCGAATACGGTTACCGTGTATTCCGTATCGATGTAGCCACTACCAGAAGATGGCGTTAAATAGTCGCCGTTGTCCCATTCCTTGTGATTGTATGCGTCGTAATGAATGCTGACATCGACGTTTTTGTCGATCAAATCTACTTCATAGTTTATATCTCCGTCGAGATAGTGACCGTCCATGTTTTCTCCTATATGGTCGTCAAGAAAATTTTCTACCTCGTCCTGTATGTTTTTTAGTTTCTGAATATCGGCTTTTACCATAGCGATAGCCGTTTTGTAGATGTCCGTGGCATCGCACATGAGGTCTTCCCGGTATCGACGAATGCTCTGCCAGTCTTTCGGGTCGCAATCTTCAAGGTAGGATTTTGCTATTTCTTCCTCGTTCATCGATAGTATCTTGTTGGCGACCTCGTAGTTTTCTACCCCGCCTCCCAGATAAAATTCCTTACATTTCAATTTGTAAGGAGAGTTGTCGTATTGGTCGTTGAAATCTTCCCTTGCCTTGTCGTATCGTTTCTCGATTGTTGACCGTGGGATAATACAGGTTGTGTTCATGCTATTAAGGGGCTTATTTTATACAGGCGAATTTGATTACATCGTAAGCATTACAATACCATCTTCCGTTTTGTCTATCTGACGGTTTCTTCTCTGCACGGATAGACCCATTCCCAACTAGTTCAAATAGTCGGTTTCGGCTTCCTACTATTTTTTCAGCTTCTCGTTGACTAAATGTTTTGTCGTTTAGTACAATCTTTAAAATGGCTTCATTTAACATAGTTAATCATTAAAAAGGTTGTTATTGTGTGCATACTGGATAAATTCCGATTTCTCGTGAATACAAAGTTTTCTGTAAACAGATTTGATATGATTTTTCACAGTATGAGGAGATAGGTATAAAGAATCAGCAATATCATCATTGCTCTTTCCATCATAGACAAGTTTCATAACTCTCATTTCAGCATCGGATAAGCTGCTATTAAATTGAGGATTACAAATAATGTCTTCATATTTACATTCTCCTCTTAAAGGACATTGAACATGTTCAAAGTTTACTTTACCATTGTTATTTATGTCTTCGACAGTGCTATCAAGATTACCAAAATTGCATTTAGCAAAACGTCTAGCCATTAGATATTGATAATAAGGGACGTTTTTAGAGCTTTTTATATAACATTCTGATAGGGCATTATAAGCATTTGGATATTGTTCTCTGACAATAGAAAGAATTTCATTTATAATCTCTGTATCGTTTTCAGAAATTCTTTTATTTTTTTTGTCAGATGAAATACACCAAAGTTCATTTTCAAATATGTAAAACTCTAAATCTTTCATTGTTATGAATTTAATCCCAAAGGTGTTCTGGCGAAATACCAGTAATTTCTGATAATATTTGTACATGCTCTGGATTATTAGGCTTTATGCCATATTTAATCCAGTTATTGGCTGTGGTAAGAGTTACATTACATCTTTCGGCGATGGTGTTAATGAAATCTTTTTTGGGGTATGTCGGATCAGGTAAACTTTTGTAATAGCCTTTCAGTGTCATTATTTTACTTTTAGGCTTTAATGTGTTTGTCTTATTGTCACTTTCCATTATATTTGTAATGTTTAATTGGTTTGGTATTGCAAATATAATAATATTATAGTAAAACTATACTACTATTATAGTTAATAATTATAAAATGATATACTATGATTATAGGAGAGCGGCTGAAGGGTTTTTTAAAATACCATAATATTTCTGCTAAATCATTTGCAGAAATGATAGGTGTAACAGAAGGAATGGTGTATAAATATTATAAAATGGATAATGTTGATAGCCAAACCATCGAAAAGTGGGCTAATATATTGCGTATTCCTATTATGACATTTTTAGATGATAATACATACGAAAGGGCTACTCATAAAGCGACATCAGAAGATTTGGCAATGGGAAATGATAAAGATTATATTCATTTTCAAAATAGAAGATTATTTGGCGATTTATCTGGAAAATCAAGAGAATTGATTGAAGACGAATTTGAAAAAATAAAACCTAAAATAAGTTACACTATTGGTGTACCTTATTATAATGTGGACTTTATCGGAGGTTTTGATTTAGTTATGAATGACCAAACTATAAATCCAGAATATCTTATTAATTTCAAGAAATACAACGAAGCTACATGTTGGTGTAATGTCACTGGACATTCAATGGAGCCCGAAATAACACATGGCGATATAATAGCTCTAAAGGAAATAGAGGATGCTTCTTTTCTACCTTATGGTGAGGTTTACGCTATTGTCACAACCAACAACATGAGAACTATAAAAAGGATAGGTCCTGCATCCAACCCAGATAGTTATTCTTTAATTCCAACAAACAGATCTCCTGAATACGGAATACAAGAACTATCGAAAAATATGATAAGACATGTATTCCATGTACTCGGATGTATGAAGCGATTATAAAAACAAATATGTAATCATCTATGGATTTCAAAGACTAAAATTTGAGTCATGAAAATTTCTAAAGAAGGAATCGCTATAACTAAACGTTTCTTTGAAGCTATTGATATGCTCAAAGCACAGAAACGCATTCGTGGGCTTAAAACATTCACGAGGAAGCACAATATAACTCGTACCAATATAGCAAATGTGAGAAAAAATCCAGACCGTAGTGTTTTGAAGCCCGAATGGATATATTATCTTGTTTATGATTATGGGGTTTCATTGGAATGGATAATATTCGGAGAGGGGTCTATGTTTGAATAAATATTCTAAAACTTGTCTTTTGATGGTGCGTAATCCTTTGCTTTTATCTGAAAATCAAATATTTATATATGTTTCTGAAATCAGCTTCCCAAGCTGAGGGTCGCGAGTTCGAGTCTCGTTTGCCGCTCGATGAAAACGGTCTCTTGAATGTTCAAGAGACCGTTTTCGTTTCTGTTATTTCTTCATTCTCACTTCATAGAGATCGTTGCGGCGATCTTTGAGGTTGCGCACGCTACCGTAGGTGTGCAATTCGTTCAAAAGATCCAAATCGACGTCCGAGATAAGAATCATTTCGGTGTTCGGAGTAGCCTCGGCTCTGCGTCCGTCTGTCGGGAATGCGAAATCACAGGGGGTAAAAACTCCCGACTGGGCATATTGAATATCCATGTTGTGTACTTTGGGCAGGTTGCCTACGCTACCGGCTATGACTACGAAGCATTCGTTCTCGATGGCACGGGCATGTGCGCAGACTCTTACACGGGAATAGGCGTTTTGGGTATCGGTGAGGAACGGAACGAACAATATTTGCATACCTTCGCTGGCCATGATTCGGGAGAGTTCGGGGAACTCGACATCGTAACAAATCAAGACTCCGATTTTGGCGCAGTCGGTCTCGAAAGTCCGAATGGCTTTACCGCCGCTCAATCCCCAGCATTTCATTTCGTCGGGGGTGACATGTAGTTTTTCATACATTTCGTAAGTACCGTCTCGACGGCATAAGAAACCTACGTTGTAGAGCAGTCCGTCTTCTTTAATCAGCGGCATACTTCCTGTAATGATGTTGATGTTGTACCGAATTGCAAGATTGATGAAACGTTCTCGTATTTCGTCGGTATATCGGGCTAATCCTCTGATAGCCTGAGACTCGCTTGCATCGTTGAACCGAGCCATGAGCGGGGCGTTGAAATACTCTGGAAAGAGGACGAAGTCGCTTTGATAACCGCTTACGGAATCGACGAAAAATTCCACTTGCTCGAAAAGATCGTCGAGTGTTTTGTAACTACGCATTTGCCATTGTACGAGGCCTACCCGCACGGTGGTCTTAGGAGATATATATTCTTCGGTAGGCTCTTGATAGTAGATGTTGTCCCATTGGAGCAGACAGGCGAAGTGTTTCGATTCCTCGTCGTTGGGCAAATAGTTTCGCATTACCTTACGGACGTGGAAATCGTTGGAGAGTTGGAACAATAGCACCGGGTCGAATATCTCGCGTTGACGCACCTTGTCGATGTATTCTTTGGGGCGCATTCGGTCGGCGTATTTGTGGTAATTCGGCAAACGTCCGCCGAACATGATCGCTTTCAGATTGAGCTTTTCACATAACTCTTTGCGATATTCGTACATACGTCGGGCGAGACGTAGGCCCCGATAATCGGGGTGTATGAACACTTCGATACCATACAGGATATTCCCCTTCCGTGTGTGAGTGTCGAATGTTTCGTTTCCTGTGACTTGGGCGTAGGTGTGGTCGTTCTTTACATCGTTATAGTTTACGATGATAGAGAGGGCACAGCCCACGATTTTATCATCGACGACCGTGACGATTTGTCCTTCGGGGAATATGCGAATGAGTTTGTCGATTTGTTCGGGAGTCCAAAATACGTCGCTACCGTCGGCATAGACACGGGTGAAAGAGCTAGCCAGTTGGTCGTAATCTTCTTTTTGAAGATTGCGTATTTCGACTTTATTGATTTCTTTTTGTTTCATGAATTCTTTGTTTGGTTTAGGTATGCAAAATTACTTTTTTTACCCGCTTGTTGTCCGTTTTGTTTCGATTTTCTTTATGCCGGGTATTTTATATAGTTCGCTTATAAAATATGTGCTTCCCTTTTGGGTACTTCCTTTGCCTTCTTTTAATGAATCTTTCTGTCGATTAGTTTCATCTCTTTTATGTCGTCGATATTCCATTTTGCGATGATACGGGAACAACAGAAAGAGAGAACATTCTTTAATCTCATTTTCATGCAGATAATGTGTGCCGTTCCTTCATTTAGACTATTTTTGAAAAAAAATTCAAGGTTTCTGCAACCAAACGAGCGGTTGGTTACGTCTAATGATTGAATTTCCGGAAAGAGAACGACTATAAATAACCTATAAAATTAAAATAGAAGAGAATATGAAAAAGATGTTTATGATGATGCTTTTGTCTATCGTATCGTGGACAGGAGCCGTAACAGCAGCCGAGGCAACAGCTCCTCTGAAATCGAATGGCCCTGTGGCACAACAAGAAGCGGTCGTAGCAGCCGATACACTTAACGGTATGACTCCGAGCGAGGCTTTTCAAATACGTATGAAGGAACTCGAATTTGAACGGGATAAAACGTTCTTTCAAGATGAGCCGGATGCCGAGGATATAATAGATTCTTTGATTCCTCTTTTTGCTATTGTTTCACCTTTTCTTATAGCTTTTTTAATTGTCTTTTTCTATATTTATTATCGTAATAAAAAAGTACAATCCCGCTATCGGGTGATGGAGAAAGCGATAGAGTCGGGTCGAGAATTACCCGAAGGCTTTTTCGACGAACCGGAGTCGAAGCGACCCAGTAAATTTTCCACTCTGAATCAAGGTCTTGTTTGTATGGCTGTCGGAATCGGGTCTTTTATATGGTGTATAGGTGGAGCTTATGAATTGGACGAAGGTTTCGGGGCTCTTTTGGTTGGTTTGGCGGCCATATTCACTTTGATAGGTATAGGGAAACTGATTCTTTATCGGGTAGAATCGCGAAAAGAAGTTCGTGATACCGATGAGCAAACTACCGAAATCGAGTAGGCCGGAGCGATGAATAAGAACGAGGATATAGCGTGGGTGACTCGTTGTGCTTTGTTCGACGATCGGCGGGCTTTTGCCTGCCTTGTCGATAAGTATCAGGTGCGATTGAAACGCTTTTTCCTGAATCTTACCGGTGGAGATCCAGTGCTCAGCGATGATTTGGCGCAGGAGACTTTTATCAAAGTTTATTATAATTTGCGTAGTTATAAAGGCTTGTCTTCTTTTTCGACATGGATTTATCGAGTAGCTTACAATGTGTTTTACGATGAGTTACGAAAGAGCCGGGAATGGGAAGATGCTTCTGTGGACGAGGCGGCCAATCTGTTGGAGCAACCTCCTGAGTGTGTGGACCGGAATATCGATATATCGCGAGCTTTGTCTATTTTACGCCCCGAGGAGCGAACGGCGATAACCTTATTCTTCGTCGAGGACCTTGCCGTGGCAAAGATAGCAGAGATTATGAGTATATCGGAAGGTACGGTAAAGTCGCATTTATTTCGTGCAAAACAAAAATTGGGTGAATATTTAAAGAAAAACGGATATGAATGAATGGAATGACAATCAGTGGCGGGTGTTTTTCGGCGATCATTCGTTGGAACTTCGGACAGATAAGTGGTTCACTCGTAGGGTGTTGAATAGACTGCCTCGCAAGCGATGGAGCATAGAAGCCAAAATTTCATTTGTCGTTTCGGTACTTGTTATTGCAATTTGTACGGTTCTATGCTTGATATTTGCCAAAGAAATGATTTACAATCCTTGTTGGACTTGTGCACACACTTGGTTGGCTTACATGGGATTGTCTGTGGCTTGCGGGTTGTGTGTCGGACAGTTGGGTTCCTTTCTGCGCAGGATTTATGATGCTTCCTAAAACTGAAATAAATTTAAGTAACGAGCGAGAGGCATGGGTCGAACAAGACTTATGTCTCTCGTTCTATTTGTTGGATAGCGGAGTGTGGCGGGAGATAAATTCGGCGAAAGAATCTTTGTAAGTATCTGAGATAGGAATGTATTCTTTGCCAAATACGATTCGGTTGCGATCGATCATTTTGATTTTACAGCCCTGCACGATGAACGACCGGTGCACCCGAATAAACCGACTATCGGGTAACATCTCTTCGAGGGATTTCAAGCTAAGCAGGGAAAGAATGGGGTGCGGTTCGTCTTCGAGGTAAATTTTTACATAATCTTTCAGCCCTTCGATATAGAG
>OJKY01001886.1_pt1 | contig 11790 bp, 8 predicted proteins | sample 1596571 | NCBI WGS metagenome assembly OJKY01 (sample SAMEA4350170, study PRJEB24818) | metagenome | biome: human; feature: gut; material: faeces | place: Denmark | collected 2013-09
GCATCCTTGTATGCCGTTGATGGCTAATAAATTGCTAGGATCGTTCTCCATATAGATATCGTAGTTCTTGATCGCCTCCGGATAACGTCCGGTCTTCTGTAACATCTGCCCCATGCGTAGGTAGACGGTGCTATCGGGGTAATCATAGCGGATGGCGTTCATATAGGCGCTAGTCGCTTTCGCCGTATTATTGATCAACCGGTTACATTCGGCCATACGGTAAGCGATATAGCCGCGCAAATCCCTTTTCTTCGGGGATGTTTTCGTGTAAACCTTACGATAAATGGCGGCTGCCTCATAGTATTCCCCGATACGCTGCTTCTCCTCGGCATCGCTCAACTTCGCCGATTTGCAGGAATACAAGGAAGATACGATAAGCAAAAATAAAATATATATAGTAAAATGCGCTTTCATTCAATCTGGAATATATTCGTGCAAATATAACGAATTGTATGGGATCTTATTGTATGTCTGTTACAATAACAAGGAACTATCCCCATAACTCAGGAATCTGAAATCGTGCTCTAAGGCATACTCATAGATGGATTTCCAGTTTCCTTTTACGAAAGCGGAGATCAGCAAGAGCAAGGTGCTTTTGGGCTGGTGGAAGTTGGTGACGATTCCTTTTACGATCTTGAACTCATAGCCCGGGGCGATGATGATTTGCGTAGCCGTTACCAGCGTATCCGCATCATGCTTATCCAGATAATCGAGGATGTTTTGAAGGGAACGCTCCGCTGTCAGCCGGTTGTTATTCATCTCGTAAGGCATCCATTGTTTTACGACGAGATCTTCGGAAGTCGCTTCGGGGTTATTATCTAGGATCACGCCCATGTAATAGAGACTTTCCAAGGTCCGTACGGAAGTCGTTCCTACGGCGATGATATTTCCAAGGTTGCTTTTGATACGTTCGATGGAACTGCGGCGGACGGAGATAAATTCCGTGTGCATCTCGTGCCCTTCGAGAGTTTCGCTTTTTACCGGTTTGAATGTACCGGCTCCCACGTGTAAAGTCAGTTCGAGAGTGGGTATGTTCTTTTTTTTCAGTTTGTTCAGTACTTCCGGAGTAAAATGTAGTCCGGCGGTCGGTGCGGCCACCGAACCCTCTATTTTCGAATAAACGGTTTGGTAGGTCGTTTTGTCGCTATCTTCCGTTTCCCGGTTCAGATAGGGGGGAATGGGCAATTCTCCCGCATGGTCGAGCAGTGTGGCGAAGGTTACATCGGAGTCGTCCCACGAAAAATGCACCTCGTGCGCATTACCGTGCGGCAATCCTCGTTCGGCACGGAAGTTTACGGTTTTACCATCGATGTTCACCGATTGGGTCAGCACGCCGTTTTTCCATTTTTTCAGGTTTCCCACGAGGCACAGCCACGAGCACGAGCCGGTCGATTGGAACGAGAGGGAATATTCGTGCGGTTCGAGCGGTTCGAGGCAAAATACCTCGATGAGTGCACCCGTCTCTTTTCTGAAATGCAAGCGGGCTTGTATCACCCGGGTATTGTTGAATACCAGCAGACTATCCGCCGGCAATACCTTCGGTAGTTCGTGAAATCGATGTTCCTCGATTTCTCCTTTTCGGTAAACCAGCAATTTCGAGTCGTCTCGCTTGGACAGAGGAAATTTAGCGATACGTTCGTCGGGTAGCGGATAATTGAAATCTTCGATACGAATATTCTGAGTTTTTTGCATAATCTGTTTTGAATATCGTGCAAAAATAAGCAACTTTGCCGAATATAGCACGGTTTGCCACAGCGAAATCGCATGTCGGTACAGCGGTGCGGTCGATATTAAAATGATGAAATTATGGTAAAAGTTGGCGATAGAGTCCGTTACCTCAATGCTGTTGGGGGCGGAGTCGTGGTAAGAATAGCGAAAGATATAGCTTATGTCGATGAGGACGGGTTTGAGACTCCCGTATTGGCACGGGAGTGCGTCGTTGTGGAACCGGCGGAACCTGTGAAAAAAGCCGCTTCTGTTCCAGCCTCGAAAGTCGTGACGGTTCCTTCGGTAGAAAAGGCATACGCTCCCGAGGAAGACGATGAAGATTTGTTCGCTGTGGAGGAACGACCCGAAGGAGAAAAGTTGAATATAGCTCTTGCCTATATCCCCGACGAAAGCAAACATCTCAATACGACCCGCTTTTCCTGTTATTTGGTAAATGACAGTAATTACTATCTCTATTTCTCGTACCTCAGCCGGGACGATGAGGGGTGGCGTACCCGTTATGCCGGTATGGTAGAGCCGAATATACAAGTTATGCTCGAAGAGTTCGGACAGGAAGATGTCAATTCGCTCGAACGTATCTGTATTCAGTACATCGCTTTCAAAAAGGATAAACATTTCTCGTTGAAAAGTCCTGTCGCTGTGGAGTATCGTTTGGATACCACCAAATTTTACAAGTTGCACACGTTCCGCGAGAGTCTCTATTTCGATGAGCCTTCGTGGACGCTCGATATCGTGAAGAACGATATGCCTGTGCGTCCTGTGGTGTTCGATGCTTCTGATCTCGAAAAAGCCATGAAGATGAAAAAGAGTGCCGATATGCCCCTTCGTAAACCGGTTGTCAAACATGCCGAAAAAACGGCTATTGTGGAGGTAGATCTCCACGCCTCCGCGCTTCTTGATACGACAGCGGGGCTTACCAATTCCGAAATACTCGACTACCAGTTGGGGAAAGTCAGAGAGACCCTCGATCAATATCGCCATACAAAGGGGCGTAAAATCGTTTTCATTCACGGCAAGGGTGAAGGCGTATTACGCAATGCTCTCTTGAAAGAAATTCGCGACAAGTACAAGAACTGCTCTTGTCAAGATGCCTCGTTCCGGGAATATGGTTTCGGAGCGACGATGGTTACCGTGCATTAGGCAATCGGTTGTGTAATCGATTTTGTAAGAAGTATATATGAAAAAATTACTTTCACATATACCCTCCTCTCTGCCGTGTCCCGTGATACCACGGGACACGGCAGGAGAGAAGAACAAACACGATATATAGGAAAGTATTACCCTCCTCCTCTGTGTTTTGCAACGCAAAATATAGGAGAGGTGTCACGAAGAGACGGAGGGGTTAAATAAATATCCACAACAGAGAAAACACATCAAGATATCGACACTCTCCCTCTGCTCATTGTAGATGAAATAGGGGGAGTGCCCGCAGGACGAGGGGGTTAAATTCTACGATCAAAGATTTCTATCTTTTTTAGCCCTTCTCCTAAGAGACCTGAACATGGTTATCGACAAAGATTTCATCGCTAAAATTCAGGTTTATCCTCACCGATTTTCTACTGAGCCGTTTTACCAACGTCTCCCTCCCGGACGACCCGGGTGTCCCGGCGGTGGCCCATATCCGCGAGGCCCTCGGTCGAAACGATCCATATCGGGTTTCTTATCGCCGAATGTATTGAATCGATAGGTGAAGGTTATCAATCCATAAGTATCGAGTGTGTTATATTCCACATCTTGGATATAGTTACCCGTGACGGTTCGTCGTATGCTGTTCCTTTGTCCCAAGATGTCGTACACCTTCAAAGCGATGGTGGCGTTTTTCCCTTTCAGGAATTGATAAGAAGCCTGTGCGTTCCACAACCAGCTCTCTGTATTGTATCCGGCAGAATATCCGGCAGATCCGCTGTAAGTTATATCGGTTCCTAATGTTATCGACCACGGCAGATAGCCGTTTACATTGAATGTGCCTCCGTAATTATGGGTGCTTTGATCGTTCCGACTTTGCATACTGTTGGTTGCCAAAGCATAACGATAGTTTCCCCGAAGTTCGGCATCAAAATAATCCGATCGGAATGCCAATCCTAAATTTTCTACGGCATTGAACGAGCCGGCATTGTTGCGAGTACCATTATTATAACCTACGCTGTTACTGTAACTGACTCTGCTGAAACTGTTTAATTGCCAGTGTTTGTTTCGAAAAGGGGTGCTATACATAAACATTCCGGCGGCATTCCATACCCCGTTTACGTTGCGATAGGTTGTCCGTTGTCCTCCGGTTTGGGAATCATACGTAGTCTCCGAGATGATGCTGTTGGTCGTGAATCCTCCGTTGACCATAGCCATGATAGCTCTCTGGGTCTTCTCGTCATAGTCGTTGAAACGGGCGCGGAACCAGTTTTGAAAAGCCGGTTTCAGTTCGGGATTACCCACGACGATACGCAAGGGATCCGAACGGTCTTCGACCGGTTGCAACTGGTTCATCGACGGTTGGGACGAGTAGCCCCGGTAGTCGATACGCAAGGAGCGTTGTTTTCCCATTTTGTAGCGGTAGCGCAGATAGGGCGCTACGTTGAATACCGTGCGCTTGGGTATATTGCGGTCGCTGTTTATCAAGTCGATGGATTGAGAACTCGAAGGGACGGCAGCCACCCCGATGTCGTAGGTATAATTGGCCGTCACTTGCTTGAATCCGATTTGTGCTCGGTGTGAATAGTAATCGTTACGGAAACTGTTGCTCAGCTCATCGTTTCGCACCGTGTCGTAAGGTATGGCGAAAGGATCGTTCAAGATGTCATAAGTGTATTTGTCGGCATTGTTGAAACTGGCTTGAAACCGATAGGAAAATGTTAGGAAACGTCCTTTCTTCACGTCACCCAACGGTTCTGTCCAAGTAAACCGTGCGCCGTAGCCATTGCTCCACGTGTGGTCGTCGTCTATTTGGTCGAGCGTACTGGTACTGTCTTTGTCGAACATGTAATATTCGTAACGAGCTTTGGTCCAACCGTCCTCTTTTGTGTCGCTATAACTATATTGCGCTTGTATACTGAACGAGCGTCCCGGACGGTTACGGAATTTATGATTATAAATCAATTCGCCCGATAAATCATACCCTGTACCCTTATTGTGGTTGTCGCTTTCGCTGAAATTTACTTTACTGCGGGCTATGTCGCCGGCAGTAGTAAGAGCCGAATCATAGCTGTCCGATTTGGAAAGAGCCACAGAAAATCTCGGACGGAATTCGAGTGTATTCAGAGAGTCTATTTCCCAATGTAGTCTGAAATTTCCTCTGATGTTTTGCCCGTTGTCTTTCATTTTGTTATACCCGCTGTAATACGAGGTACTGTCTTCGAACATGTTTTGCCGTTCGGTACGTTTCAAAACGTCTCGATTACTGTTGTTGTAACTGACATCTCCGCCGACTCGGAACGCATCTCCCTTGCCGACATTGAAGTTTACTCCTACGTTGTGACTGGTGTTGATACCGTTCATGCCCCCGAATCGACGAAACCGACTTCCGCCCATATCGGTAAATCCCATGTTGTTCGTGTTGTTCGAACCTGCAAGGATAGTCACTTGGTTGTCACCGAAGAAATGGTTGAGCATAGCCCCGGCCTCATATCGTCCGTCCAGACCGTATCCGCCTGTTACGTTACCGAACCAACCGTGTTTCATACCCTCTTTTATAGTCAGGTTGATAACGGTTTCTTCCTCCCCGTCGTCGACTCCGGTCAAGCGGGCAAGGTCCGATTTTCGGTCTACGACTTGCAGCTTTTCGATGATGTCCACGGGTAGGTTTTTGGTAGCCACTTTGGGGTCGTCCGAGAAGAACTCTTTACCGTCCACCAATATTTTGGTAATCTCCTTTCCCGCATGGGTTATTTTTCCCTCGCTATCCACCTCGACGCCCGGCAGTTTTTTCAACAAATCCTCGACGACAGAATTGGGTTGTGTTTTATAAGAGTCGGCATTAAACTCCACCGTGTCTTCTTTAACTACCACTTCGGGAGCTTTACCCACCACTACGGCTTCCTGCAACAATACATCGTTGCTACCCAATAGAACATCTCCCAAATTTCTTCGAGGCTGCCCTTTCGATAGCTGCACGGGTTCGTATGCGGTTCTATATCCCAAGAACGAAAATGCGGCAATATAACTCCCCGCTTTCGGGACTTTCAGAGAAAATGTTCCGTTGTCTTTGCTGGAAATCCCAGTAACGAATGTGCTGTCTTTCGCCGATAACAACCGGATACTCACCTGTGGTAATGGCAGATTGTCGTTTTTGTCTTTAACGATACCCGAAATTGTAAATTGTGCCGCTACGCTCTGCGCGATGGCCGATAAAAAAATACACAGAAATAGGGCAATAAAACCTCTCTTATTCATCTTAAAAAAATCAATCTATTGATCACAACGTTTATAAGACCTTGACACCCCGCCAAAGTTTAAATGCCCACTCGCTTTTTTACATTTTTTAGGCTAATATTTAGAAGATGTTTTAAATTTATTCCGAGACAGATTGAGACCTATGTTTGAAGCAGATTGGAGTCCGAGATATGCAGTCAATATCGGGCTATTGACAAAAATCAAGGGATTCAAGATGCGAGACAGGGGCTCAATATGGCCGGAACATACCTGCTTGCAATGATAATATTATTCTCAATAAATTTAAAACAGCTTCTTAAATCCGTTTCTTATTTTAGCGATAGAAATCGCTCTATGTATTCCGAACCTTTTCGGGCTATTTGTGTGGTGGCAGCAAAATACCAGCACATCGGTACGAAGCAGAAAAAGAATCGTTTTGCCGAATAGGCCAATACGTTTTGTATGGAATCCCATACGTAGTCCACGTGGTAAACGACGAGTCCGTAGAATACGATGCTCAGTACAATCATTCCCAATAAAGCGAGGTTGTCTTTCCTTTTAATCATGAACCAGCTGTTCCCGAGAATAAAAATGGCGAATACCGAGAATGTCCAGCCATAATATATGGGATTGGTAAACAGAGCCCAAAAGCCGTTTACGATCAATCCCGCTTTCTCCCCGTCCCAGAACAGGCGGGTAATAGCCATGCCTTCGGTATATAAGCCACCGATTTTCATGTAAATAAACCAGATAATGGCCGGGAGCAGGGACAATCCGGTAAAGTATAATCCTTTTCGATAACTCTTGCGGCGTATGCAATCGATCAGCAATATCACACAAGCTGCGCCGATGAATACGATACCCTCGTTTCGACACCACATATTGGCACCCAACAATAACGCGCCTGCATACAATTCGTCGTCGTTACGGCTGCGTAGCCAACTGGCGGTATAAGCGATACCCAGTCCTGCGAAAATGGCTTGCATGACGTTGGTGGTCGATAACGACGAGAATGCAAGCATTTCGGGAGCCATCATCATAAACAGAGTAGACAGTGCGGCGACGGTTTTCCCGGTATTTCGTCTCAAAATTCCGTAGAAAGCAATGACAAAGAACAAATACATCAACGCCGGTATCGACTTCGATGTTTCGGCTCCTAATATATAGACGTATGCATAGCTCATTTGTACGAAAGGAGCGTATGCTATGCTACCTCCGGCGCGGTGTATCGAGGGATTGTAATCGGCATCGAACAAGCTCATGCGCATATACGTGTGGTCTTGTGCCGCCACGAAACCTAAGGTGTCGAATGCCGCGAGGCTGTCCCGGTCGCTGGGAGGGAAAAACATGCATTTCGAGAAATTCATGTATTCGCAATAACCGATGAGTATGATGAGCAATACCCATACCAAGTTGGTTTGTTTCCAGTCATCGAGCATAGCCGAGGTGATACGGAAACTTTCGAATCCTCGGTAACGGGCTACGATAAACATCAATAGGGCGAATGTTACGGCTCCCGCCGATAAAACCGAAAAACTGGTCAGGGGAATATGCATTAAGTCGAGCAAAGCCATCACAACGGTTTGCAGCGTCATACCCAGAGGAAAAGACAATCCTATGCGTTCGGTCCACGAAAAACGCGTCCCGATGATTCCTGTTAATAAAAGACCCGACAGGCAAGTCAATATGATTCCTGATACTACTAACATGATGGTTACGGTTTTAGGTGCATGGGCAATACGGCATGAGGCGCTTTTTGTTCTACCTCGTAGTCGAGATATTCGTATCCGCGACCGTTGACGATAGCTACATGGGTGACTTTCTCGCTCCAAGGAGTTTTACCTAATTCCGATGGGATAATGACTCGGCGCGGATATAAGAACCGGATAGCCCATAGTTTGTTATAAGGTTCGCCCGAGAATATACGTTCTTCTCCTTCGGGGTAAAAAGCCTCTTTCCCCAGTAACAAGATAACGGCGTTTTCGGGAGTGTTCTCTTTCACGTACCGCAGATACACATGAGAAAGTCCCAGCTTCATTTCAAATCGGTTGTCTGTCGTCGTACGGGAGTAATGACGTATAGTCTCCAAATTTTTTTGAAGCATGTTGTATGCCCAGTTGTAACCCGGTTGTACGTCGAGGACGAATTTGTTTAGCAGAAACAGGACGATGACAACGGCAAAAATGTTCTTTGCTACCCACGAAAAAGAGATTCCCTCTTTTTGAGGCGTTGCAGTACCCTTCTTGGTGGAAGGTGTGTTTTTTTTGCTTGTGGTGCTATTTTTCATGATTCGGGTATTTTCCAGAAACGATATTTCAACAGCGTGCCTATCGCTTTCAAGCCGTCGATCAGACGCAGTTTTTTCCCCTCTTCGATAGAGCGGGGATAATAACGAATGGGCACTTCTTTGATTTTGTAGCCCAGTCTCGAAACTTTTGCCGTCACTTCGGGACAAAATTCGAATCCCTCGCAGTCGAGAGGAATCGATTTCAGCAAATCGGCGGTGAACATTTTGTAACAAGTGGGCTCGTCGGTGATGTGCTGACGATAAAGAATGTTGGTCATTACCGATAAAAATTTCCCGCCCAGTTGATAACTGAAATAAGTATGAGAATTTTCCTCTGCTAAAAATCGGGAGCCATATACCACATGGTATTCGCCCGATAAAAGAAAAGGAAGCATTTTCTTGAAATCGTTCGGATCGAGTTCGAGGTCGGCATCCTGCATGACGATATAATCGCCTGTTACGGCTCGTATGCCCGTGCGGACGGCCATGCCTTTTCCGTAATTCTTTTCGTGCTTCAAGTAAACGATAGGAGCGTCGGCATGGCGGGCGATAAAATCTTCGACGATTTGTTCTGTCGAATCGGTCGAACAGTCGTTCACCACGATCAACTCCCGTTCGATGCCGGTCCCCAGATCGGCATCGAGTACCCGTTGCAGCAGTTCTGCAATAGTCTTTTCCTCGTTATATGCGGGAATGATAATCGATAAAGTGTGCACGGCTTCGCCCATAATTCGCTATCGGTAAAAATAAGATAAACGAAAATGACGGCTTGGCCGTCTTTTGATGTGACGATAAGCCTATTTTCGCAATCCGTGCAAAAATATTATAATAATTTTGCCTGTGCAAGATTTTATTTCGAAAGGAGTGAGAAAAGATAGTAATCTCGTTGCTGGGTATGTATAGATAGGAAACCATGTCAAATCTTGTTTTGACATGGTTTCCTGAGTGTGATTGTTGAACTATGGCCTATTCCCGTTCATCTCGATTCTGGTTTATGACTCCTCCGAATGGGGAATGAAAGTTATTCGTCCAATGCTGTGAGGTTGACAGGGAAAAAGTATGTAGCTTCATAAAGTTTGCCGGTCAATGTCATCTTTTTTCCATTACGCTTGATTTCAAAAGAGTCATTTTTATTTGCTTTGTGGATAAAATCGGGAAATGAAATTTCAGCATAATCGATATAGGGGTTATTCTCTACTTTTTGATAACTTGGACTCTCTTGGAACGCGTGAGGAAATACATCGGTTTTCTCGGTGAGGAGTTTTCCCAAGCAATATTTCTTGAATTGAACCGACATCGATGTTTTATCCCATACTAATTTCCCGTTGAGCCACATTCGATTGCGTATCCCGATTTTTGATTTTCCGTTTATTTTCAGGATTTCATCACCCGGTTGCAATCCCAATTTTTCGGCGGGACTGTGCTTGTACACGTCTGTGACTATCGGCCGGTTTTCGTCCCAGCAGATACCCGACCAAGCCCTGCAAGGTTGAATAACTGTGCTCGTGCCCGGAAAAGTACGGCAATATTTAAGCACGTTATCGCTGACCGAACGGAGGCTTTGACTATAATCCAATCGTTTGGAATAGCGTAATTGCCACAAGATGGGAGGCACGTTTTGTACCGGATCTAACATTTTCTTTGCATCGAGTATCGTTATCTCCAAAAAATGGGTGTTCGATACGTCTTCATGGGTATAACCGCCTTCGGTTATTCTTTTAGGGGCGCGTTTGAAAGAATTTACATAGATTCCATATTTCCCTTGTGTGACATACGTGTTGCTGCCTTGGTCTATGTAGGTATTTGTCTGTGGAACATAGGTCGAAGTCACCGATTCTTCTTCGTTGAAAGACACTTTGAGTATCAAGTCGGGGTTCTCGTTGTCGATGGTTAATGGGAATCCGCTGTTGGTTAAATGGTCGAGGGCTTTTTGGGCGAATTCTTTTTCCAAAAGAGGATCGGACGAAGATAATACGATGGATATTGTTCTGTATTTGCCCCAGTCGGGTACATCGCGATCGGCTCTGATTTCCACGCCGCTATTTTTAAAAGCGTCTATTGTTGCTTGATTGAAGATAAACAGTCCGTCTAAGTTTTCAAAGGTTTCGTCAAAACCTTCCATGTTCAGGTTTATGGGAGCATATCCCAATTCATAATTGACATCGTGAGCGATGGAGTGCATGAGCAGTTCCACCCGGCCATCGCGCCCGTTGAGTATGGGATATATATCTTCGGTCGCTATGGAGTCTGTCTTTTTTCCGTTTATGGCAATGATGTAGTCCAAACTGGCGGGAATGATATCTTCTTTATCGCAGGTTATATCTTCCATGTAAATGAAGTTGTGGAAACTGATAATCGAGAGTTTGTCCGGATTGTATTTTTTTAGCCAATTAACCCGTATGGCATTGGGCGATCCGTTACTGGCTGCAAAGAGAGGCAATGATAGTATACATATCATCGCTTGGAGAAAAAACTTTTTTAGTTTCATGGTGTTGGTGTTTTGCTGCTGCCGATGCCCCTTCGGACGGCGTTTTAAAATAAGAAAAGCGTAGGGCAATTATTTTCTGTATACATTCATTGAGGCATCGGCAAACACCTTTGTGCGATATACAGTCTACCCCACGCCGTGCCGTTATATCGGTTCCCCATAGGGGGTGGAATATAACACACGCATGAAGCATTTTTCGACTGCTTTTTCCCGCACCTAAAATTTTGCCGATTTTCAATGAAAGGATAAAGCAAAAAACGCTTTTTTAATATGTCTTTTTCTCTATAAGTAATAGAATGTTTTTATATAATCATAGGCAGTAATTTTTTAATAGTCGAGGACGAAGACAGAATAAGCCGAGATAGCAAGTTTATCTGGTTATACAAAGGCGTTAGCCTGTTTTCGCATTTGTGGCAAATATAACGATATTTTTGAAATGTAAAAATAGTTCGTTGGTTTGCCTTTGTGTTTTGCTATGCAAAATATAGGGGAGGTGTCCGTCGGACGGAGGGGTTGGAAAATACCGACAGTGGAGGTGACAGAGTCAGGACTCCTCTCCCTCTGTTCATCGTAGATGTGATAGGAGAGGAGACTTGTAGAGCCGGTGAGGTTAAAGAAACAGGGAAGAGGTGTAAAATTTATCCTTGTGTCGAAATGGGAATTACCATTTTAATCTTTTCTCCTTGTTGTATTGTGGCATTGCTGGATATTTCATACTCCTTCCTTAGAATAGCGAGGGATTGGAATGACATCATTGGTGTGGTATTTAAAACCTCCTCCCTGCCGTGTCCCGTAGCCTTACGGGGTGTTTTGCTATGCAAAATATAGGGGAGGTGTCACGCAGTGACGGAGGGGTTGGAAAATACTGGAAGTGGAGGTGGCAGAAGTCAGGACTCCTCTCCCTCTGCTCATCGTAGATGTGATA
>OJKY01001893.1_pt1 | contig 11731 bp, 10 predicted proteins | sample 1596571 | NCBI WGS metagenome assembly OJKY01 (sample SAMEA4350170, study PRJEB24818) | metagenome | biome: human; feature: gut; material: faeces | place: Denmark | collected 2013-09
GATAAAAACAGCTTTTACGGTGCATTTTTGCCGCCCTCCGCGCCATTTTACGAACCATATCTGACGAAGAAAAAGCTGCTCGCTCTGGCAGAAGAATTACAGCTTGCCCCCGTGCCGCCGACCCTTCTTGAAAAAAATTTCCGTGCCGAAACGGATGCCCTCCGCAATCTGGAGCAGGAATATTTCCACAGCTTTTTCCGCAAGGCACCGCTTGCAGAAAGCGTGCATGTGGTTGCCTGCCCTTCCCTGCAGGAGGAAATCCGCTTTGCCGCAGGGAAAATCCTCCGTCTGGTGCGCGAGGAAGGTCTGCGCTTCCGCCAGATTGCCATTGTAACAAACGCCATGGAGGCGTACGAAAAGAGTCTGCGCGGCATTTTAGAGGAATACGAAATCCCCTGCTTTATCGATGCGCGCCGCGAAACCACCGCACACCCCCTTGTCACCCTGCTGACCTCTCTGTTGGATATTCTGGTGTATGATTTTAAATATGAAGCCGTTTTTTCCTATTTAAAATCTGGCTTGAGCCTGCTTTCCACAGAGGAAATCGATATTCTGGAAAACTACGTCCTTGCCTATGGCATCAAGGGCTGGAAGTGGCGGCAGGATACCTGGGATTATGGCATCCAACGCGAGGGCGCAGAAGCCGTAGATGCGGTCAATGCCCTGCGGGACAGGGTGCTTGCGCCCTTCGCCCCCCTTCTTACCCTTCCGCAGAAGAAGGCCTTCCCCCTTCGGGAATTTTTGCAGGCATTGCTTTCCCATCTGGAACAGCTCCACGCCGCCGAAACGCTCGATGACTGGGCGCAATCCGCCACCGCCGCAGGCAATCTCAATAAGGCGGAGGAATACCGCCAGATTTGGCAATTAGTGATGGATGTTCTGGAAAAGGCAGATACCATCCTCGGCAAGGAAGAGCTGACGCTTGAAGAAATGGCAAAAATCCTTAAGGCAGGTCTGGAAAAATGCTCCATGGGTGTCATTCCGCCGACCGCCGATTGCCTTCTGATTGGGGATATCGAACGCAGTCGCCTGCCCGAAATCAAATATCTTTTCGTGCTTGGTGTCAATGAAGGGGTTCTCCCCTCTCCTGCCACGGCACAGGGCATTTTCACCGAAGCCGAGCGCGACCTTCTGACCGCCCAAGGCATAGAGCTGGCAAGCGGCGGCAAGCAGAAAATCTTCGAGGAGCAATTCCTCATCTATCGCGGCTTAACCAGACCCTCCAAGGGTCTATGGCTCACCTATGCCGCCAATGATGCCGAGGGTCGGGAGCTGTCCCCCTCCTCTCTGATTGAACGGCTGCAGCGTCTGGATGAAGGTCTGCAAATCGAGCCCATGCCCGCCTTCGATTTAGAAGAAACCGCCCCTGCCGCCGTTTTCCATCTGCTTGGCGGCGAAATGCGGAAGGCAACGGCAGAAGCGCCGCTTTCTCCCCTCTGGCAGGATATCTATGGCTTTTTTGACGAAAACAGCCAATGGCAGAAGCACCTTTCCCTTCTGAAGCAGGGCATCGGCAAAACGGCAAAGCCCGAGCGACTCTCCCCGAAAACGGCAAAGGCGCTTTACGGCAAAAATATTTTTTCGAGCGTTTCCCGTCTGGAACGATTCGCAGGCTGCCCCTTCTCCTTCTTCGCAGAATATGGTCTGAAGGCGGAGGAACGGCGGCTTTATCAGCTCAATACCCCCGATTTGGGGTCTCTGTTCCATGAGGTTCTGGAGCTGTTCTCCAACAAATTGGAGCAGGACAGCCTCCCTTGGACATCGCTCACGAAGGAAGAAACCACCGCCCGTATCCATGCCGCCGTAGAGGATGCCGCCCCTCGTCTGGGCAATCGTATCCTTCTGGATTCTGCCGCAAATCAATACCTTATCCGCCGCCTGAAACGCATTTCCACTCGTGCCGCATGGACGCTGGTGCAGCATTTACAGCAGGGAGATTTCGTTCCGGCAGGCTATGAGGTCGGCTTCGGCGCACATGAAGCCCTCCCCCCGATTGTCATTCGCCTACAGGATGGCGGCAGTCTGATTCTTAACGGTAAAATCGACCGCGTGGATTTGCTTGATGCCAACGGCACACGCTATGTCAAAATCATCGACTACAAATCGGGCAATAAGACCTTCCATTTTCAGGATATTTATTACGGTCTGCAATTACAGCTTCTCGTTTATCTGGATGCGTATCTCAAGTATTATAAAAAAACAGGCGCATCCTTCAAGCCGGGCGGTGTCTTTTATTTCCGCATCACAGACCCCACCCTTGCCCTTGATGAGGAGCTTTCCGCCGAGGCAATCGAAAAAATTCTCTATGAAAAAATGCGCATGTCGGGACTGCTTTTGCAGGAGGATGTCCTTATCCATGGCTTAGACCATAGCCTTGCAGAAAGCCGCAGTTCCGCCATCGTGCCTGTCGGCTATACCAAAAAAGGCGACCCTACCGCCGCCTCAAATCTCGCAACCGAGGAGCAGTATGCCGCCATTCTGGATTTCGTTGCCACGCGCACGCAGGAAATCGGCGATGCCATGAAGGCAGGCATCATCACCCCTGCCCCCTATCGCGATGGGCAGCGCACCCCCTGCAGCTATTGCAGCTATCGTTCCCTTTGCCGCCATAGCTACGGGGAAGCGCCAAGGTGGCGCAAGCTGAAGAAAATCGATAAGGCGGATTTCTGGGAAAGCATCACCCCCAAGCAGCCCCCCGAAACCGAATAATCATACAAAAAAGTCCCTCCCACAGGCTTACCCCCATGGGAAGGACTTTCCTTTTTCTATTTTATTCTTCCGAAATAACATCTTCTTCTGTCTGTGTTTCCTGCATTTCCTCCGGTTCCTCTCCCTTTTCCAAGGGCACCAGCTCTCTGTAGAACGCCGCCGCTGCCGCACTTCGATAGGGTGTCAGCCACAAATCCCCAATGCCTAATGTAAAAGCTGAAAGAATATCCCAGCCGATAAAGCTGAAATCCAGACAGAACAGCCGCCATTTATTTCCCTTCATCAGCTCCTTGGAGCGGGTAATGGCATCATTTGCACCCATTTCGGGGTTTTCCGCCAGAATATAGCCTGTCAGCTGATAACGATATGCCGCAATAAGTCCCGGAATGATAAACAGCAGCGTCCAGCCGATGATATACACCGCCTGCAATAAAACAGCCGCAAGCATCGTTCCCCACTGTTTGACATAACGAAACAGCGTTTCCAATCTGCCTTCCTCACCGTCAATCAGATCCAGATTGAATTTCATATAGCCAACTCCGACAAACGATCCGACAATCAATCGTACAATCGCAACCAGAGCAGCAGCCACAGAAAGATATTGCCATACCAGAAAAGCACTGCCCACACCGATATTGCGCATCATTTCTACCGGATTCAGCCTCTGCCCGAAAATATCCAGGGTCATCTGAAAATTGCCTTCTACCATTACAAAATTCACATCAAGCCCACCGACACCGGCAATGCCGCCCAGAACCATCGCAAGAAAGCCAATCCCGATTGCAAGTCCCCAGCGTCCCTTTAACGCTGCTCTTGCCTCTGCCCGAAAATCCGCCGCACATCTCATATTGTGTCCCCCTTTCAAAAGCTGACCTTTTCTTTCAGCATAGCAGAAAACATTCTTCGACACAACAGCGCCGCCCGATTCTTAAGAAAATCTTAGAAAATCAATTTCCGGCTTAAAAGGTTTCCCAATATTTCTTTACATTTCCTTCCGCAACGGCATCCAGATAGGAATCCGCAATCTCGAAAATTTCCTCCTCGTCCTTGATTTTCAGAAAAACACCGTTCTTGTCGGCAACAATATCCTTGTGCTTGCCCTTGTTTTTCTCAATCCATTCCCGAAATTCCTTTTCCCAGCTATCTACCACCGCTTCGCCCTCCTCGTAGCAAAGCAGCTCATCTCTTACGTCCTCAATCACTTCATTTATCTTCAATTTCATGCGTTTTTCTCCTTTCAGCCCTCAGGCGGTGTCATGCCGAAGTGGGCATAGCCAAGCCTTGTCACCACGCGTCCTCTGGGGGTGCGCTGAATATACCCCAGCTGCAATAAATACGGCTCATAAACATCCTCAATCGTTTCGGATTCCTCATTGATGGATGCCGCAAGAGTATCCAGCCCAACGGGCCCTCCGCCGAATTTTTCAATCATCGTCAGCAGCATTTTTCTGTCCGTCTGGTCAAGCCCCACCTTGTCAATATCCAGTAAATCCAGTGCGAATCTCGCCACTTCCTCCGTAATCACCCCGTCATAGCGCACCTGCGCAAAGTCACGCACACGCTTGAGCATACGGTTTGCCAGTCGCGGTGTCCCACGGGAGCGGCGCGCAATCTCCTCTGCACCGCCTTCCTCCATCTCCACCTGCAAAACCGCAGCGGAGCGCTTCAGAATGATTTTCAGATTCTCCACGCTGTATGGCTCCAGCCGCTGTACCACGCCGAATCTGTCACGGAGCGGTGCCGTCAAAAGCCCGATTCTAGTCGTTGCGCCAATCAGCGTAAACCGTGGCAAATCCAGCCGCACAGAGCGTGCCCCCGGCCCCTTGCCAATCATAATATCAATCACAAAATCCTCCATCGCAGGATAAAGAATCTCCTCAATCATGCGGTTCAGCCGATGAATTTCATCAATAAAGAGAATATCCCCCTCATTTAAGCTGTTCAGCACCGCCGCCATATCCCCCGGGCGTTCAATCGCAGGGCCGGAGGTCGTCTTAATATTCACGTCCATCTCGTTTGCAATGATATTCGAGAGCGTAGTTTTCCCTAACCCCGGCGGGCCATATAAAAGCACATGGTCGAGTGCCTCTTTCCTCTGCTTTGCCGCCTGTATGAATACGCGCATATTCTCCTTTACGCTTTCCTGCCCGATGTAGCTTTCCAGCGTGGCAGGGCGCAGCTTTGGCTCCAGCTCGCGGTCTTCCTCCCGCAAGCCTGTCGTCAAAATCCGTCTGTTTTCCAACTAAAACACCTGTCCTCTATCCTCAGAAGGTAATCATACGCTTGAGCGCCGCCTTCAAAATATCCTCTGTTGTCATGCCCTCTGCCGCAACCGCATTGACCGCCTGTGCCGCCTCACTGCGGCTGTAGCCCAACGCCGTCATAGCATCAATCGCTTCAAATTTCGCATCACCGCCGCCAACGCTTTCCGCAATACCTGCCGCCCCCTCAAACGAGGAAACCGCATCCTCTGTTTTGAATTTATCCTTCAAATCCAGAATCACGCGCTGTGCTGTTTTTCTGCCGACCCCCGGTGCCTTGGAAAGCGTTTTCACATCATCCGATAAAATTGCCATCACAATTTCTGAGGGGTTCAGCACCGAAAGAAAGCCTAATGCCCCCTTCGGGCCTACGCCGTTTACCAGCAGCAGCTTTTCAAACATCTCCTGCTCCTCTCTCGCCGCAAAGCCGTACAGGCTCATACCATCCTCCTTCACGCTGAAATATGTAAAAATCTGCACCGCTTCGCCCGTCTGCGGCAGCTTCGCCAATGTGGCAGGGGATACAAAAATACGGTAGCCGATACCGCCTGCCTCCACAATAATGTCATTCTCGCCGCGCCGTTCCAATGTGCCTTTGATATAGGAAATCATATTCTCACCAAATTTCTTCAGAATACAAGAGAACATTCGTTTCTCTTTTAGCTTCATTATACCCAAAGCGGAAAGAAAGCGCAAGCCAAACAAAAAACCCCGAATCCACTCGATTCAGGGTTATTCCTCATCTTACTTTTGCAATGCCGCCACTTTTTCCGTAATATAATTCTCCACCTCATCATAAGGAACCTCCAGTGCCATAGAAAATTCTCTGTGAAGCAGCTCCTTCGCCAGCTTGCTGTATTCCCGTTCAGTCTTTGCAAGCTTTTTGCCGTTTTCCTCCAGTCTTTTCTCCTTGCGGTAAACGGTTTTAATCAGCCTGACCAAATCCTCGCATCGGTGCGTATCCAGACAGCCCTTGTATCTCTCGCCAAGGGCGCGCACATCCTGCCCGATGACCTCCTCTGCCCGAATTTCGGGAATCTGCAAAATCAACTCCTCCGCTTCCGCCTTTGTCAGAATCGGGCGCATGAATACCTTCGTATCCAAAGGCGCATAAATTTTCCCACTGGAAAATACCGGCGCAAGCGTGTAATATTCCTTCCCGCTGTCTCCCAGCGGCGTATCGCGCGGCACACCAATCTCCTCGATGCAGCAAATACCGTTATTTCCATAAATGACATATTCACCCTTCCGAAACATCGTTCTCCCTCCTGCATCCTCCATATTCATAAGCTTTTCTGATATAAGTATACCACAAAAATTTTTTCTGATGCAACTGGGAAAAATCCCGAAAAATCAGTCCATTGCCATAATCTCAATCCCTGCCTCTGCCAGAATGGACTGCGAAAGGGGGTCGGGGTATTCGCCCCTGTGCACAATACGCGTGATGCCTGCGTTAACCAACATTTTCGCACAGATGACACAGGGCTGCAAAGTAATATAAATCGTCGCCCCCTCCGTACTCACACCCACCTTCGCCGCCTGAATGATGGCGTTCTGCTCCGCATGCAGTGCGCGGCAAAGCTCATGCCGCTGTCCCGAGGGAATATGCAGCCGCTCCCGTTCACAGCCGCCGATGTCCGTGCAGTGGCGCAGCCCCGAGGGCGCACCGTTGTAGCCTGTCGTAATGATACGGTTATCCTTTACAATCACCGCCCCCACCTGTCTGCGCAGGCAGGTCGAGCGTGTTTTTACAATCTCAGCAATTTCCATGAAATATTCGTCCCAGCTTTTTCTCACCGCTCCTACCTCCTTTTTCCATGGTTTTGTTTCAACATACCATAAATCTATCCGAAACGCAACACAAAAGCCCGACCTTTCGGTCGGGCTTTTGTGTTACTACCACTTATACAATCAGATTCATTTTCTTTGCTTCAAACAGCAGCTCATCTCTGAATTCGGGTGCCGCCAGAGAGATAATCATTTTCGCTCTTTCGCTTGCGGTTCTGCCCTTCAGACGAACAATATTGTTTTCCGTTACCAGGAAGTCCACTTCATTCTTAGAGGTTGTCACAATGGAGCCGGGTGTCAGCACGGGTTTTACCTTGGAAACCGTACCGTTTTTCGCGGTAGAGGTCATCGCGATAAAGCCCTTGCCGCCCTTGGAAAGGTTCGCGCCGCGCACGAAGTCCACCTGACCGCCGGAACCGCTGTAATGCAGTGTGCCCAGAGATTCCGCACAAACCTGACCAAACAGGTCAATCTCTACACAGGCATTCACGGAAATGAAGTTGTCATGCTGACCGATGACATAGGGGTTGTTTGTATAATCAACGGGGTGCATTTCAAATGCAGGGTTATCATCCATGTATTCGTACATTTTCTTTGTGCCCCAAGCCAGTGTGGCAATCGTTTTGCCGACATTGATGGGCTTTTTCATATTGGTAACTGCGCCGCATTCAAGCAGGTCAACCATGCTGTCTGTAAACATTTCGGTATGCAGACCCAGGTCCTTCTTATCGCGCAGCAGAACGCCAACCGCATTGGGAACGCCGCCAATCCCCAGCTGCAGGGTTGCGCCGTTGGGAACCTCGTCCGCAATCATCTGACCGATTTTCTTATCTGTTTCTGTCAGTACGGTTTCGGGCAGCTCCAGCAGCTCATGGCAGGATTCGCACAGAGCCGTTACCTGAGAAATGTGAATCAGGTTATTCCCCATAACACGGGGCATTTTTTCGTTGACCTCCAGCAGGATGATCGTTGCCTTATCTCTCAGCGCAACCACCTCTGCCCCGGCCATGCCGCAGGAGAAATAGCCATGCTTGTCCATCGGGGAAACCTCAGCATAGAATACATCCAGTCTGGGCATGCAGTCTCTCCAGTAGCCGGGTGCTGTGCTGTAGTTATTCGGTACATAGGTATAGTAGCCCTGCTGAATTCCCTTTCTGCCTGCGCCGCCTGTAAACCAGGATACATAATCATATTTACCCTTGAGTGCAGGGTCCATAAACGCATTGCCCTTTACGGACAGAATCGCATGGTGCTGTACTCCTGTGATTTCGCCGCGTCTTGCTCTTTCGCCGACAGCCGCACAGATGGTTTCGGGCTCCTCCAAGCCTGTAGGACAGGCACAGATATCACCGGATTTTACATACATTGCAACCTCTTCCGCTGTTTTCAGCTTTGCACGGTACATTTCCTGAAATTTGTTCATGTCTGTTCTCCCTTTCTGGTTTCTCTCCATGATTTCGTTAAAAAAAATAAACAAAGAATTGTTCTATTTTTCCATTTTTGCATACAAAATACGTTCTATAGCTTGTATTTTAGCACAAAGAAAACCCAAAAGTAAAGTGAAATACTGTTCTGTTCTTCAAATTATACAAAAATTTAAGCAAATTTTGTCCTTTTTGTCCTACAACTGTTTTTTCTTGCAAACAATATTCCTTTACAATAAAAAAGGACTCTAAAAAGAGCCCCCCTCAGTCTGTAGACAAGGTTGTTTTGATGCCGCGGAAAGGTTCGGGAAACGAAGGAGTTTCCTGAATGGAATCCGCAGTCGGAATTCATTTCCGGCGAGGAAAACGGCGAGTTTCAAGGCTTTTTAGCCGATGGAACTCGTCTGTTTATTCACCTGTCTAAACAAGTCGAAATCCTGATTTCGACTTAGGGGTCGACTTTGTCGACACCTAAAAAGGACTCTAAAAAGAGTCCCTTTTCGGTTCATGAATGTTTCAATTTTAAAAGATTAAATCAGATACTGCTGTACCTCTGCAGGAAGTGCATCTGTTTTGCGGCTGATAATCATAACCATATCCATTTCCGCTTCCTTGGAAGTCTTATCCAATTCCTGAATGAAGGCTGTGAAATCTGCGTCGCTGATTCTGTCCATAATATGGTTCAACCCATCAATGTAAATGGTTTCAATATCACTGTTCTGAGAAAGGATACCACACACAAAGCCTCTGAATACCTGTGGATCTTCCATAATGAACTTCGGTGTTTCTACGAAACGCACACTATAATGCAAATCGTACATGTGGCTGTTGTCGTCATCAACAAAGACAATATTGCCCTTTGCCTCTTTGCCGGCTGCATTTGCCATGTCGATCATTCTTTTTGTTTTGCCTTCACCTTTTTCGCCTGCAAGAATTTTAACCATTGCAATCTCCCCCTTTAAATAGTTTTCCGGTGGTATGCCTTTGAATCATTCATAATTTGACAGGATATCCGCTTCGGATGTTTCCTGTTATATTGTAAATTCTCCAAAACTCCGTGTTTTCCTTCTTTTTTGCGCGGAATTTTTGTCATTTTTCTTTTTCAGCATATTTTCACAAAAACTTAACACCGTTTTTGTCCACTATTTACATGCTTCTATTTGATTTTCTGTAGCAACAATGCCGCCGCACCGCGCATCCCTGCGGCATTGCCCAGCTTTGCCAAAAGGAACTCCTTTTCTCTGCTGTGCGCAAAAACCCTGCTCCTGTAGGCTTTTTCGACTTTTTGCAGAAGCAGCTCCCCTGCCTTAGAAACGCCGCCGCCAAATACGATTTTCTCCGTATCCACAAGATACATCGCATTGGCAAGCGCCATCCCCAGATACGCCGAAACCGCATCCGTAATCTCATTGGCAAGCGCATCGCCTGCCCGCGCCGCATCCCAGAGGGTCTTTGCCGTTACCTCCTTCTGCCGCAGCAGAGAATCCTCTCTCCGCTTAGCAAGAACCTGCTTCGCCACGCGCACCATTCCCGTCGCAGAGGCATATTGCTCCAGACAGCCCGCTTTGCCGCAGTTGCAGCGCACCGTCTCAAAGGGATTCACCGTCATGTGCCCGATTTCGCCTGCCACACCGCTCTCCCCCATGAGAACCTTCCCGTTCAGCACCACGCCGCCGCCAACTCCCGTGCCAAGCGTCACCATGAGCATGCTCCTCGCCCCGACACCTGCGCCGTAGGCTGCTTCGCCCAATGCCGCCAGACGGGCATCATTCCCAACGCAGACGGGTGAAATGCCGATGATGCGCTCTGCCTCCTCGGCAAGTGCCACATCTCCCCAGCCGATATTGACCGCGCCATGCAGGATGCCATCCGCCGTCACCACACCGGGGGCAGCCATGCCGATGCCGAGGATGTCCGCTCTGCGGATTTTTTGCTTTTTTCCCCTGTCCAGTCCCCTGTCCAATCTGTCCAGTATGGACACCCTGATGTCCAACAGAAGACCCTCCGGTGTCGGCTCCCTTCGGGTAGGAATTTCCCATCCTTCCAGAAGCGTTCCATCCTCTGCCGCAAGCCCGATTTTCACCGTTGTGCCGCCGATATCGATTCCAAAGCAATAGCCCATTACAAATCACCCTCATATTTATATACGATGCTGTGTATCCGTTTCTTATACCGCTGATAGGTTTTTGCATCAATGGCGGCAGGCTTCGTCATCAGCCGCAGCGGCAGGACTCCCTGCCCCTTTCGCATGGGCGGCTGCAAATAGGGATAGCTGTTGAACACAAGTCCATGCCGCTCATAAAAGCCAATCCGCCGCCTTGTCAGCGCATCCTCCGGCAGCTCCACCTCAAGCACCATCGGGCGTTTTTTCTCCGCCAGAAGGGCATCCAGAAGCATGCCGCCGTAGCCGCCGTTGCGGTATTCCTCTTTTACCGCAAAATGCTCAATATATAAAAAATCCTCGATTTCCCATGTCGCAAAGGTTGCCGCAAACACGCCTTCTCTGCGCACGCCGTAAAGCCGATAGCATGGCTCTTTCAGCAGTGCGCGCTGGTCCTCCTTCATGCGTAATTCCGTCACAGGGAACGCGCTTTCCAGTAATGGAAAAATTTCATCAAAGGTTTTCTCCGTAATTCGTTCAAACATTATCCTCACCTCCGTCCTAAGAGGATACTATAAATACAGGAAAAAATCAAATCCTCCTGCCATGCGCGCACATTTCTTAAATTTTTCTAAATTTTGTCCGCAAAGCCCTGTTCTGTGATATACTTTATGCTAGAAAGGAAGTGAACCACCATGAAACGATTGGTAAGAGGAGGTTTCCTCTTTCTGTTTCTCTTTTTATGCTCCATGCAGACAGCGGCAGCGGCATCCATTCGCATTTTTCTGGATGATAAGGCTGTTTCGTTTGCTGAAGCTCCCTTTATCGAAAACGACCGCGTATTAGTACCCATGCGCGGTATTCTGGAATCTCTGGGGTATTCTGTTGCATGGCAGGAGGAAAGCAAAACCGTCCTCGCAGAAAAGGACGAAATACAGATTTCCCTGCATCCTGACGAAAAAACAGCCACCGTCAACGGCAAAGCGGTTTCTATTGATGCTCCGGCAAAAATCAGGAACGGGCGCACCTTCGTGCCGCTTCGCTTCTTAGCCGAATACAGCGGCGCAGAGGTCACATGGAACCAGAGCACCTCCTCGGTTTCCATCCATTCCGCGGAATATATGGCACCGGAAAAGACAGAAAACAATGATTCCGTTGTTTATATCCAAACGAATAAAATGCAGGGCAGTGGCATTGTGCTTTCCGCAGATGGTCTGATTGCCACGAATTACCATGTAATTAAGGGTGCGGCAACCGCGCAGTTTGTGTTTGCGGACGGCACGATTTATCAAGGCACGACAACCGTAGTCGGACTTGATACTTCCGCCGACATCGCCCTTCTGAAAATCGAAAAAACGGATCTTTCTGCCGCAACGCCTGCCTTTTCCTACAAGGTTGGGGATGCGGTTACATCCATCGGCTCTCCCGGCGGCGCGCGCAACACTGTC
>OJKY01001898.1_pt1 | contig 11720 bp, 9 predicted proteins | sample 1596571 | NCBI WGS metagenome assembly OJKY01 (sample SAMEA4350170, study PRJEB24818) | metagenome | biome: human; feature: gut; material: faeces | place: Denmark | collected 2013-09
GTATTCTGCTGACAAAACTTCAACTTGAGAAAGATTAACTCTATTTAACGATGGTATCTCAGACTCGCGCTCGTTGCTCATATCAAAATACCATGCGGATTCTTGTCCGGCAGATTTTGATATAAGATAATATTTACTAGATAAATATAAAGCTGCGAGTTTTCCGATTCCCTTTCGCCCCATAACTTTGTTCTTTGAAACTTCATCTAGCGAAAGGTCTTCTCGTTTGTTTTTTCCAATTAAAACATATTTTTCTGCAAGATCTGAATATGTCATTCCCGTACCATTATCGAAAATTTCTATCTCAGAGTTTTTCTTGTCACTCATGTCGATAAAAATTCGTACACAGGTTGCCTTAGCATCAAGTCCATTAGCAACAAGCTCCGCTATTGCTGTCCATGGATTTGAGTATAATCCCTTGCCTAACAGTTTAAGTGCAAAGTACGAGAAATTGAAAAAGATTTTATCATTGGTATTGTCCATTGATTTTACCTCATTTCAGAGTTTTCTCAAATTGTGATGCTAGTCGTAAAGCCAGCAATGGAGGAACAGCATTCCCGATTTGTGTACAAACATCCGATTTGAATCCCTCAAACTTGTACCAATCTGGGAATGATTGTATTCTCGCTCCTTCGCGTGGAGTTAATGCACGATTTTGGCTATAATGAATACATCTCAAACTAGAAACAGTTGTCAAATTGTTGGTTATCGTAGGTGATGGTTGATCCGCTATTAAACGTCCATAAGTATTCGCATAGCCAGATGTTAGCCTATAAGATTTATCGATTTTACCAGAATCAACCAATGCATTAAATTCATTTTTTCCTTCGCCCTGCTTCACATGTTGTATAACAGCTCTGATTTTTTCACTATAACACCCACAGAAGTGTTGCGTTAGTTCATTTGACCCATGTCGCATGAGTTCTTGATACTTATTCTGTGGTAGCTGCTGATAAGAACTTATGCTTTGTCCTTCTAAAACTTCTGGAAGATCGGATATTGCATCCTTTATAGTAAGGTGCGCAGACTTTTCTTTTGGAGGACAGTTCCATTTTAAATTCAAGTCGTTTCGGATGCCTACAATGAAGACCCTTTCTCTATTTTCAGGAACTCCATAGTCCATAGCATTCAATCGTTCCGTCCAAATGTTATAGCCCAAACCATTTCCAAGATTTGAAAACTGATCATTTAAAATCTCCATAACAGATTTACCATAATGATCTATAACAGGCTTTTTTCGCGGCGTTAACGACTCTCTACCCTCAACATCTTTTAATTCATACAAGATATTTCCAGCTGCATCTCTTTTATAGAATATTTCTCTCATCGATAAAATGCCTCGGACATTTTCAAACAAGAACATTTTTGGACGAGCAATTTTTAACACTCTCAAATATTCCGTATACAGTTGTGCTTTTTCGTCGTAATTTCGTTGTCCAACGGTACTAAAAGACTGGCATGGTGGTCCACCAATTATCAAATCAACTGGTTCCGATCCAATCCATTTTCTTATGTCACTTTCTTTCAAGGACTTTATATCGCAGTTTTTCATAGGAATATCAGGATAATTTTCAGAGTATGCTTTAGCTGCAAGCGGATTGTATTCATTTGCAAAAACGAATTGATTTTTTCGATTCCTGACAAAATGGTCTTTGTATTTTCTATAATAAAATCCAAATGTTAGTCCTCCAACTCCAGAGAACAGGTCAATTATTCTCATTTTCAAAAATATCCTTTGCAATAATTTCAAAAAGTGAACATTTAAGATTTCTCTAAAAGTTGGGCAAAAGAATAATATACACTCTTTCCGCCAATGCCATTATATCGTCAAAAACCAATTTAGCATTACTTTTACTATGATAATCTCAAAAAACTGTTCTTGTATACCTATATTTTCAATCTTAAAGCTTGTGACGCTATAAAATCGTTTTTTATCACAACGCCCTCAACAGCGTCAAAAACTCATCAAAGCGATATGCACCCTCCATCTGCAAGTCTTTGTTCTGGAACACCATATAATAGCGGTATGCCTGCTTGCCAGCGGCATCCTGCCATGCACGACCCAGACGAATTTTTTCTCTGGACTCTGCATTTTCCAGCTGGTCGCCTTTGGTTTCAATCAGAATAATCTTTCCGCTGGTCGTGCGAACGATAAACTCCGGGTAATGGTTGCGGAATCCGTTCAAACAGAACGAAAACTTGTTACGCTCCGGGTTGCGATGCCACCAGCGGATATTATCCATGTTGGTCATTGCCAGAGCCATTTTGTATTCCAGACCATCCATCTTGCCCTCGGTCTGGTACAGGCTCTTGCTCATTGAAGAAGTGCTATCCGGGAGGGTGATATACTCCGTCAACTGAAAGCGGGGTTCACATACGATTTTCTCCGTTTCCAGCCACTTGTAGAAGTTTTCTCGTGCAGTTTCCTCTTGAAGCTGCATGACGTATGCACGAATTTTTGCCGCAAAGTTAACAGGCATCCGTTCCAGCGCGTCCAGCTCTTCGCGGTTCATATTATCCACGATACCATCGACATAACGCCGCAGTTCATTATCATCCACCGCGTTCATCTTGCAAAGGCTCTTGTGGATAATATCCTTGCAGATACGCAGTTTATCCTCGCCCGGAAGCAGCGGAAACTGCCTGTTCATGTACTGCTGATAATCATCTTTCAGCTTGGAGATACGCGGTGTCGTGGTATCGCGGTCTTCCAAATCGACCTGTGCCAAATCGTCGTCCAGATGGCCGAAGTCGATTGCGCTTGGTTTTCCCTTTAACGTAAAGTTGCTGAGCAGGTTTTCCTTTGAGAGTTCTTCGCTGTCGTACAGCGAGAAAAGCGATGGCTGTACTTTTAGGCAGAATTTCGGAAGTTTGAGGGTGTGAACATCCTCCAAAAACTCCGGGTTTACATGAGAGGTATCCACTTTATCCTGCACCTCCAGCGGCAAATCGCTCAACGGGTCATTCTGGTGCTGCTGCATAGCAACATCAAAATCGTTCTGTTCCTTTTCAGAGCGGTCAAAAATATTCTGCACCGAGGGAGAAACACTTGCCTTTGCCAAGGTGCTGCCCAACAGTGTCGGGTCGAAATCAAAAAACTCTTCCTCTTCCGCCGATGCCGCGGGCATTGCTTCGTTTGTCGGCTGTGCCGGGAAGATGGTCTGCTCCACTTTGGGCAGCGGCTCGACCGGGGCAGCTTCTTCCTGCACACGGTAATCGTGGTCAGTGAAGCCTGCGTTATTCAAGCCCTTGACGATGCCGTCCAGCGTACGCTTGAAGTCCGCAGACGAGGTCAGAACATACGAAGTATTCAGGATCGGAGAAGAATGTTTCCGGGTATAGGGCAGGCGCAGAATACGCCCCACGATTTGCTCCACATCCACCTGACTGGTGCGGTTCGCCAGCGAAGCAAGGATATACGCAAAGGGGCAGTCCCAACCCTCTTTCAAGGCATTGACTGTAATGATAAAGCGAATCGAACACTTTTCCGACAGCAAATCCACATTTTTTAACTCGTTGATCTCTGCCGTCTTGATGGCAATTTGCTCTGCTGGAATGTTGGCTGCAATCAGGCGTTGGCGCAGTTTTTCAAAGGTCGTTGCATTTTCTGTGCTCTTGGGTTGCGCCTGAAACAGCACGATGGGGCGAATGTAGCTGCCGCCCTTTTCGTAGGCATCTTTTGCGTGAATTTCCAGTGTCCGCTGCATCTCGATGGCATCATGCAGCACATCCTGCTGGCTGTTGCGATTCATCACGATGACAGGCAACTTGACCATGTTCTCGCGTTTCAAGTGAATCGCATCCACAATGGAGATAATGTTGCTTTCCCTAGTGGGCGTTGCCGTCAGATCCAGCACAAAGCAGGGATTGAAGTTTTGCAGCATCTGCTTGCTCGGGTTACTGCGCGCATGGTGGCTTTCGTCCACAATAACCAGCGGATGCAGCTGATTAATGACCTGCATCAAGGCGGTCGGATCGGTATCTTCCAGCGGCATATCAGGTTCGCCCAGTGCATTTGCCAGCGCAACAAGGCTGCTGTTCTCCTGCTTGGCCTTGAGCCGCTCCTTCTTGCCACGGAACGAATCGTAAGACAGCACCATGATGGAAAGCTGCTCGTTGACCGCAGAGATATTGAAGTGCTGCCCCATCAAAAGCTGTTCTTTGGTATACACTTCTACACGGCTGCCAAAGGCAACATCAATTTTCTGGCGGTAAGGATGTGCAGGGTCACGCAATGCAGCCAAGGTTTGGGTCAGGATAGCATCTGACGGAACCAGCCAAACCACTGCACGGCGTTTTACCACGCCCAGTGCGGAGAAAATCGGCTCGATGGCATTTGCAGCCAAAAATGTTTTGCCGCCGCCCGTAGGAACTTTCAGGCAGACATTCGGCACACCGGGCAGAAGATTCTGATACTTGGGCATTCCGCCAAATCCGACTTTTACATCTTTCTCCTGCCAGAGCCGAGTATAGGCCGTTTCGATGTTCTTTGTCTGCATCAGGATTTCCAGATAGCGTTCCAAATCCCGAATGACGGCTTTCTGATAATTTTTCAATTCCATAAGAGCCGTCCTCCTTACACCCGCGCAATATCGCGCGGAATTTTCTTAAACGTAATACCAAACCGCAGCAAATCACTCTCACTCAATGCACAGCGGTCAGCATAAATCAGATAGTTTTCCGCTTTTTCCGGAATGGTAGACAAAAAAGCATAGTCCAACACGCACATCTGGTCTGGCTCATAGTAGAAATAGTAAGCGGTGTGGTTGTTCTCACCGAGAAAATATGAGCTTTCGTTCTGTTGATTCACCGCAGGTTTCTTCGTTTCCGTATACCAGATGTAGTCACGGATTTTGTCTGTGCCGATGCTTTCATTCAGGTTGCCATCCGGCAGAAGCAGCCGCTCGCCCAGTTCGTAGTAACTGAAATTGCCACCAGTGCCTTCTACGGCGTTCTTGTCTTTGCCATAGCCGTTGATCACACGCTTCACACGTTCAGCAGTCGTAGTATCGGCGTAGTCGCCCATCTCCACCAGAATAAACTTGCGGTGTCCTCCATCCGCTTTGTTCATATTCAGCACCGCATGGGCAGTTGTGCCAGAGCCGGCAAAGGAATCGAGGATAACCGCATTCGGAGAACTCGCCAATTTCAAAATTCGCGTTAATAAGCGCACCGGTTTGGGATAGTCAAACATTGCTTTCCCCAAAATATTTGCAACTTCCTGAGTTGCTTCTTGAGTGTGCCCAACTTCTATGTTTGTCCACCATGTCCAGACACCCTTTCCTTCTTTTTCACTCAAGTATGTCTTTTTCCTTGGAACACCGCCCCCATCTGCTCCAAACCATAGACGACCTTCCGCTAGAAGATTTTGGTATACGCTTTCCAAATGTCTCCAACATCTTCCCTCAGGTGGAGTCATGGCCTTCCCGCTAGGCGTTGTGATTTCATACATTTGATTTGGTCTCCACCCTTGTGCTGTGAAATCAGTGGATACCCACGGTCCTCGCGGATCATTGTCTGGATTTTTGAATTTTTCGATATCTTTACCTTCAATTTGTAGGAGATTAAATACAGAATCATATCTTTCGATATCTTTTACATATATCAAAACATATTCATGTCCACTACTAACTTTTTTTCGAGCATCAGGAGAAGTTCTCTTTTGCCATACAATATTTTCAACAAAATTCTTGGCACCAAAAATTTCATCACAGATGGATTTCAAGTTGTAAAGCTCGTTGTCGTCAATGCTAATAAAAATCGCACCATCATCCGCCAACAACTTCTGCAGCAGCATCAGCCGAGGATACATCATGCAGAGCCACTTGTCATGGCGTGTCAAATCCTCGCCTTCTTTACCAACGACTTCGCCCAGCCACTTTTGAATATGCGGATCATTGACATTATCGTTGTAGCACCACTTCTCATTGCCAGTGTTGTAAGGAGGATCGATGTAGATGCACTTCACCCGACCCTCATACTGCGGCAGCAGAGCTTTCAGGGCTTCCAGATTATCGCCGTGGATAATCATGTTATCACTGCCGTTGTCCTCGGTGTGCTTGCCCATTTCGTCAAAGCTATACTGACGCTCCAACACACGGAACGGCACTTCCTGATGATGATTGACAACTTTGCTTTTTCCGATCCATTCCAAAGTAGGCATGGTGTTTTCTCCGTTTCTCTGTGAAAGTTCTTTCACGTTTAATAATAACAAGTTGGGCGGCAAAGCGCAACGGTTCCGGCAAAGAAATACAAGTTTGATGAACAAAATTGCAAGTCGCAAAAGCGTTTTGCAAAAACGCGTAGCCTGCATCCGTCGGATGCAGTTCAAGGGTTTGGGATTTCCCAACAAGCATTTTGCAACGCAAAATGGTCTTTGTATATACGAAGACACTGCTTGCTACGGCTATGAACGCCTTTTGAATTGCAAAATGATTTTTCAGTTGCTATACTGGGCTTACCAAATTTTTTTCGGGAGGATGCCGCAATGAGCGCACAGACACTGCTGATCGGGAACAGACCTTGCCGCATTTACGGCGAAGCTCATGCAGAATACCTACTGCTCCAAATGACAGGCGAACACGAGTTGCAAAGCATGGATGACGAAGTGGCTGCTATTGCACAAAGCGACCGAAAGTATCTGTTTGCAGCCATTCCGGTGGAAAACTGGAACGATGCACTTTCTCCATGGGAAGCCCCTGCTGTGTGGGGAAAGCAGGGTTTCGGCGGCAATGCTGGGGACACCCTGCGCTTTCTGACGGAGCAGGTCATTCCCACACTGGAGCAGCGGTATCCTCTCCCGAAAAACGTCAAAATCATTCTGGGTGGCTACTCGCTGGCCGGGCTGTTTGCTTTGTGGGCATCCACCCAGACTGATCTGTTTTATGGCATCGCCGCCGCTTCTCCCTCTGTGTGGTTTCCGGGCTGGATGGAGTTTGAACAGCAGCACCCGATGCAGGCACAGCACGTTTATCTGAGCCTTGGTGACAAGGAAGAGCGCACGAAAAACACCGTCATGGCTGCGGTGGGCGATGGTATCCGCGCCCTGCACAGTCGGCTTACAGAGCGTGGCGCAAACTGCACCCTTGAATGGAACAGCGGCGGGCATTTCAAAGACGCCGACCTGCGCACGGCGAAAGCATTTCGCTGGGCGATGGAGGAACATACAGGACCATTTTGATTGATGCAGACGGCTGTCCGGTGGTGGACCTGACATTGCAGATCGCAAAGCGGTTCAGCGTTCCTGTTATCCTGATCCTGTGGGTCATCAAGAAGTTCTGAACCGTACAGGATCGGCACGGTTTTTCGGGACTGCAAAGGTCTAAAGTCCCCAAGCGTCCAACTTACAACAAAAATGAGACAGGCGACCCACCTTTCGGGAAGCCTGTCTCATTTTTCCGTTGGGGGCTATTTGCATTGCTGAGAAACAGCCCGGTTTGGAAACTCAGTGATTGAAGGAGAACGAGGGATTACTTAAAGGCTGATATCCTTTCCGCCATTGAGCTTGCTGAAAGCCAGCAGAGAAATGACGGTGAGGATGGTCATAATGGTGGACAATGCGGCTGCAGTGCCGTAGTTGCCGCGGATGACCTCGGTATAGATTGCTACCGTCAGGGTCTTGGTCTTGCCAGTATACAGGATGATGGCGGTGGACAGTTCACTGATCATGGTGACCCAGCTCAGGATAGCACCAGAGATGATGCCGGAAGCCATCATGGGAACCGTGATGCGGAAGAATGCCTTCATCTTGGAAGCGCCCAGCGAGATGGCAGCTTCCTCAATGCTCATGGGGATCTGCTGCAGGATAGCCACCGACGAGCGGATGGTATAGGGCAGACGCCGGATGATGAGGGCTACTACCATGATGAGCATGGTGCCGCTGATGAGGAGCGGGGGCTTATTGAAGCCGATGAGCAGTGCGATGCCAAGGACCGTGCCGGGCACGATGTAGGGGATCATCGAGAGGATGTCCACCACGTTGGTCAGGGCATTGCGGCGGCGCACCACCAGATAAGCGATGAGAACAGCCAGCAGCACGATGACGACCAGTGCCAACAGGGGGATGATGATGGTATTCTGAATGCTGCGGCCCAGCTTGCCGATGGCGGTCTGGTAGCTCTGCAGCGAGTAGCCGTCCACAAAGATCTTACCCTGCGTGTTCTTGAACGAGGTGTAGATGACGTAGGCCTGCGGCATGATGGCGATGCCCACTACAAGGTAGACGACCAGATGCACCAGAGCGTTGATGCCCTTGCGAGCCTCTCGCTCCTCCACGGGGTGCATACTGTTCAGAGCGAAGGCGTTCTTGTTGGAAACGTACTTCTGGACGAGGAACACCAGCGTGGTGATGACGATAGCGATAACGGCGATAGCGGCTGCAAAGCCGTCGCTGCCGCCCACCTCGTTGATGAACTCGGTGTAAAGGACAACAGGGAAAGTACGGTAGCCCTCACCGATCAGCATCGGGGTGCCGAAGTCTGCAAAGGATCGCATGAACACCAGCAGAGCCGCAGCCAGCAGGGTGGGCATGATCAGGGGCACGACCACTTTGAAGAAGCAGACAATGCCAGAGCATCCGAGGTTTTCAGCCGCCTCGATGAGGGAGTTGTCGATGTTCTTCAATGCACCCTTGGCGTAGAGGAACACCAGCGGGAACAGCTGGAGCGTCATGACCAGCACGATGCCGCCGAAACCGTAGATGTCCGGGATGGCGATGCCGAGGTTTTTGAAGAATGTGGTAATGATACCGCTGCGACCCAGCAGCAGAATCCATGAGTAGGCACCGATGAAGGGAGCCGACATAGATGCCACCACAATGAGGATATTCAGCACCGACTTGCCCTTGATCTTAAAAATCGTGAACAGGTATGCCAGTGGGGTGCCAATGGCGATGGAGAGCACCGTCGCTGTGATGGACACCTTGAAGCTGTTGATCAGGGTATCGAAATAGTAACTCTTGGAAAAGAACTTCGTGAAATAAGCCAGCGTGAAGCTGCCGGTGTCGGGGGTCCAGCACAGACTGGCGGATCAGGTATGCCATCGGGTAAAGCAGGAACAGTGCATAGAGTACGATGGTCCCCAGCGTAATGGCTCCCCAGACATCAAGACGGAACTTATTATTGTTTTTCATAAGCGTCGCTCCTGATGAGATTGGTACCGCCGTCCTTGGTAAAGACGTTGATCTTCTCTTTCTTGACCTTCAGCAGCACCTTCTCGCCCTTCTTGAGACCCTCGCCAATGGAGGACTCCTCTACGATCTCCACCGAGTCGCCCTGATCGGTGTCAATGGTGTAGTGGGTGTTGAGACCGAGGTAGGTACACTCCTGCACGGTGCCGTGGATGCCATCGGTGCCGTCCTTGCAGATAATGAACTCCTCCGGGCGGATGGAACAGCGCACATCCTGCTCGGCAGCCTTGTCCAGAGCGTCGATGTGCTCATGGTAGCCGTCGGCAAAGGTAATGATGCCGTCCTTGACGTGGGCATTCACGATGTTGGTGCGGCCGATAAAGGTGGCAACGAAGACATTCTTCGGGCGCTGGTAGATGTCGCGGGGAGTGCCAACGTGCTGGATGACGCCGTCCTTCATAACGGCGATACGGTCGCTGATGGCCATTGCCTCTTCCTGATCGTGGGTGACATACACGGTGGTGATGCCTACGCTCTTCTGGGTGTGGCGGATGACGCTGCGCATCTCGACACGGAGCTTTGCGTCCAGATTGGAAAGCGGCTCGTCCATCAGCAGCACATCCGGCGAGATAACCAGTGCGCGAGCCAGTGCGATACGCTGCTGCTGACCGCCGGAAAGCTGGTTGGGCATACGGTCGGCATACTGCATGATCTGCATCAGGTTCAGAAACTCATCCGTCCGCTTCTTGATCTCGGCCTTGTCCACCTTGCGGTTTTTCAGACCGAATGCCACATTGTCCCGGACGGAGAGGTTCGGGAAGATGGCATAGTTCTGGAACACCATGCCGATGTTGCGCTTGCTGGGGTCCATATCGTTGATGCGCTTCTCGTTGAAGAAGATGTCGCCGCCCTCAATGGAGTTGAAGCCTGCGATCATACGGAGAAGGGTGGTCTTGCCGCAGCCGGAGGGACCCAGAAGGGTGAACAGCTCACCATCTCCGATCTCCAGATTCAGGTCCGGGATGACCGTATTATTCCCGTAGCGCTTTACTGCGTCTTTGACTGATATTCTGCTCATACTAGCCTCCTGCTGCCCTTTGAATTACTTGCTCTGCAGATCGGTGAAGATCTCAGTGTATTTGTCCACCAGCTCTGACTTGTGGGCGCTGACGTAGGGAATGTCCTCTTCGATGACATTGATGTCTGCCATCGGGGTCATGGCATCGTTGGTGGCAGCATCCTTCATAACAGGACGGTTGGTCAGGGTGCTGCCCCAGATGTTCTGAACTTCCTCGCTCAGGATGAAGTCAATGAACAGCTTGGCATTGTCCATGTTCTTTGCGCCCTTGATGATGGTGGCGGAAGCAGGAAGGAAGACAGTACCTTCCTTCATGTAAACGATCTTGACAGGTGCGCCGTCCAGAACCAGCTGAGCACAGGGATCCTCATAGGACAGACCCACCACATACTCGCCATCGGCAACTCCCTTGTAAACGCCGCTGGAGCTTTCGCAGATCTTGCCGTCCACATTCTCAAACAGGTCGTGGACGTACTGCCATGCCTTATCGTCCTCGTAGCCGCCCATTGCAAGCAGCATATTGGTCAGGTGTGCAAAAGCGGAAGAGGAGTTGGCGGGGTCGGCAGTGGCGATTTTACCCTTCAGGGCCGGGTTCAGCAGATCTTCGTAGCCCTCGATCTTGATGTCGCCGATGAGGTCGGTGTTGACGATGAGGACGCTGCCGTCCAGCACATTGCCGGTGATGAAGCCGCACTTGTTCTTGTAGGCGTCGATGACGTTTGCATCATTGGCGGAAACATACGGCTCCCACAGGTCCTCGTTGGTGTACATCAGCGACCAGGAGCCGCCGAACAGGACATCTGCGTAGGGATCGTTCTTCTCGGACTGGATACGCTTGACCAGTTCGCCGGTGCCGGCCTGAATCAGCTCGACATTGACGCCGTATTTTTCCTCAAACAGAGGAATGGTGGCGTTCAGCAGGCCCTCAGAGTTGGGCGAGTAGATCACGAGGTCGCCGCCGCCCTGTGCAGCAGTACCAGAAGCGGCAGTGGAAGCAGCGGTAGAACCGGCAGAAGAGGTGCTGGCGGAGGAGCCGCCGCAAGCGCTCAGAGCAGCAGAAGCTGCGATAACACCGGTAGCCATCAGGAACGAACGACGAGAAATCTTTTTCATAGTAAAAACCTCCATTTTTTACCTGAAACCTTTCGATAGTCCCATTTTAATGCTTATAGCACAAAAATAATACTCAAATTGCAGAACAAATGGAAAAAATACCGAACAGCGGCTGTTCGGTATTTTTTCATAGACACTTATTTCAAGGTGCTCTGGTACTCCCGCACCGAGCAGCCTATGTATTTTTTGAAAACGTGGTTAAAATATTTGTACTCACCAATGCCGCACTCCCAGCCGATTTGGGAGATGGGCAGTTTTCCTTTCCGGATGAGTTCCAGAGCGTTCTGAATACGGCAGCGGTTGAGGTAGTCAATGACCGTTGTGCCAAGCTCTTTCTGAAACTTCTGGTTGATGTACCGTTCCGAGTAGTGGAACTGTTCCTGAAGGTCAGCAAGTGTTATC
>OJKY01001908.1_pt1 | contig 11652 bp, 10 predicted proteins | sample 1596571 | NCBI WGS metagenome assembly OJKY01 (sample SAMEA4350170, study PRJEB24818) | metagenome | biome: human; feature: gut; material: faeces | place: Denmark | collected 2013-09
CCCCATAACGGCTGGGAAGCCCGTTCAGTCTTACAATGGCCCCGTAATAACATTCTGACTGAAAATATCTCCGCAGTGTTTTTTCATCTACGGGAATCTCATTTACCATTTTGTGCATCAGTGTGTTTCGTTCTTTATAATATTTCTGCCTTCTTTCTTTTACAAAAAAGCCAAAATACGTATAATTAACTCATAATAAATCAGTTCTTTTTCGAAGGATTCATAAATTAATAATTAGAACAAGATGGAAGAAAAGAATAAAAAACAGCAAGAAACTTCAGACGAAATAAAGAATAATATTACCCTCTTCAAATTAATTAGAATATTATTCCATAACCGCTTTAAATTATACAAAGTCTGTGGTATAAGTGCTTTAATTGGAGCTGTTATCGGCTTTAGTTTACCTAAAACCTACCACGCATATGTAAGCCTTTCACCTGAATCTGGAATGAATGGAGCAAGTGGTTTATCTGGCATTGCTTCAATGTTTGGACTGGTAAACAGCTCAACTGGATTTGGAGAGGATGCCCTTACTTTTAATATGTTTCCTGAAATTGTAAAAACTAACCCATATGCATTAGAGGTTCTTCAAGTCCCAATTCAGACTCAAGACGGAAAAACCATGCTACTCTATGACTATTTGGATATAGAGCAAAAACCATGGTGGACTTACGTGACAGGACTTCCAAAAGCTGCTATAGGAGGCGTCAAGTCACTTTTCAGCCAAGAAAAACCAGATACCGTAACAACAATCGATCCTTTTAAACTAACTAAAGAGCAAGATATGCACATCAAGATGCTACAAGATGTCTTAAAAGTTGAAACAGATGTAAAGACCAATATGACTAAAGTTAGCGTAGCCCTGCAAGACCCACTTGCAGCAGCAATTGTGGCAGATAGTGCCGTATATAAACTACAAGAATATATCACCGATTATCGCACTCGCAAAGCAAAGCAAGATTATGATTTCCAGCTTAATCTATGCGAACAATATAAAAAAGAATACTTTGCAGCACAACAAGAGTATGCCCAGTTCGCAGATGCAAACAGAAACGTAATCTTACAAACCGTTACTTCTGAAAAAGAAAGATTACAAAAAAATTTAAGTCTGGCAGAACAAATCTACAATCAATCCATGGGACAGCTCCAGGTACTACGTGGAAAAGTACAAGAAGCAAAACCTGTATTTGCCGTAGTAGAACCGGCCACAGTGCCACTTGTTCCTGCATCTCCAAAGAAAATGATGATTATCATCGCATTTGCCTTTCTGGCTTTCATCTTTGAATCAGCCTGGATTCTTTTTGGGAAAGACATTTACCACGATTTTAAGAATGAAATGAAAAAGAAAGATTAACTTTATGAAACTAAAAGCTATTTTATTATTCTCTATACTATCTAGTAGCCTGATACAAGCACAGACTGAGAACACGTCTCTCACCTACCATGTAGAATTAGGAGCTACAGCCGGAGGTGGTACATATGCTCCACTTTGGTTCACTGGTAACCGATACGGACTGGGCAGTACAAATCCCAATTCAGGATACCTGTTGGCAGGAGTCACTTACGGTAAACAATTTCAACACGGATGGCGTATTGAAGCTGGACTAGACATGGCAGGAGGAATACACCAGGCTCAAGACGTGTTTATTCATCAGATTTACGGTGATTTTTCCTGGAAAATGCTGACACTAAGCATCGGGAGCAAAGAACGCCCAGGATTTCCTCTCACTAAAAATACGGCATTGAGCAGCGGAATGTTAGTGGAGGGACCAAACGCTCAGCCTGTACCGCAAATCAGAGGAGAAATAAAAGAATACCTGAATGTACCAGGTACAAAAGAGTGGCTTGCTTTTAAAGGGCATATTGCCTATGGTTCATTTGCAGAAAATGGCTGGCAAAAAAAATATGTACAGCCTGGGCAATATTTTGTAAAAGACGTGCTATATCACAGCAAGTCATTAATGTTACGACTAGGTAATAAAGATAAATTCCCACTAGAATTTGAAGTTGGGATTCTGATGGCTACGCAGTTCGGAGGCGACAAATACCTGAAATTGGAAGACGGAAGCACAGAAAAGGTATTGGATATGCCCGAAAACCTGAAAGCTTACTGGAAAGCCTTCTTTCCACAGACTGGCGAAAGTAATACTCCTGAAGGCGAACAGGTTAATATAGAAGGAAACATGCTAGGAAGCTGGAACTTTGCATTGAATTATTATTTAGGCGAATGGAAGTTACGGGCTTATCTGGAACACTATTTCGAAGACCATTCGCAAATGTTCTGGCAATACGGGCGATGGAAAGATGGCCAGATTGGAGTAGAAATAACCTTCCCCAAGAATCACTGGATCAGTTCAGCCGTGTGGGAAGGATTAAACACAAAAGACCAAAGTGGTTCATTATTATATGATGGATTTTGGGGACAGTTCCCTGAATACCAGATTAGCGCCAACGATAATTATTACAATCACTACATCTATGGGGCCTGGCAATATCTGGGTATGGGAATGGGAAATCCGCTTCTTCCAGGACCGGCCTACAACAAAGATCATAGCATTTCTTTCAGAAGCAACCGCGTAAGAGCACATCATCTAGGTATTAACGGACAGCCTTCTTCTGAATGGGGATATCGTATGCTTATTTCATTTGCCAGACACTGGGGCACTTACAATACTCCTCTCGACCAGCAACGAAAACAGTTCAGCTCGCTTTATGAGGCTACCTATACTCCGAAATGGGCTAAGGGATGGAGTGCTTCAGCTGCACTGGGGTTAGACCGGGGAAATTACCTGGGGAATGCTACGGGAGGAATGCTAACTATCAAAAGAACAGGAATCATCCTTTAATAGAGAAAGAACATGAAAAAAGTTTTTTATACAACACTTTGTCTGGTTATGCTGACCATGCTATGTAATAGCTGTTCGAAAGAACCTATCAACAGCAATGTAGAAGGACACTGGCAGTTACTGGAATTTACTACCAAAGCTGACAACCAAGTACATCCGTGTGAGCGTATTTACTATAGCATCCAACTTTGGGTCGTAGAAGTAGCAGAAAAACAAGGTCCGCAAAAACTAACTTCTTTCCGAGGAAGATACCAATATGACGAGACGAGCCATACCATTGAAATGGCTGAGATGAGCACGTATGACACACCAGAAAATTCACGTCCTGCAGAAACTTGGGAACTGGAGCCTTACGGACTAAACAATGTGAATACGACATTCAAAGTAATAACTTCAGATAAGAAATACATGACACTAGAATCGGATTATGCCATCCTAAGATTCAAAAAGTTTTAAAGTAGAAAGTATATAATCAGAAGAAAAAGCCTTGTCTGCCATTGGCAGGCAGGGCTTTTTACCTATCTTTGTAGAGTAAATGATTATTTTTTATGAAAAAAATAGCGCTAATCACAGGTATTACAGGACAAGACGGTTCGTTTCTGGCCGAATTCTTATTGGAAAAAGGATATGACGTGCACGGCACGATTCGTCGTTCATCGGTAGACTTCCGCGAACGTATCGCGCACCTGGAAGGAAAACCGAACTTTCACTTGCATTATGCAGACCTGGGTGACTCGATGAGTATCTTGCAGGTAATCAGCAAGGTGCGCCCTACAGAAATTTATAACCTGGCTGCACAGAGTCACGTGCAGGTGAGCTTTGACTCACCGGAATATACAGCCAATGTAGATGCTACAGGAGTACTCCGTGTGCTGGAAGCGGTGCGTCTGTGCGGTCTGAAGGATACTTGCCGCATCTATCAGGCTTCTACTTCGGAACTCTACGGAAAGGTAGAAGAAGTGCCGCAGAACGAGAATACGCCGTTCCATCCTTACAGTCCGTATGCGGTGGCTAAACTGTATGGCTATTGGATTGTAAGAGAATATCGCGAGGCTTACAATATGTTCTGCTGCTCGGGTATCCTGTTCAATCATGAGTCGGAACGCCGCGGAGAAACTTTCGTGACGCGTAAGATTACACTGGCTGCGGCCCGCATCGCACAAGGCAAGCAGGAGAAGCTGTACCTGGGTAACCTGGACTCGCTGCGCGACTGGGGATATGCCAAGGATTACGTGGAATGTATGTGGCTGATTCTGCAGCATGAAACGCCGGAAGATTTTGTGATTGCTACGGGGGTACAGCACAGTGTACGTGAATTCTGCTACCTGGCATTCAAGCATGCGGGTATCGAACTGGAATTCAAGGGTGAAGGTATCAACGAGAAGGGATATGACAAGGCTACCGGGAAATGCCTGGTGGAAGTCAGCGAGGATTTCTATCGCCCGACAGACGTAGTGAACCTCTGGGGCGACCCGACGAAGGCGAAAGCGAAACTGGGCTGGAACCCGTCGAAAACTACTTTCGAGGAACTGGTGAAGATTATGGTAGATGCGGATATGGCAAAAGTGGCCGTGGAAAAGGCGGGAGAACAGATCCGTACAAACCTGGCAGAGTATCTGGAAAAGGGAATCGTAAAGTAGTTAACGGAGGTTTATTATGTTAGACAAATCGGCTAAGATATATGTAGCGGGACACCACGGACTGGTGGGTTCCGCTATCTGGAACAACCTGAAGGAAAGAGGCTACAACAACCTGGTGGGACGCTCGCACAAGGAACTGGACTTGCTGGATCCGATGGCAGTTAAGGCGTTCTTCGACGAGGAACAGCCGGATGCGGTGATTCTGGCAGCTGCACACGTGGGAGGCATCATGGCCAACCTGCAGTACCGTGCAGACTTTATCTACCAGAACCTGCAGATTCAGCAGAACGTAATTGGGGAGAGTTTTCGCCACGGGGTGAAGAAACTGCTGTTTCTGGGCAGCACGTGCATTTATCCGCGTGAGGCTCCGCAACCGATGAAGGAGGAGGTGCTCCTCACCTCTCCGCTAGAATATACGAACGAACCGTATGCCATCGCGAAGATTGCGGGACTGAAGATGTGTGAGAGTTTTAACCTGCAGTATGGCACGAACTACATTGCCGTAATGCCGACCAACCTTTACGGTCCGAACGATAACTTCCATCTGGAGAACAGCCATGTGCTACCGGCCATGATCCGTAAAATTTACCTGGCCAAGTGCCTGAATGAAGGTGACTGGGATGCGGTGTGCAAGGACATCAACCTGCGTCCGGTGGAAGGGGTGAACGGAAACAATACCCACCAGGAGATTCTGGAGAAACTGGCGAAGTTCGGCATTACGCCGGAAGTGGTCACACTCTGGGGTACGGGAAAACCGATGCGTGAGTTCCTGTGGAGTGAGGAGATGGCAGATGCCAGCGTACACGTGTTGCTGAACGTGGATTTCAAGCAGACATACGATGCAGCGCAGAAGAATGCGGACGGCATCACGGAAATACGTAACTGCCACATCAACGTGGGTACGGGTAAGGAAGTGTCTATCCGCGAAGTGGCGGAGAAAATCATGAAGGAAATCGGCTTCAAGGGGGAACTGCGCTGGGATGCGTCGAAACCGGACGGCACGCTGCGCAAGCTGACCGACGTGAGCAAGCTGCACAGCCTGGGCTGGCACCACAAAGTGGAGATAGACGAAGGTATTCACCGCCTGTATGAATGGTACCTGAAGGGTATCTGTATCAATCACCAGACTATATAAGCTGAATGGAAGCAAAAAAAGAAACACACTGGTATGCTTTCTATGTAAGAATGCATCACGAGAAGAAAACGGCAGAAAAACTCGAAATGCTAAAAGTTGTCCATTTTCTGCCTATACAAGAGGTCATACGCCAATGGAGTGACCGTAAGAAGAAAATCAAACAAGTGGTCATTCCCATGCTGATTTTTATCTGTACGGACGAAAAAGGACGTATTGAACTATTACAAAACTTACCGTCACTGACGGGATGTCTGATAGACCCGGCGACCCGGCGACCTGCCATCATCCGAAACGAGGAGATGGAAAAGTTTAAGTTTATGCTGGATTTTTCGGACGAGACTATCCGTTTTCAAAGTGAGCCATTAGCTCCAGGAGAAAAAGTGGAAGTCATCAAGGGAAGTCTGAAGGGACTTCAAGGAGAGCTGGTAGAGCTGGAGGATCATTCACAGGTAATGATACGCATTGAGCATCTGGGCTATGCTACTGTAGAAATACCTGTGGGGTACGTAAAGAAATTATAGAAAAGAACAACAAGATAAAAAAACGGCGGGAAATTGCTACATACAATTTCCCGCCGTTTTTTATTGGAAGAACACATCATCAAGACGTGTATTATTTTCTTCTTCTATTTCTGTCAATCTGTCTTTGCAAGGATCAAAATCCCCCGGTATATCGAATGTCTCATCTGGAGAGTATCCTAACGTTTTGTCAGCATAAACTTTCTGCATATAGAGCCCCCAGATAGGCAGTGCCATCGAGGCCCCTTGCCCGTCACGCATTGTATCAAAGTGAATGTCTCGTTCTTCACCTCCAACCCAGCAACCAGATACCAATGACGGAGTAAAGCCCATGAACCATCCATCAGAGTTACGGTTCGTTGTTCCTGTCTTACCTCCCATGTCGGCCTTAATACCATACAAACGACGAACACGACCACCGGTACCTTCATTGATTACGGCACGCAGCATGACGAGCATCTTGTAAGAAGTTGATTCACTAATAACTTCATTTACTTGTGGAGTGAAGTTGGCTACGACGTTACCATCATTATCTTCAATGCGAGTGACAAAAAGCGGAGCAGTGCGAATGCCTTTATTGACAAAGGCCGTATAAGCACTGACCATCTCTCCTACCGAAATCTCACAAGGTCCAAGACAAAGAGAGACTGTAGGTTGAATATCTTTGTTCAATACACCGAATGAATGTATCAGGCGAACCAAGTCGTACGGACTAAGCTTGCTCATAAGGTAGGCTGAAATCCAGTTATTAGAATTGGCCAATCCCCACTTCAATGTCACGATTTCTCCATAATGTGACTTAGAACTATTACGAGGTGACCAAGCCTTTCCGTTTTCATCAAAAAGAGTCTGCTCTACATTACGAACCTCGTCACAAGGCGAAAATCCATTTTCCATGGCAAGCGCATATAAATAAGGTTTAATGGTTGAACCTACCTGACGACGACCTACCATAGCCATATCATACTGGAAGTAGTTATAATTAGGTCCTCCTACGTATGCTTTCACATGTCCCGTAATCGGATCCATAGACATAAAACCAGCCCGCAGGAAGTGTTTATAATATTTGATAGAGTCAAGCGGAGTCATGATTGTATCTTTTTCTCCTTCCCATGAGAATACAGACATCTCGTATTTAGTATTAAAGGCTTTCATAATTTCAGCTTCCGAACATCCATCAGCCTTCATGGTACGATAACGGTCGCTCTGGCGAATAGAACGGTTCAAAATCTGTTCTACTTCCTCTGGAGTAAGTTCATTGGTGTATGGAGCGGTCTTACGTCCTCTTTTTTCCTTGAAGAAGCGAGGTTGCAGATACTTGGCTACATGCTCATAAACAGCTTCTTCGGCATATTGTTGCATTCGGGAATTGATGGTAGTATAGATTTTCAAACCATCTACATAAAGATTATAATTGGTACCATCTTTCTTTTTATTCTTTGCACACCAACCGTACAACGGGTTAGTTTCCCAAGCCAGAGAGTCTTCATAATACTTCTGCATCTGCCAGCCACGGTAATCGCTCCGGTCCGGTTTACGGGCAGTCATTACACCACGCAGGTATTCACGGAAATAGGTAGCCAGTCCGTCTTTATGATCGACAGGCTGAAATTTCAACACCAAAGGAAGAGCCTGCAAGGAGTCACATTCTTCCTGAGTAAGGAAGCCTGCCTTACGCATCTGGTCAAGAACCGTATTACGGCGGCCACGGGAACGTTCATTAAAACGACGGGGATTATAGAGAGAAGGATTCTTACACATACCAATCAAGGTAGCGGCTTCTTCTATTTTCAGATTTTTAGGATCTTTGGCAAAATACGTCTTGGCCGCAGTCTTGATACCTACAGCATTGTTCAAAAAATCGAACTTATTAAGATACATGGTAAGGATTTCTTCCTTTGTGTAATAACGTTCCAACTTTACAGCAATTACCCACTCAATCGGTTTCTGCAACAAACGCTCCATTACGTTATCTGCTGTGGGTGAATAGAACTGCTTGGCCAGCTGCTGGGTAATGGTACTACCACCGCCGGCATGTTTCTGCATAAAGATTCCACGCTTGATAACCGCACGCATAAAAGCACGGGCATCGATACCGGAATGGTCTTCAAAACGTACGTCCTCTGTAGCCACCAAAGCATGTACCAGATGAGGAGAAAGGTCCTCATAACCTACATACACGCGGTTTTCCTTACTAAGCGACCAGGTGCCTAACAGCTTACCGTCTTCAGAAATGACCTGAGTGGCAAACTTCAGATTCGGATTTTCCAGTTCTTCTACCGGGGGAACATACCCTATTTTACCTTTTGCAATGGCCGTAAAAACGATGGCAACTGCGGCAATGCAGATGAACACAAAACCCCACATTGCATATATAAATATCTTTCTCATATTTTTATTATATTCATTAATTAGACTTTTAAGCCGCAAATTTACGGAAAATCTTTGTAACAAAGACTTATTTTCCGCAATATCCTCTTAAATGAGAAAACGTAGTCCGAAATATCCCAAAAACGGTGGGATTTCTATTTTTTTTACCTACCTTTGAACTCCGGTATTATAAAAGTAATCAAAAACAGCTAACATGGAAAATAGAAGTTTAGTTACTATCGCCGAACATTCCAAAGAGAAAATCATGTATCTTCTGGAAATGGCAAGAGAATTCGAAAAGAAACCTAACCGCCGTTTGCTGGCAGAAAAGGTAGTTGCCACTCTGTTCTTTGAACCATCTACCCGCACTCGTCTGAGTTTTGAAACGGCAGCCAACCGCCTGGGAGCAAGGGTCATCGGATTTACCGACCCGAAAGTGACCAGTTCCTCCAAAGGTGAAACCCTGAAGGATACCATCATGATGGTGAGCAATTATGCAGACATCATCGTAATGAGACACTATCTGGAAGGAGCTGCACGTTATGCCAGTGAAGTGGCTCCGGTGCCTATCGTAAATGCCGGAGATGGTGCAAACCAGCATCCTTCACAAACAATGCTGGATTTATACTCCATCTATAAAACTCAAGGCACACTGGAAAATCTGAATATTTATCTGGTAGGTGACTTGAAATACGGAAGAACGGTTCACTCGCTGCTGATGGCTATGCGACACTTCAATCCTACTTTCCATTTCATAGCTCCGGACGAACTGAAAATGCCGGACGAATACAAGCTGTATTGCCAAGAACATCACATCAAATACGTAGAACACACTGATTTCACGGAAGAAACTATTGCAGATGCCGACATTCTGTATATGACCCGTGTACAACGGGAGCGTTTCACCGACCTCATGGAGTATGAAAGAGTAAAGGATGTATATATCCTGAACAACAAGATGCTGGAACATACACGTCCGAATCTGAAAATCCTCCACCCGCTTCCTCGTGTGAACGAGATTACTTACGACGTGGATGACAATCCGAAGGCTTACTATTTCCAACAGGCCAAAAACGGTCTTTATGCCCGTCAGGCTATCCTTTGCGACGTACTGGGAATTACGCTCGATGAGGTAAAAGCTGATACTGAAAAATAATCCGGAAAACTATTCAATTCAAGTAACTATGAGTGAAAAGAAAGAATTACAGGTGGCTGCGCTGAAAAACGGAACAGTCATTGACCATATACCATCCAATAAATTGTTTACTGTTGTATCTTTACTCGGCCTGCAAGATGAAGATGCCAACATCACAATAGGCAACAATTTTGAAAGCAAGAAACTGGGCAAAAAGGGAATCATCAAGATTGCTGACCGCTTTTTTACGGAAGAAGAAATCAGCCGCTTATCTGTGGTAGCTTCCAAAATCAAACTAAACATTATCCGCGACTATGAAGTCGTAGAAAAGAAAGAGGTAGAAATGCCCGACGAACTGAAAGGTATCGTGAAATGCAACAACCCGAAATGTATCAGCAACAACGAGCCGATGCTGACCTGGTTCCATGTCATCGACAAGGAGAAAGGTCTCCTGAAATGCCACTACTGCGAAAAAGAACAGCAGAAGGACAACATCAAACTTCTGTAAACCATGAAGCAGGACTGGAAACCAGGAACTATGATTTATCCTCTTCCGGCTGCTCTGGTTACATGCGGCAGTTGTGAAGAAGAATATAACATTATTACCGTAGCGTGGGTAGGTACAATTTGTACCAACCCACCTATGTGTTATATTTCTGTCAGACCGGAACGCCACTCCTATCCCATTCTGAAAAAGAATATGGAATTTGTCATCAACCTGACCACCAAAGACATGGCTTTTGCCACAGACTGGTGCGGAGTTCGTTCAGGAAAAGACTACAACAAGTTTCAGGAAATGAAACTGACACCGGGAAAGGCCTCTATGGTACAAGCTCCTATCATTGAAGAATCTCCTCTCTGCATTGAATGTCGGGTAAAGGAAATCATGGCGTTAGGTTCGCATCACATGTTTATTGCCGATGTGGTCAATGTGAAAGCTGACGACAAATACCTGAATTCAGAAACAGGTAAATTCGAACTGGCACAATCAAACTTACTGGTTTATGCGCATGGAGGATATTATGAATTGGGAGAAAAAGTAGGCAAGTTCGGATGGTCTGTAGAGAAAAAGAAATAACTGAATTATGATAAAAGAAGCCCTATTTACCCTCATTGGAAGCGGTGTGCTGGCAGTTTGCAAATTGCAGGCACAAGCCGTAACCACGCCTATGGTTACGCTGAAACAGCCCCGTTTCAATATAGGAGTAAAAGCAGGCTTCAACTCTTCCATGTTCATGGTGTCTGAACTGAAAATTAAAGATGTAACTATCGATGAGGTGCAGAATAACTATAAGATTGGTTATTTCGGTGCTCTCTTCATGCGCATCAATATGAAAAAACATTTCATTCAGCCTGAAGTGTCGTATAATGTAAGCAAATGTGAGATTACTTTCGACAAACTCGGTTCCCAGCATCCTGCCATCGAGCCTGATTACGCTTCGGTGCAATCGGTGTTGCACAGTGTCGATTTTCCCGTTCTATATGGATATAACGTAGTGAAAAAAGGACCTTACGGAATGTCTATCTTCGCAGGTCCCAAGCTTCGCTACCTATGGGGAAAGCACAATGAAATCACTTTTAAGAATTTCGACCAAAAGGGTATTCACGAAAAGTTGTATCCGTTCAATGTCAGCGCAGTGATTGGCGTAGGTGTCAACATCTCACGTATCTTCTTCGATTTCCGCTACGAACAAGGTATAGGAAACATCTCCAAGTCTATCATTTATGACAATATCAACTCCGACGGCAGTACGGGTGTGAGCAACATTATTTTCCGTCGCCGTGACAGCGCGTTAAGTTTTTCACTGGGATTCATTCTTTAAGAATAAAATATCATTAAATCCCGCTTTTTACTAACATTTTTCTTACTGTTCCTTCATTCTTTATTTATTTTCATTAACTTTGTGCGCTTAAAATAGGTATCTCGAATTAGAAATTTAATCATACTATAAAAAGAATGAAAAGAGACGACTTAATTTTCGATATCATCGAAAAAGAGCACCAACGT
>OJKY01001911.1_pt1 | contig 11642 bp, 8 predicted proteins | sample 1596571 | NCBI WGS metagenome assembly OJKY01 (sample SAMEA4350170, study PRJEB24818) | metagenome | biome: human; feature: gut; material: faeces | place: Denmark | collected 2013-09
ACGGCGGGATTAACTGTCTATAAGAGACAGGGTGTATTCCTCCCGCAGAAAGTCAGCTTCCTGATTTCAAACGATGGAAAAGAATATACACTTTTGAAAACCATCACTACTACGCTGCCCATTACGGACGAACAGTTGACCATTCAGACGTATGATTGGACAGGTAGTTGTGAGGCTCGTTACGTACGCGTGCAGGCTGATATCAATCCTGAGGCCGGTGGTTTCTTGTTTACTGATGAATTTGTCGTAAAATAATAAATGTCAGGTAGTCGGGAGCACATAGCTGAAACGCAATAAGCCAATCAGATAGTGTGCTCCCGCTTGCTGAATGAAATGTAAGGTGGGTTGTATAAATCCGTTACCTGAAAAGGGAATTTTCCATGTAAATTCACTGGCCCATTCGTATGAAGGGGAAAATCGGGCGTAGTTGGTGAACAGTCCGCCTTCTGTTTTTCCACATTGCCAGGTGAGACCTGCGCCGGCATAACTTTTGCATCCTCTGGAGGCACCTGACTGGAATGAACCTTGCAGGAGTGCATGTAGACCGGGAGCAAGACGTTGCTCTGCATATCCCCAGATTATTTTTCTCCTTTCTTTTTCTGTCTTTTCTGGAGTTCCCTCTTCATAGTCCATATACATGCTGCTATGTAGAGCAAAGCCCACATGATAATTGCTGTCATGTTGTTGATAGTTTAGTGAAGTGATACTGAGTATTCCGTCACTTTGTGGGCAGAACCGGAATACGTTTTCTTTTCCGGCAAACCGGTAGTAACCTTTTCCGTTGTATACCGATGCTTGCAAGGACCATCGTGTGAATTGCAGTTCATAATGCAGTCCGACGGAAGCTACCGGATAATTGGCTATTTGGTAATCGGCGGACAAAGTGGGAAAGATGCCACATGAACTGTTGGTGAATAACGAGGTGACAGGGGAAGTGAAATAGTCTTCATTCAAGTTCCGGATACCGCAAAAGATCAAGGAATGACCGAACTGTTGCTGGACGCCCAATGTAGCGAAGGCAAGCGGATGGTTTTCTTCTTCAATGTTGGAAAAGGTCTGAAAATCATCAGCCAGTGATTCGGTGCGGGTTCTGGCTGTACTGATGGTGGCGGCTTGTAATGTCGTATGTTTGCCTAATGAATGAGTGAAATCCAGTCTCAGCAGATTAACCCAGTTACTTCCTTGTTTGAAATCACTTTGTAGTTCTGTGGTGTAGCTTACTTGAAGCTCCTGAGCCAGGCCGTAGTGACAGGACACTACGGCGAAGGACAGGAACAGTTTCATGAATCTTGTCATAACCATTTGGTAAAACGATGAATATACCAGTTCTTAATTAATTGAGTCAGTATGCAGTAGGACAACAGGATACCGATGAGCCAGGGGAAATAGCTTAATGGCAGTGCTTCCAGCCCGATAGAGCTTCCAAACGGGGTGAAAGGCAGCAGGATACCGATGGCCATAATCAGCAGGGTAAGTCCGGTTACTTGCCAGGAGGCACAGCTTTGTATGAAGGGGACTTTCCGGGTACGTATCATGTGCACAATCAGGGTCTGCGACAGCAAGCCTTCGATAAACCATCCGGATTGAAACAGCGTCTGATGTTCCATGCTTTGGCATCCGAATGCATACCACATCACCAGATAGGTAACGATGTCGAAAATGGAACTGATGGGGCCGATGAATATCATGAAGCGGCTCAAATCGGAGGCGTCCCATTTACGTGGCTTCCGGAGGTATTCTGCATCCATCCGGTCGAACGGAATCGTGGTCTGCGAAATATCGTACAGCAGATTTTGAATCAGCAGGTGAATGGGGAGCATGGGCAGGAAGGGAAGGAACGCACTGGCTGCCATTACACTGAACATGTTTCCGAAGTTGGAACTGGCTGTCATCTTGATGTATTTGGTGATGTTGCCAAATGTTTTTCGTCCTTCCAATACACCGTCTTCCAGTACCATCAGACTTTTCTCCAGCAGGATAATGTCGGCACTTTCTTTGGCAATGTCTACTGCAGAATCTACCGAGATACCGATGTCTGACTGACGCAATGCTGCGGCATCATTGATTCCGTCACCTAAGAAGCCTACCGTGTGCTGTTGCGCCTGAAGCAGGGTGATGATTTCCGTTTTCTGTATCGGAGTAAGTTTGGAAAATACGGTCGTCTGGTTGACTGCTTTCATTTTTTCCTCTTCATTCATCGTTTCGAAAATGGGGCCTGTCAGGGCATTGTCGGTGCGGATACCCACTTGGCGAGCGATGGTGCGAACCACTGCATCATTGTCGCCAGACAGAATCTTGATTTCAATACCGTGTTCATGCAATTGCTTGATGGCGCTGGCTGCCGATTGCTTGGGAGGATCCAGGAAAGCCAGATACCCAATCAGTACCATATCTTTCTCGTCCTCGATACGGAAATCACAAGTCTTGTCCAGGTAGCTTTTGTGGGCTACGGCAATGACACGCATACCTTGCTTGTTCATCTGTTCAATGATGTCGCGTGCCTTGTTCTTCAGTTCGATGGTCATGGGGTGCACCTCTCCATCAAACTCAGCATGCGAGCAGATGTCCAGCATTTCCTCTACGGCTCCTTTGGTGATAATCTGTCGTTTTCCTTGACGGTCTTCTACCACTACTGACATTCTTCGCCGGGTAAAATCAAACGGAATTTCATCTACCTTTGTATAATTATCCTTCAGGTATTCTAAGGATAAGTCCTTTACGTGCGACAGAATAGCTTTGTCCATCAGGTTCTTTAATCCGGTCTGGAAGAAACTGTTGAAATAAGCGTGGCGCAAGATGCGTCGGCTTTCGTCATTGCTTCCATCGGCGTTGATGTACTTTTCCAATACAATCTGGTCGCAGGTGAGGGTACCGGTTTTGTCCGTGCAGAGAATGTTCATCGCCCCGAAGTTCTGAATGGCATTCAGGTCTTTTACAATGGTTTTCTTCTTTGACATGGCTACGGCACCTTTGGCCAGGTTGGCAGTAACAATCATCGGGAGCATTTCAGGGGTAAGACCTACAGCTACCGATACGGCAAATATAAATGCTTCCAACCAGTCGCCTTTAGTCACACCGTTTACCAGGAAAACGAACGGAATCATGATGAGCATGAATCGTATCAGCAGGAAACTGACTTTGCTGATTCCCTTGTCGAAAGCTGTAGCAGCACGGTGTCCGGCAATGCTGCGGGCAATGGTACCCAAATACGTGCTGTTGCCAGTTGCAAATACGATACCGGTAGCCGATCCGCTGACTACATTAGAGCCCATGAAGCAGATGTTTTCCAGCTCAATTACACTTCCTTTGCTGTGCTTGTTTCCTTTGGCTTCCGGACGTTTCTCTATCGGGTCTGATTCTCCCGTCAGGGAAGACTGGCTTACAAACAAATCTTTTGCTTCGATGATACGCATGTCGGCAGGAATCATGTCTCCTGCAGCAATCATGACAATGTCTCCAGGAACCAGGTCTGCAATGTTGATTTCTTCATCTTGGTTACCAGCTCGTCTTACGTAACAGGTATTGGTCACCATTTTCAGTAAAGCTTCACTGGAGGCATTGGCTTTCCACTCTTGCCAGAAACGCAGTATGCTGCTGGCGATAACCATGGTCAGGATGATTATAATGGCTGTCCAGTCCTGTTCACCTGGGTTGGCCAACAGTACGTCGAGCACAAAAGAAATGATGACCAGTGCCGTGAGTACGCCGATAAAAGGATTGATAAAAGCTCTGATGAAAGTCGATATGGGGTTCTTTTTCTGCTCATGTTCCACTTCGTTCTTCCCATAGAGAGACTGTCTGGCTTCCACTTCTTCTTGTGTAAGTCCGATACGGCTTGTCTGGAAATAGCTGAAAACTGTGCCTAGTGTCTGGCTTGCTGCTAAAAATACCTTTTCGCCATTGAAGGTGAATGTGGTGCTACTTTTTCTTTTCTTCCACATGATCATTAAAATTCATAGGGTGATTACTATGTTTTCTTTTCACGTGGCAAAAGTAGGCAATGCCCCCGACAGAGACTGTTAGAGAAATATTAGAGTGGTATTAGAAAACTATTAGAATTTGTGAGACTAATTTTCTAATACCACTCTAATGGAGTTTATTTTTCTTTGAATGGATGCGTTAAAAGATTAAATGTGAGGAAGTTCGATGATGAAGGTCGTTCCTTCTCCTTGTTTTGAATGTACGGCTATGCTGCCTTGATGCAGGGCGATGATTTTCTGTGCAAGCGCCATACCGATGCCATGTCCTTCCGCATGCTGTTCTTGTTCTCCTCGGTAGAACAAGGTGAAAATCTTTTCTTTTTCTGCATCCGACATACCAATTCCGTCATCCGACAGGCGGATAATGGTCCATTTATCCCAATAGGAAATCTGAATGAAAGAAGATTTGTCGTCTGAATACTTGCAGTTATTTTCAATCAAGTTGGCAAAGGCGATGTTCAGCAGGTAGTCATTACCCATGACGGTAATCATCCGGTCGTCTTCCGCATCTTCCTGTTCAAAAATCAGTTCGATATGGTATTCCGGATGGGCACGAAGAATGATTTCCCGTGTATCGAGCAACAATTCGTCTAACCGAATTTCATGCATCTTGATCTGTTCTTTCTGGTAATCTGCTTTAGCCAGATTAAGCAGCCCGTCAATCAGTTTTGTCATTCGTCGGGCATCTAGTAGCACGTTCTGCATGGCTTGGCGATATTGTGCTTCTGTACGGTCCTTCTGCAGACATAAGTCCAGTTCCGCAATGAGGGCAGCCAGCGGGGTTCTCATTTCGTGAGACACGTTGCTGACAAACATTTTCTGGGAGTTGAATGAAATTTCAAGTCGCTCCAGTAGTTCATTGAAGGCTTGGCTTAGTTCTCCTAATTCGTCTTTCTCGTTTCTTACAGGCAGACGCTGGTCAATACGTGAAGCGGTAATCGTTTCTGCTTCTTTTACGATTTCCCGGATAGGTTTTAAAGATGCCCGAACCAGGAAATAGCAGGTAATAAATAAAAGCAGGAGACCGATAAAGAACAGGATAACCAATGTTTTCTGAAGTTCCAGCAGGTTGGTGTGTCCGTAACCATCGTAAGCTGCAGCCGTTACAATATAAGTCTGTCCGTTGAAAGGATAAACCATCCCGACGGCCTGGTATTTTCCGATATAAAATTCAATTTCCTTTTGTTGAAGAATCTGGGCAATCATTTCCGGATTCTCTTTGACAATATCATTGTCGATGGCATCGTGGTAGAGCATGTGGAAGTCTGTGGTATATACAGCCACTTCCACCTCATTAATAAACTCCTTATTATTCAGGTAGATGGATTGCATGATGTCGGCATCTACCTGGTTTTGCAGGAACAGATGTACTTTGGTGACAGCTTCACTCTTCAGGTTATGGAAGAAGGTATTGCTTCGGATATGCTCGCTGACCAGATAGGTTAAGGTCATGCAAAGCAGAAATACCACAGCTATGACTCCGGTATTTTTGAGCGTAAGTGCGGTTTTAATTTTCATGGCTTCTCGTCAGTAAGGATAAATCCAATTCCAGGTTTGGTGTGAATCAGTTTGGTTTCAAAGTCTTTGTCTATCTTTTTGCGCAGGTAATTGATGTATACATCGATAAAGTTGGTACCGGTATCGAAGTGGGTATTCCAGACTTTTTCGGCAATTTCTATCCGGCTGATGACCCGTTCTGCATTCTGCACCATGTAGGTAAGCAGGTTGTATTCTTTTGGAGATAAGCGGATGAGGCTACCTTGGCGCATCACTTCCCTGCGGTTGGTATCAATCTGCAAGTCTTTGTAGGTAAGTTTCTCGGGAGCAACAACAGATACAGTTGCTTCTGCTTTTCTTTTCAGAAGTACTTTAATGCGTGCGTTCAGTTCCCGAAAATCGAAAGGTTTTACCATGTAGTCATCTGCACCCGCATCAAATCCGTCGAGTTTGTCATCGGTTGATCCCAAGGCTGTCAGCATAAGTACAGGGATATGCGGATTTGCTTTGCGTATTTCTTTGCAGAGTTCAAAGCCATCCAATTTGGGAAGAATAATATCTGAAATAACCAGCTGGAAAGAGTGAGATTGGAACAGACGAAGCCCCATGGCTCCATCGTATGCCACCATGGTGTGATAGCCATTTTCCTCTAGTCCGGTTTTTAGCAAATCGGCAACTCGTTTATCGTCTTCTATGATTAAAATACTGTACATAATAATAAATTGAATAAGTCAGACAAGGTCTGTTTTTATATTTAATCAGGGAAAAGTCAAGTGGAGTAGAAAAGAAAAAGTGGAGCATACAGGACTCGAACCTGCCACCTTTTGACTGCCAGTCAAACGCTCTAGCCAGATGAGCTAATGCCCCATTTGTTTTTGAAGTTGTCACAAAGGTACAACATTATTTCAAAAAAACAAGAAACCTGCTCTATAAAACAGAAGAAAACCATTAGTTTTGCGTCGGTTTATCAAAATAGAAAGGACTTATGAATTTACAGATACGCAAGGCTACATTGGATGATTTGGATCGTTTGATGGAGATATTTGAAGAAGCCCGTCATTTCATGTGTCGTACGGGAAACCCTAATCAGTGGATTAACGGCTATCCCCAGCGGGAGATGATACAGGAGGAGATAGAGGCTTCTCACTGTTATGTGTGTGTAACGGGAGATGGAAGAGCAGTGGCTACCTTCTGTTTCATTCAGGGACCCGATCCGACGTATGCACGCATTGAAAACGGGGAATGGCGAGACGACTCTCCCTATTATGTGATTCATCGGCCATCGGCTGGCATCCGACGGTTCCTGCAAGGGGATAGGAAAACTATGTGTGGACTGGTGTTTCCGTCAGTGGCCGTGCCTGCGTGCCGATACTCATGCAGACAACAAGGTGATGCAACATCTGCTGCTTTCTACAGGCTTTGTGTATTGTGGAATTATCTATGTGCGTAATGGAACTCCGCGACTGGCTTATCAGAAATTAGCTTAGAAAGAGACGCTTTCCCTTAATAATGCTTAATTGGTAAATATTTTCCATTGGAAATTTATTCTTTATGTAATTATTTATTTTCTTTGCAAAAAGTTTCCATTAGAAAATAATAACAAAGAAAATAAATAGTTATGAAGTATGTAATTGTAGGTGGGGTAGCAGGTGGAGCCACTGCGGCTGCCCGTATTCGAAGAAACACGGAAAAGGCTGAAATCATTCTGTTTGAGCGTGGAGAATATATCTCTTATGCCAATTGTGGTTTACCTTATTATATAGGTGGGGTGATTCAGGAACGCGACCGATTGTTTGTACAGACTCCGGAAGCATTCTCCACTCGTTTTCGCATCGATGTGCGGGTACGTTCGGAGGTTATGGCAATTGATACTGCCCGTAAGGAAGTAAAGGTGCGTACTTCGGACGGAAAAGAATATACAGAAACATACGATAAATTGTTGCTTTCCCCGGGGGCATCGCCAGTGCGTCCTCCTTTGCCTGGCATCGATAATGAAGGAATCTTTACCCTGAGAAATGTGGCAGATACAGACCGCATCAAGGCTTATATGCAGAGCCATGAGATAAAGAAAGCGGTGATAGTAGGAGGTGGTTTTATCGGGTTGGAAATGGCCGAGAACCTTCACCATGCTGGTATTGAGGTGGCTGTAGTAGAGATGGCAGATCAGGTTATGGGACCGATTGATTTCTCTATGGCAGCGCTGGTGCATGGCCATCTGCAACAGAAGGGTGTCAAACTGTATTTACAACAGGCAGTGGAAGCTTTTGAAAAGACCGGTTCTGGGCTGAAAGTCAAATTTCAGTCGGGATTGCAGGCAGAAGCTCAGCTGGTTATCCTTTCCATTGGTGTACGGGCTGAAACTCGTCTGGCCGTAGAAGCCGGACTGAAGTTAGGAGAAATGAAGGGTATTTATGTAAATGAATATCTGCAGACTTCCGATGAGTCGGTGTATGCCGTAGGTGATGCCATTGAATATCCGCATCCGATTACCGGTAAGCCGTGGTTGAACTTCCTGGCCGGACCGGCTAACCGTCAGGCACGTATCGTAGCCGATAACATGACATTTGGCAACCGGGTGAAATATGAAGGTTCTATCGGGACAGCCATAGCGAAAGTGTTTGATTTGACGGTGGCTTCTACGGGACTTCCCGCCAAGCGTCTGAAAGCTTTTGGTATACCTTATCTGTCGGCAACCATTCACTCAGGTTCGCATGCCGGTTACTATCCCGGTTCTTTGCAGATGGACATCAAAATTACTTTCTCTCCTGAAGACGGTCGTTTGTATGGGGCACAGATTGTGGGATACAATGGAGTGGATAAGCGTATTGATGAATATGCACTGGTTATCAAGCAGAAAGGAACCGTATATGATTTGATGCAACTGGAACATGCATACGCACCTCCTTTCTCTTCAGCTAAAGATCCGGTAGCGGTGTCGGGTTATGTGGCTGGAAATATCTTGAACGGCAAGATGACTCCTCTTTATTGGAGAGAGTTACAGCAGGCCGATTTGACTAAAGTGACCTTGGTGGATGTACGGACAAAAGACGAGTATGAACTGGGGCACATCACTGGAGCGGTAAACGTACCTTTGGATGAGATGCGTTCACGGATGAAGGAGATTCCATCGGACAAACCAGTTTTCTTGTATTGTGGAGTAGGGTTGCGCGGTTATCTGGCTTCCAACATTCTGAAAGAAAACGGTTATAAGGATGTGCGCAACCTGATAGGAGGTATCAAGACCTACAATGCGGCGGTTACTCCAGTTTGCCAGCCGGAAGAAACATGTGCCGTAGCCTGCTCGTGTGAGACAGCAGAAGGAAATTCGGACTGCAAAAAGGTACATGTGGTAGATGCCTGTGGCATACAGTGTCCTGGTCCTATCTTACGTTTGAAAAAAAGGATGGAGGAACTGAAAGCCGGTGAGCAGATGGAAATTCATGCTACGGATGCCGGATTCCCGAGAGACGCAGAGGCATGGTGCCGTACTACCGGAAACCGCTTCCTTTCTTCAAAGTCGGAAGGGGGAATCTATAAGGTAGTGGTAGAGAAAGCGACTCCTTGTGCCATAGAGGCTTCCCGTCAGGACATGGAAGAGAAGGGTAAAACTTTCATCCTTTTCAGTGATGACCTTGACAAAACTTTGGCTACCTTTGTGCTGGCTAACGGTGCGGCGGCTACGGGCAAGAAAGTGACCATTTTCTTTACCTTCTGGGGACTGAATGCCATCAAGAAGGAACGGAAACCCTCGGTGCAGAAAGACATTTTTGGAAAAATGTTCGGCATGATGTTGCCTTCCAGCTCCCGGAAACTCAAGCTTTCAAAGATGAACATGGGAGGTATGGGTACGAAGATGATGCGTTACATAATGAATCGTAAAGGAATCGATTCGTTGGAATCACTTCGCCAGCAGGCCATTGATAATGGAGTAGAATTCATTGCCTGCCAGATGTCGATGGACGTGATGGGAGTGAAAAAGGAGGAACTGCTGGACAACGTCACCATCGGTGGGGTAGCGACCTATATGGACCGTGCCGAGGAAGCCAATGTAAATCTGTTTATTTAAGTATGGAAAAAATAAAATGTATTTGTGTGATGAGAGAGCTCTTTCGGGCTCTCTCTGAACTTGAATCCCGTTTGATGCAGTCGCATGGAGTGTCGCTGAACGAAGCCATGGTGTTATGTGCTATTGGCAAGGAGCGGGTAGCAGCTAGTACGATTGTAGAGCGTACGGGGTTGACTCCCTCGCATGCCTCCAAGGTGATTCGTGCGGTGGAGGAGCGGAATCTGTTAGTGCGTGCTTTGGGCGAGAAAGACAAGCGGCAAATGTATTTTTCTCTGACAAAAGAAGCGCATAACTGCCTGAAGGGAATACGCGAGCAGGGGATAGATATACCGGAACTGTTGCAACCCTTGTTTGCTTCTTATGCGGAGGGAGTGTCTGATTCGTGTGAATAAAGGTGAGTGAAAGGATGAAAAAGAAGAAATTTGAATTGGAAGTACCCGGTGGAGCCGACAAAGTCTTGCTGCACACCTGTTGCGCACCGTGTTCATCGGCTATTATCGAATGCCTGTTGAATCATGGCATACGTCCTACTATTTATTATTGTAATCCGAATATCTACCCGTTGGAGGAATACAATATCCGTAAAGACGAGTGTACCCGCTATGCTCAGTCGTTGGGCTTGGATATTATAGATGCAGATTATGACCATGCATCCTGGCGTTGTACGGTGGCCGGACTTGAAAACGAACCGGAGCGCGGAGGGCGTTGCCTGAAATGCTTCAAAATGCGTCTGGCCGATACGGCCCGTTATGCACATGAGCACGGTTTTTCAGTCATCACGACCACGTTAGCTTCCTCTCGCTGGAAAAGTCTGGAGCAGATTAATGAAGCAGGGCATTGGGCTGTAGCTGCTTATCCCGATGTAACCTGGTGGGAACAGAACTGGCGCAAGGGGGGCTTGAGTGAACGCCGTATAGCCATGATCAAGGAATATAATTTCTATAACCAGCAGTATTGCGGCTGTGAGTTTAGTATGAGGAAGCGTGACGAAGAGCCTATTCTTTCTTCTCTTCCTCCTTCTTCGTCTCAATAGGCATGGTGTTTTCCTTATAGGCGGAGAAGCCTTTTACTTTTACGCGTTCTTTTTTCTCTTCCTCGTTGATAGCTGCCTGGCCTAACTGGTTCATGTTGTCCTTTATCACATTGTGCATGTCAAAGAAATAGTCCAGCAGCATTTTCATGTGTTCTTCCAGTTCTCCTTCTCTGGGAGAGAAAAATGTGTGGCAACGGGAGTGCAGTCCGATGGTCTTCTCATCCTCGTCCACCATATAGACGGTAGTGACCAGTGAGTTTACATTGGCTAAATTGATAATCTCTTTCAGATAGGGAAGCGCTTCGTTATCGGCATTGATGGAGCCCCACCAAGGATTCCAGATCATGATAAATCGGTTCTCTTCTTCTGCTGCAATATAGAAATCGTCTCCCTGATATTTAAAGGTGATGTGATTTTCTTCATTCACCTTAGGTTGACAGCCTATTTTCTTTAGTACACTGATGACGAGGTCTTTTGTCGTGACTTCGTCCTGTTCGTCTTTTGTCATTCTTTCAATGTATTCCAACCGTTTCTGACGCTCGCGCAAGAAACGCAAGGCAAACAATACGACCGGCCAGAGGGCCAGTGCAATGACGGCAATCAATAAGGTTATTTCGCTGATGTGTGTCATGGTACGGTTTTTTAAAGGTAATGAATAGATTTTTTCTTTATATATTCTAAAGATAACAATTTTATTTGAAAACGAGGAAATACATTATACTTTTTTAAACAGGAATTATGCAGCAAAACGCTGAATCCGTTGTTTATAGTATGTAATCAATTAAAGACATAGATGTATGAAAAAAATGGTATCAATTCTGATATGCGCTCTGGCCTTGATGGTCGGACATATTCAGGCTCAAGAAGTTGAGTTGACCAAAGAAGAAAAGAAAGCTCTTCAAGAGAAAATAGACAGTATTCATCATGCAGAAGCCATGGAAGCTGTTAATGCAAAGAAGTTTACCCTTGAAGCAGATCAGGTAGTGTTTAAGTACGGGCAGACGGCCTACGTGACATCGAATACTAATTTCGTTTCTGTAGACGGAGAAAATGCGGTGGTGCAGGT
>OJKY01001921.1_pt1 | contig 11617 bp, 8 predicted proteins | sample 1596571 | NCBI WGS metagenome assembly OJKY01 (sample SAMEA4350170, study PRJEB24818) | metagenome | biome: human; feature: gut; material: faeces | place: Denmark | collected 2013-09
CGGTCTGTCGGGTTCTCCGACTAAGGTAAAGAAGATTGAAAACATCATCTTCCAGGCAAAGGAAAGCAAGACGCTTACCGGCAGCGATGCAGATGTAGAAAACTTGATTGTTGAACTGTTGGCTAACCATACTATCGGATAAAGACTATGAATAACGTATTTGTATATTGTGAGATGGAAGGCAAGCACGTTGCCGATGTCAGTCTCGAACTTTTAACCAAAGGTCGTAAGTTGGCCACTCAGCTGGGATGTCAGCTGGAAACTATCTGTGCCGGTACAGACCTTGCAGATGTAGAAAAACAAGTTTTGCCATACGGAGTAGACCGTGTACATGTGTTTGATGCTCCGGGCTTGTTCCCTTATACTTCACTTCCTCATACTTCTATTCTTGTCAACTTGTTCAAGGAAGAAAAACCGCAGATTTGTTTGATGGGTGCTACCGTAATTGGTCGTGACCTGGGTCCGCGTGTGTCTTCTGCACTGACAAGTGGTCTGACTGCCGACTGTACGCAGCTGGAAATCGGTAACCATGAAGACAAGAAAAACGGTATCACTTACGAAAACCTGCTGTATCAGATTCGTCCGGCCTTCGGTGGTAACATTGTGGCTACCATTATCAATCCGGAACATCGTCCGCAGATGGCTACCGTACGTGAAGGTGTGATGAAGAAAGAAATCGTAGATGCCAATTATCAGGGTGAAGTGATTCGTCACGACGTAGCGAAATACGTGCCTGAAACTGATTACGTAGTGAAAGTAATCGACCGTCACGTAGAAAAGGCTAAACACAACCTGAAAGGTGCTCCGATTGTAATTGCCGGTGGTTACGGTATGGGTAGCAAGGAAGGTTTCGATATGTTGTTTGAACTGGCTAAGGAACTTCATGCAGAAGTAGGTGCCAGCCGTGCAGCAGTAGATGCCGGTTTCTGCGACCACGACCGTCAGATTGGTCAGACAGGTGTGACCGTACATCCTAAACTGTACATCGCTTGTGGTATCTCCGGACAGATTCAGCACATTGCCGGTATGCAGGATGCAGGTATCATCATTTCTGTGAACAACGATGAAAATGCACCTATCAATGCAATTGCCGATTATGTCATCAACGGCACAGTGGAAGAGGTTATTCCGAAAATGATTAAGTATTACAAAAAGAACAGTAAATAATGGCAAACTTTTATACAGAACATCCGGAACTCAAGTTCCACTTGAACAATCCGATGATGGAGCGTATCTGTCAGTTGAAAGAACGCGATTACAGAGATAAAGACGAGTATGACTACGCACCGCAGGACTATGCGGATGCAGTCGACTCTTACGATAAAGTATTGGAAATTACCGGTGAAATTACTGGCGAAGTGATTGCTGCCAATGCAGAAGGAGTGGACGAAGAAGGTCCGCATTGTGCGAACGGTCGCGTGGAATACGCTTCCGGCACAAAGGCCAACCTGGATGCAATGGTGAAAGCTGGTTTGAATGGTATGACTATGCCGCGCCGTTACGGTGGTTTGAACTTCCCGATTACTCCGTACACCATGTGTGCAGAAATCGTGGCTCAGGCTGATGCCGGTTTCGGTAACATCTGGTCACTTCAGGACTGTATCGAAACACTTTATGAATTCGGTAACGAAGATCAGCACAGCCGTTTCATTCCGCGTATCTGTGCCGGTGAAACCATGTCAATGGACTTGACTGAACCGGATGCTGGTTCCGACCTTCAGAGTGTGATGCTGAAAGCTACATACGATGAAGCTAACAATTGCTGGCGCCTGAACGGTGTGAAACGTTTTATTACGAACGGTGATGCAAACCTTCACCTGGTATTGGCTCGTTCGGAAGAAGGCACACACGACGGTCGTGGATTGTCTATGTTCATCTATGACAAGAACGATGGTGGAGTAGACGTACGTCGTATTGAAAACAAGTTGGGTATTCATGGTTCTCCTACTTGTGAATTGGTTTACAAGAATGCAAAGGCCGAACTTTGCGGTGAACGTAAGTTAGGTTTGATTAAGTACGTCATGGCGTTGATGAACGGTGCCCGTCTGGGTATTGCCGCTCAGTCTGTAGGTTTGAGCCAGGCTGCCTACGATGAGGCTTTGGCATATGCAAAAGACCGTAAACAGTTCGGTAAGGCTATTATCGAATTCCCGGCTGTATATGACATGCTGGCTACCATCAAGGCTAAACTGGATGCAGGCCGTGCGTTGTTGTATCAGACTTCTCGTTACGTAGACATCTACAAAGCATTGGATGACATTGCCCGTGAACGCAAGCTGACTCCGGAAGAACGTCAGGAACAGAAACGTTATGCAAAACTGGCCGACAGCTTTACTCCGCTGGCAAAAGGTATGAACTCTGAATATGCTAACCAGAATGCATACGACTGTATTCAGGTGCACGGCGGTTCTGGTTTCATGATGGAATATGCTTGTCAGCGTATCTACCGTGATGCCCGTATCACCAGCATCTATGAAGGTACTACCCAGTTGCAGACAGTAGCTGCCATCCGTTATGTAACAAACGGTTCGTATGCGGCTACTTTGCATGAATATGAACTGATTCCTTGTGCGCCGGAATTTGAAGGTTATATGAATCGTATCAAAGATATGACTCGTAAGCTGGAAGCATGTACCAATGCAGTGAAGGAAGCACAGAACCAGGAATTGCTGGATCTGGTATCTCGTCGTTTGTATGAGATGGCAGCCGTGTGCGTGATGAGCCATCTGCTCTTGCAGGATGCGACAAAGGCTCCTGACATGTTCGGCAAGTCATTGAACGTGTATGTGAACTACGCTGAATCTGAAGTAGAAAAGCATTTCAACTTCATCCGTAAGTTCCAGGCAGAAGAATTGGAAAGCTATCGGAAATAAGATTTCTGATTGATATAGAAATGGAAAGGGCGAATTTCGAATGAGATTCGCCCTTTTTAGTATGGTACAGTTTTTAAACTGTTTTATGCATTTTCTTTCGTAGCCATCGGTCGAAGAAGTACAGCAGACAGAGGGCACAGAGCGTGGGCAGGTAGAAAAGGAGCGTATGGGAGTCCGGAAGTATTTCCTTGCAGGTGTGCCAATAGCTGATGAAGGCTGCTCCGTATTTCCATATAAAAAATCCGATGCAACTTCCCCCGCTGAGTATGGCGAAGACAAGGAAGAGGATGAACATTCTTTTTTCCTGCCGTTTTTCGCGTAAGATACTTTCCTCTTGTATCTTTTGCATCATGCGGTAGCTGAAATTACTGGGCAGCTCGTAATGGGGCTGCCTTTTTATGGCCTTCTGAAGTCCTTTATCTGTTGTTCTCATGTCTTAAATCTCCTCTTTCATTAAGTTACATAACTTTTTTCGGATGCGGTGCAGTTTTACTTTTACGTTACTTTCTGTCAGATGAAAGATGTAGGCTATTTCTTCTATATTTTTTTCTTCTTCATAGAACAGGGTAACGAGTGCCTGTTCATCGGGCTTGAGCTGGGTGAGTGCCTGCTGTAATTTTTGAATCTGCACTTCGTTTTCGGTATCCAGTTCCTCATCTATTTCTGTATCTGAAAGACTGTTCCACATCCGGTCGTCGAATGAAAGCAGTTCTTTGTCTTTTTTCCGGAGTGCGGAAGTCGCTTCATTATAGGCAATGCGGTAGATCCAGGTAGAGAAACTGCTGTCTCCATGAAAAGAGGAAAGATGGGTGAAGGCTTTCATAAAGCAGTCTTGTGTCAGCTCTTCTGCATCTTCCGGTGAGCCAACCATGCGGACTATCAGGTGGAAAACCTGCGGTCCGTAGGTGTCAAGAAAGTAGGCGAACTGTTCGGTTCGTCCACTTAGGATAGATGCAATGATATGTAGTTCCTCGTGATTCATGATGCCTTTTAGACGCAGAGCGAAGTAAAAGGTTACACTGAAATCACAAAAATATTTTTTTCGGTAAAAGTGTAACCTTTCCGCATGGGTTGCGTCTAAAGGGCAAAGTAACAAATTAAAAACCGAATAAAATGGAAGAATTGATGATTGGTGCCAATATGGCAATTGTATTTGGAGTAATTTATAAAGTGTTTGAATTGTTTGTATGCCGCAGAGAACGGATGATGCTGATTGAAAAGATGGGCGACAAACAGGTACCGGAAACCTTTAAGAATGGCATTATGTATCGTCCCAGTTCGTTTTCGTTTAGCGGATTGCGTATAGGATGTTTGCTACTTGGGTTAGGAGCAGGATTGTTGACGGGATATTTTCTGGTGTGTGTTACCCAGCAGTCCTACTTTTCAGGTAAAGAAGGATGGGCTGTAAATGAGGCCGTTTCTATAATTTACGGAGCGTGCGTTCTGTTAGGAGGAGGTTTAGGCCTTGTCATCTCTTATTTGATAGAGAAAGAACAGTGGAAGAAAAATAAGTAAGAATTGCAAATTTCAGCAGAGCGGCCTGGCATGCCATAACGGTGTGTCAGGCCGCGTGCTTTATGGTATGATTTATCCTGAAACTGGCCTTTTATTCTTTATTTGTGAAATAAACCTTTCATTTATGCAAGGCAATTGAATCTTTTTGTAACTTTAGGTGCCATGGGTATAATAAAGGAGGTATTGGGTTATGAAGTATTATAGAGTCATCGGAATCGTATGTGTGTGGATTTTTTTTATCGGACAAATTTTTGCCCAGTCTGTGCCGGATAATGAATGCCTGCAACTGGTAGCATCTAATGATAGTGATGATGTGCTGAAGGAAATGGTGATTTATCCTCCTGTATTTTGTGCGATGCACGATGGAAAACGTCTGAAAATGAAAATCAGCAATGAAGGAGAAAAGGTGATGCGTAAAACCTATTTTTATTTGTTCTATAAAAAGAAAAGAATATGCCGGATTCATCTTCCTAACATGAAAAAGGGAGAAACGTGTGAGTTTGGTGTGAACATTCGCGACCGCTTTTTTCATAAGGACCGGAGGGAACTTGTGTTCAAACTTAAGAAAGGGAAACGCTTCCGGACTTACAAACTGGCTGACTGCTGACAGGCTGCCAGTTCTGATAGCCTTTTTTTATATTTGAGCTCGATTTTGTTAATGGATTTTATTGCCCAGAGCTTTGTAGTTAATGTATGTTGTAAAACATTCTTTTTAGACCTTTCATTTTGCTATTCCAAATAAAATAAATACTTTTGTATTGTGTTTTTCATAGTATTAGATTTAAGGTTAACAAAGGTTGGAGTTCAGCGGAACTCCTTTTTTTATGCCTTTTTTTCAGCTTAAAGAAACGCTTTTATATTTGCTTTAAAACGCAAGTACATTCAATGTAAAACGTAAGGGCGTTTAAACTGAAATGTACTTGCGTTCCGATAAAAACGTTTTGACGTTTTAGTGCAAACGCCTTTACGTTTTTTGTCGCTCAATTTTTTCATTGGATTTTATTCTGATTTCAGGCTGTTGACAGGGTTGCTACTGGCTGTCCGGTAATTCTGTATGGTAATGGTAATCAGTGTAATCAGACTGATTATGACGCATGTAATCAGAAATACCCATGGAGAAATAGGGATTTTCTCATTGAACTGTTTCAGCCATTCCGATACGGCATACCAGGCGATGGGACTGGCCAGGAGTGAACAGACGATGGAAAGCGTGAGGTAGGAGCGGCCGAACATCCAAAGAATTTGTCCCGTGGAGGCTCCATATACTTTTCGTACCCCGATTTCCTTACGGCGGTGTGCGGCTTCAAAAATAATCAGTCCGAATACTCCTACCAGTGAAATCAGAATGGCAAGCAGACTGAACCAGGTGATTATCTTTTGCTGGTTTGTTTCTTTTTGGTAAAGCTGGCCGTATATCTGGTCGTAAAATTTCACTTCTGTGGGATAGCCCGTAAAGCATTCACTCATTGTCTGACGGATATGCTTCAGTGCGCTGTCCATATTACTTCCGGCCTTTACGCGGATGTAGGCAAATGGTAGCACATTGTTGCTGTAGATACCGTTGGGACAGAAAATATAGGGGACGGAGCCAGTTTTGAGTGAAGTAAACTGCACGTTATTCACATATCCTTTGAGGGTGGCACTCATTCCCCATGGGAAAAAGTCGAGTGTCTCTCCTGCTGGGATACCGCTTTCTTTCTGAAGGTCCTGCGTGGCGATAAAGTTTAACTGGGAGGTGTAGATGGAATCGCTGGGCAGGAAGTCGCTTCCCGACAGAATGTGCATTCCCATGACTCGGCAGAAGTTCGTTGTGACGTCAATATATTGATGTCCGTAGTTGTTTCCTTTGTAGCGGAAGGTATATTGTGTATATCCCTCGGTGGCTCCTAACTCCCATTTGGCGTAGGCGATGTCGTCGATTTCAGCAAAACTTTTCAGCTGACTGTCGAATTTGCGGTACGGACTGCTGTGATAAGGCATTTGGGGGAGGGAAGCGACCAGTATCTGGTCTTTGTCGATGCCCAGTTCATGGTTTCGCATGAATCGGTTCTGCAGGAAAATAAAAGCTGCGGTCACAATCAGGGCAAACGAAACAATATACTGGAAACCGATGAGTACTGTACGAAGACGTTTTCCTTTTCCGCTCAGGGCATAGTTTCCTTTCAATACAAGGGCAGGAGGGAAAGAGGTCATGTACCATGACGGATACAGTCCGGCTACGATACCGGTAAGCAGGGCTATCACTCCGGTGTAAAGCACATACTTCCAGTAAACGAGCAGGGAAGGGGTGAAGCCCATAAAAGAAAGCACGTTCAGGCGTATCAGGGCTGCGACAATACCTAATGATAATAGCCAGCCTATCAATACAATGCTCACCGATTCGGCTACCAGGGCACGGCGCAGTTCTCCGTTGGTGCTTCCCAGTACTTTCTGGGTATTGATGCTGCGCATGCGTACCGGAGCCAGTGCCGTGCTGAAGTTGATAAGGTTGATGCAGGCTATGAGGATAATCAGGAACCCGATACTTACCAGCAGAGTCATGGTGCTGCGGCTACCTGTTTGGAAGTAGTAAGGGGAATGCATGTCATAATATAGTTTCTGTATCGGGAGGACATAGAGTTTCTGGGTACCTTGATCTCCGGTAAACAGTCGTTTGTTGGCTTCTGTAGCTGCAATCTGCTGGTTGACTTCTTCCACGCTGACTCCTGGTTTTAGCAAGAAGAATGCAAAAAAGTTCTGGCTGCCCCAGTCGTTCTCCTGAAGTTTTCCCATCGGAACAAAGAGGTCATTTTTGAACTGGCAGTTTTCTGGCAGGTCTTTAAAAATACCGCATATCCGGAATTTGGTGGCTTCCGGATTTCGCCAGTCTGGAGTATCTGTGTACAGGTAGGAACCTAAAGCATTTCCATTCGGGAATAGTTTGTGGGCATAGCTTTCGGACACAATGACACTTTCCGGCTGGTTCATCTCCTGGTCACTGCCTTCCACGAACTTCAGTCCGATAATTTTTCCGAAGTCGGGATACACGGCCCAGGGCTCCTCGTAGAAGTATTGCGGATTCTTGGGGTCGGTATAGAAAGCCTGTTTCTGCCAGGCAGGGGAATAGATGGTGCCATATTCGATGCCCGGTACTTGCTGGATAAGGTAGTCGATAGGACCTCGGGGAAGTGTACTGACATAATTCTCCTCTTGAGGTCGTGCCAGATTCAGCATGACCAGGCGGTCGGTATAAGGATAGCAGGTATCGAAATCGCGTTCGTAACTCACCTTCATCATAAGCAGGACAAAGGCGGCAAAGGCAGCCGAAAGTCCCATCAGGTTCAGCATGGATGCGGTCTGGAAGCGTTTCAGTGTGTAGAATAGATTGCGTAGGATGGTTCTCATATTTTCTTTTTTATGTTTCTGATTTGGGTAAGATTATTCTGTTTTCAGGTTCAGTACTGGATTTTCCCGTACGGCTTTTCGGCTGATTAGCCAGACGGAGGCCAGTGAGATGAGGGCTACAATCAGGAAAGCGGCAACCGGTACCCACCAGGGGAAACTGCTTTCGTAGGTCACAATCTTGTCTATCTGCTGAATGCCGATATACATCAGCGGGAGGCCGATGAGCAGACTGACCGCCAGTGATGCGGAAGAGAATTTCATTAACCGGAGCATTTCGCTGCGGCTGTCGGAGCCGAATACCTTGCGTACGGCGATGTCTCGTTTGCGTTGTGCGATGAAGTAGATACTCATGGCGGTAAGTCCTAACAGGGAAATAACCAGTGCTGCGCAGGTGAAGATAAGAATCAGGTGATTCATACGGGTAATGTCTTCATATATTTTCTGTACCAGTGTGTCATACCATTCTGAATCAAACGAATATCCGTCTATTATCTTGGAATAGAGCTGGTCCAGTTGCTTTTTATAAGCCTCGGGTTGATCATCGCGTACTTCTACCAGGATGTTCCATGGGCTGATGCTGTCGGAAGGAGCAATTTGCATACGCAGCGGATGAGGATCTTTCATAAGCAGAGAGCGAATCTGGAAATCTTTGAACCCACCGGTGATGTTCCAAGAGTAGTTACCGTCGCTACTACTCACATGGTTGGTAAATCCTAGTCGTTTTAATTCTTTCATGGCCGACTGACTTACAAAGAAATTTTTTGGATTGTATCCTGCGTGACGGTCTTCCGTAATTTGGATATGAAAGATGTCGATGAAGGCAGAGTCCACCACAAAGGTCTGGAAACTTAGGTCCTTGGTACTGTCGGCCGTTGTAAAGTACATGGTATCATTGTTTCCACCGTCAATGGGAGTACCTTGTGCAAAACTGACGCGTTTTACGAAAGGGAGTTTCTGAGCTTCCTGGCGGAAAAGCTGAAGTTTCTGGTCGCTGGCCATAGGCGGGTAGTGGATGACATGTCCATATTCATACCCTAATGGGGCATGCAGGATGCGGTAAATCTGTACACTTAGGTAAATGGCACATCCTAACATGGCGATGGTGAGTCCGTTTTGCACAATATTTAGCAGGCGAAGGTATAAAGTCTTGGTCTTGCGGCGGAAGGTACCTTTTACGATGTCCAGCGGATTGTATTGTGACAGCAGAGTGGCAGGTACGAATCCGGAGAGTAAAGAAAGTACGGTAATCAGAAGCAAATAGCACAATAGGGTGAGGGGATTTAAGTCACCCACAATGTCAAGTCGTGTATGAAGCAGTTCCATGGCTGTAGGTTCTGCAGCCTTGGCCAGTAGAAAACCAATCACAAAGGCCAGCGTGGTCAGCAGGAACGATTCGGCAATCATGCGCCAGAAGATGCTTTTCTTGGAGGAACCTAACAGACGTCGGGTAGCCATTTCCTTTGCCCGGTAACTGGTTTGGGCAATGCTCATGCTGGTGTAGTTGAAGATGGCCATAAACAGAATCAAGACGCCGATGGTCAGGAAAATAAGTACTACTTTCAGGCTATATTGGTTGAGTATGGCTCCGGCAGCCTGTGTATCGGAGAAGTAAAACTCGTGTATGGGGATGAATAATACCTTTTTAACGGAATCATATTGGTAGATCCAGAAGAATTCTTTGAAGAAGCGGGCAATGTCATCGGCTTTGTCGTTAGGGTTGACGTTCGGATGGAAACGCAGGAAAAAGATGCAGCTGGCGGCATTGCCTAAGTGGGTATTTTCTTCGCTGGCACTCCAATTAACATATCGCACATTCTTATGAAGGCTGAATGCTTCAATATTGGAAGGAAAGATAGAATTATCAATGTCTTCAATGATTCCACTTACCGTGCAGCGCCGGTCACCGAATGCTTGTTCAATAAGTGTTTTCCCTAACGCATGTTCCGTACCAAACAGCTTGATGGCACAGGAACGTGTCAGCACGATGTTGTTTTCATTGGCCAGCAAGGTTTCCGGATTTCCTTCCAGCAAATGAAAGTTGAAGAACCGGAAGAAGTTTTCGCGGACAAACATCATTTGTATATTAACCGGTTGGTCGTTAGTTCTGACAAACTGTTCGTAGTAACCGCTTACGGCGCACCAGTCTTCTATTTCCGGATAACGGCTTTGCAGTTTATCACCCAGCAAGATGTGACCTCCTGCCCATATCTCGTTGGCCAGTACATAAGTCCGGTCTGCATCTTTCATGTCTTTGTCTACGGTGAGCTGTCGGGTGACCATGTGGGTAATCAGCAGGAGAAACATGAGTGAGATGCTTAATCCGATGACATTGACAAAGGTAAAAAGCTTGTTGCGCTGTAAAAAGGTAAAGTAAGTTTTCATTTTCTGTGTTTGGTTTTGTTTTTACTGCAATATATGATACAATTTTCGTGCCATTGTTTCAAATCGTTGATTTATAACTATATGTGATTTCCCTATTTTTTGTGAGTGTCTAAATTTTTGACAAGGGGTGTATGATTTTTAGACAAAAGTAATCGGGTGTTGGGAGAGGTAATATGATAATGCAGTTTCGTTCTTGATTTTTTAAGGTTGAAGCTATATTTGTTAAGGGATTTAATCGGTAAATAGGTTTTGGTTAATGTATGTTGTAAAACATTCTTTTGGAGCCTTTGGTTTTGCTATTTCGAATAAAATAAATACTTTTGTACTGTGTTTTTCATAGTATTAGATTTAAGGTTAACAAAGGTTGGAGTTCAGCGGAACTCCTTTTTTTATACCCTTACGTGAAGGGCTGTTTTCTAACTGTTCTGTTGTTGGTTTATCTATTGTTGGGAGATGACAATGATGTTTTCAGTAAAAAAATCGTAGATACTTTTGATTTTTCATATTTCTCATTTGGGAGATTTATTCTCTTTCGCGTGACTTGTGCAGTTTCTCTTTGGGAAAATATATGTTTATTTCGTGACGGAAAAGTGGAAAAGTTTCCTGCATGTTGAAAAAATTATGGTTTGGTCTTTGGGATTTTTATGTCGTAGCACATATTCTGTAGGCATTTTTTCTGTATTGATTATTAATTTTCAGTGAGAAATCTTCTTGTTTTCCTTTACACGCGCACGCATACGCGTACGCACGAATTATATAATGTAGTGCATTTTACACACAATTTCTCGCATAAGTAAAAAACATGCTGTATAGCATAAAGTAAATCAGAGAGTTAGATAAACCCCTGAAAAAATATTGCAAAAAAGTATGGTATAAAAGTTGCATGAAAGGAAAAAGTCTGTACCTTTGCAACCGCTTTCGAGAGGGAGAGCCGCTGAAGATGACAGACTGAGTGAAGCTGGGGCTACGGAAGAGAGTGCCGGATGCTGCACCGAGTATCTTACCTTGCGGATGTGCAAGGGAGCGAGAAAGGGTAAGCCGCACGCCTTCTGAAAACCTTCTGAAAATTTTTTTTCAAAAAAAACTTTCGAAAAAATTTGGAGGTTACGAAAAAACGCCTTACCTTTGCAAACGCTTTCCCGCTGAAACGGGAGCTTGAGAAAAGATAGTTCTTTGAAAGACTTTAGATAAACAGACTAGGATGTAGTACAAGAAGTAGTCTTATATATAATGTATATATGGGATGAACGGAAGACAACCGTCAATGATTCTTGACAATCAAGAAAAAATAAAAATCGGTTTCCTGAACAGAGACAACAATACTCGAAAGAGTAAGAAAATATTTTACAATGAAGAGTTTGATCCTGGCTCAGGATGAACGCTAGCTACAGGCTTAACACATGCAAGTCGAGGGGCAGCGGGATTGAAGCTTGCTTCAATTGCCGGCGACCGGCGCACGGGTG
>OJKY01001924.1_pt1 | contig 11605 bp, 8 predicted proteins | sample 1596571 | NCBI WGS metagenome assembly OJKY01 (sample SAMEA4350170, study PRJEB24818) | metagenome | biome: human; feature: gut; material: faeces | place: Denmark | collected 2013-09
CATAATATCATTTTTGCTTGATGTTCTGGTTATCTCTGTTCTTGCTGAACCACAATATGAAATAACCGATACTTTATTAGATGTGCCTTCTGACAGAAATTCATCTAAGAATTTTTCAACTGCATTTATTGTAACACTCCATCTTGTCTTTTCATAAGTCGGTGCCATTGCGTCTGAGTCAACATCTTCGTCAACTGAGCATGCCATACTGAATGACCTGTCTAATACAAGTATCACATTCTGATTTTCACTTTTTATTGATGGAAGATTCTGCGATTTTGCAGAAAACTGAAGTGTATAGTAACCATTTTCGTCTGGTGTTTCACTTTGTATAGATTTTTCAAGATATAATGTTCCCTGATAAGAATACGATTTGGCATATATTACGGTATTTTCTGTAATTGCTTCTCCATTTTCAATTCCACCTGCAATTACACCATAGTTCTTATTGCTGGATTTCAGCTTTACAGTATTGCCATTTTTTATATATACATCTTTGGTCTGGTCGCCTATTTTAAATGTGACTTTACTATAACCGTCTTTTGCTGTATCTGATACTTCATTCTCCGTTACAAGTATTATATTATCTGAAAGTACATTTTCTGCGGCGAGCGTCTTATTTGTCATAAACGGTAGTATGCCTGTCACTATCAGGATAATTGTAAGCATTCCTACAATTATCCTGAGTGTCATTTTCTTTTTCATGACTTTTCCTCCCATTTAATCTTAAGGCCGTAATAACAGCCCTTAATATAAATTAATATTAGGAGTATTTACCTTTTATTCCATATTTATACTCTGCAATATTCTTTTATAGCTGTTTCATACAGGTTGTTTCCCTCACTGTCAATTACTACAATTACAGGAAGGTTTTCCACTTCAAGTTCTCTTATAGCCTCTGTTCCTAAGTCATCATAAGCAATAACTGTGGATTTCTTGATACATTTACTAAGAATTGCTCCTGCTCCTCCTACTGCTGCAAAGTACACAGCACCGTTTCTTACGATTCCATCAATTACTGCCTGTGAACGCTTTCCCTTTCCTATCATTCCTTTAAGTCCTAAATCAAGAAGGTCTGGTGCATATTTATCCATACGGCTTGCTGTTGTCGGACCTGCTGAACCTATTGGTCTTCCTTCTCTTGCCGGAGATGGTCCCATGTAATATATTATATTATTTTTCATGTCTATTGGAAGTGGCTGTCCAGCTGACAGAGCCTCTGCCATTCTCTTATGTGCTGCATCTCTTGCTGTATATATTATTCCTGTTATGTATACATAATCTCCTGAGTGAAGACTCTTTGCATCTTCATCACTTATTGGTGCATTAATATATTTATCCATGATTAGCCTCCCTGATTATATTACCCTGTGTGAATGTCTGTTTACATGGCAGCAAATGTTTACTGCAACCGGAAGTCCTGCAATATGTGTAGGATATGTCTCTATATTGATTGCAAGTGCTGTCTGTGTTCCTCCAAGTCCACCAGGACCTATTCCTAACTTGTTAATTTTCTCAAGCATTTCTTTTTCTAAGTTACGGACATATTCAACTGGGGATTCTTCATTCAGGTCTCTTGTTAATGCCTTCTTTGCAAGATAAGCACATTTTTCAAATGTCCCTCCAATTCCTACACCGACTACCATTGGAGGACAGGCATTAGGACCTGCATCTTTTACTGCTGTAAGTATTGCTTCCTTTACACCTTCTATTCCATCTGCCGGCTTTAACATGAATACTCTGCTCATGTTCTCGCTTCCGAATCCCTTAGGTGCAACTGTTATGTCGACCTTGTCTCCTGGAACTATGTTAAAATGTATTACTGCCGGAGTGTTATCTTTGGTATTCTCTCTGTAGATAGGATCTTTTACAACTGACTTTCTTAAATATCCATCAACATATCCTCTTCTTACACCCTCATTAATTGCATCTGTGATATCTCCGCCTGTAAGATGGACATCCTGACCAACATTAATGAATACTACTGCCATTCCTGTATCCTGACATATAGGTATCATGTCCTCTCCCGCAACTTTTAGGTTTTCTTCAAGCTGCCCAAGAACCTGCTTTCCAAGTGCAGACTCTTCGTTTTTTACTGCATTTTCAAAAACATTCTTCATATCATCTGTGAGAAAATGATTTGCCTCTATGCACATTTCTTTAATGTTGTCTGTTATTATTGATACATTAACCTCTCTCATTCCCAATTCCCTTCTTGTATTTTAATTATTAATTAATCCAGTAAATACTAAAAACCTTTTTAATTCTTCACGCCAGAATTTCCATTCATGTCCGATTTTTTCAATTTCATCGTATACATAATTGTATTCAATATGGCTCATGAAATAATCTCTCAATATATGATTCATGTCTATCCATGGATCAAGTTCTCCGCAGGCATGGTATATTTCAGGTTTTACACTTTTCTGCTCTATTAATCTGTCTGCCTGATATGTGATTCCGTATTCTGTTTTATGCAGGTCTCCATCACCATAAAGCTCTATTCTTCTTATTGACTTTTCACTTCCATCATTAAGAAATTCTGAATCAGCTTTGTCACCTGCTGAAAATGCTCCTACAGTTCCATATTTTTCAGGATATCTGAGTGCAATATGAAGACAGCCGTATCCACCATTAGAAAATCCTGATACGTAATTATTCTCTCTTTTATCAGAAAGACATGGAAACATATTCATAATTATATTGAATAATTCTTTTCCAACATATGACTCATACTTATCTCCAATATTCATATTAACATAGCATGAATTCTGCACATTTGGAAGTACTGCTGCAAACCTGCCCTCATCAACATATTCTGTTATTGGTGAATGATACAGCCATACAGTATTATCACCACTGCTTCCATGATATAACCATAATACAGGAAGCTTCTCATCATTTTTCATATCTGATGGGAGAATAACTGTGCATTCCATATTACGCTTAAGATATATAGAAAAATGATTAATATTCATTACTGTTGCCATATATATCCTCCATCCTGTACGACTGCTCTTTTATTATATTAACTGTCTCATGTATGCATTTATCCCAGAAAATAAAATCATGATTACCAGCAGTTTCATAATAATTCACTTTAAGTCCTGCATCTGATGCATATTTATTCCATTGTCTGCTCATTGGAAGTATCTGATCATATAATCCACATCTAATGTAAAATTCCGGATAATTTTCCACATTTGTCTTGAAATTATCCTCTTTTAAACAGTTCATTATATCAAATCGGTTATCTGATAATTTTCCCCTGTCTCCAAATATCTGATATGTGTTTATTCCCTGTGGGTTGTCAAATCTTTTCTCTATATCAAGCAGTCCTGAATATGAGAACACCTTGCCATATACATCAGGCTTAATAAGTGCAGCATGTACTGCTCCATATCCACCCATTGACATTCCTGCTATGTAACGGTCTTTTCTGTCACATGATAATCCAAACCAGTTAGTACAGGTTTCTATAAGTTCTTCTGTTAAAAATGTAAAATATTTTCTTCCATGTACATTATCAACATAACATTTGTTATCACCTGAAATCATTATGACCGCTATATCAGTATTATCTACATAATCTGCCACTCTGGATTTCGTAATCCATGTTGTATAATCTCCTCCCATTCCATGAAGAAGATATAAAGTCTTATAACTGCCTCTTCCCTGAGGAATAATTGCATTAATCATAACGGGCATACCAAGTGTTTTTGATTCATAATTAATATTAATTAAAGCCATGTTATCTCCTGCTAAAAAGGAAACCGTCACATATATAAATGTGGCAGTTTCCTTAAGATTAATCTTCAGATTCTACTGTTTTATCTGTGTCTTCTTCAAAGCCCTCTGCATCCTTACCATCTTCATCAGCAGGCTGCTTCCTTACTTTGGCAATTGTTGCTACTTTAATTCCTTCATCAAGGTTAATAAGTTTAACACCTGATGTTATTCTTCCAAGATTAGATATATCTGAACACTGAAGTCTGATTATAATTCCTTCTGTTGTAATAAGCATTACTTCTCTTGAATCATCTACAGCCTTAGCTCCTACGACATTACCTGTCTTTTCTGTTATCTTGTAACATTTGACACCTTTACCACCACGATGCTGAACTGTATACTCGTCAATGTCTGTTCTCTTACCCATACCATTTTCAGAAACTATAAGCATAGTATCTCCCTGGGTACTTACCTGAACACCAACAACTTCATCCTCATCCATAAGACTCATACCTATAACCCCCATTGCTGAACGTCCCGTAGGTCTTACATCTGTTTCCTTAAATCTTATACACTGTCCAAGCATTGTTACCATAAGAATCTCTGCCTGATCATCTGTAAGTTTAACTTCTATAAGTTCATCATCTTCTCTTAAGTTAATTGCCTGGATTCCTGTCTTTCTTATATTGGCAAAATCTTTAACAGGTGTCTTTTTAACTATACCCTTCTTAGTTGCCATAAACAGGTAATCTGTATCCTGAAGTGTATCAATTTTAACAGGAACTACTGCTGTGATTGTCTCACCCGGTGCTAACTGTAAAAGATTAATTATTGCAGTTCCTCTTGAAGTTCTTGATGCTTCAGGAATTTCATAAGCCTTTAACTTATAAGCTCGTCCTGTGTTAGTAAAGAATGTAAGTACATGATGTGATGTTGTCATGAATAAATCTTTGATATAATCATCATCAATTGTCTGCATTCCCTTTATTCCCTTACCACCACGATGCTGGCTCTTAAAGTTATCAGGTGTCATTCTCTTTACATAACCCAAGTTAGTTCTTGCAATAACACATGGTTCATCTGGAATAAGGTCTTCCATTGAAATATCGTATTCATCATATCCGATAGAAGTTCTTCTGTCATCACCATACTTATCTGCTATCTCTGAAATTTCAGTCTTGATAACTCCAAGAAGCAACTTCTTATCTGCAAGAATTGCCTTGTATTCTTTAATCTTTTCATGAAGTTCCTTCAACTCAGCTTCAAGCTTGCTTCTTTCCAGACCGGTCAGAGATCTCAAACGCATATCTACGATAGCCTGAGCCTGTGCTTCTGAAAGTGCAAATTCAGCTATTAAGCTTTCCTTGGCAATCTGTACATTTGCAGAACCTCTGATTATTGATATAACTCTGTCTATATTATCTAAAGCAATCATTAAGCCCTCTAAAATGTGGGCTCTTTCTTCTGCCTTATTAAGATCAAACTTTGTTCTTCTTGTAACGACTTCTTCCTGATGAAGAAGGTAATACTTTAACATGTCATACAGGTTAAGCACCTTTGGCTGGTTATCTACTAATGCAAGCATTATTACACCAAATGTATCCTGTAACTGTGTGTGTTTGTATAACTGGTTAAGTATTATGTTAGGATTGACATCTCTTCTTAACTCAATGGCAATTCTCATACCCTCTCTGTCAGATTCATCTCTTAAATCTGTGATTCCATCAATCTTCTTATCTCTTACAAGCTCTGCTATTTTCTCGATAAGCTTTGCTTTATTAACCATGTATGGAAGTTCTGTAACTACAATTCTGTTCTTGCCATTATTCATTGGCTCAATATTAGTTACAGCTCTTACCTTTATCTTGGCTCTTCCTGTACGGTAAGCCTCTTCAATTCCCAACTTACCGATGATTGTTCCACCTGTAGGGAAATCAGGACCTTTAACTATATCAAGAATTTCCTCAATTGTTGTGTCTCTGTCTTCTTCCACCTTATTGTCAATCATCTTTACAACAGCACCTATAACTTCTCTTAAGTTATGAGGTGGAATATTAGTAGCCATACCTACGGCAATACCTGATGTACCATTACATAACAGGTTAGGATATCTTGATGGAAGTACTGTAGGTTCTTTTTCTGTTTCATCAAAGTTAGGTATGAAATCTACAGTATCTTTGTTAAGATCTCTTGTCATCTCCATAGATATCTTGCTGAGTCTCGCCTCTGTATATCGCATGGCTGCAGCTCCATCACCATCGACTGAACCAAAGTTACCATGTCCGTCAACAAGTGGATATCTTGTATTGAAATCCTGAGCCAGCTTTACTAATGCCTCATAAATTGATGAATCACCATGTGGGTGATATTTACCCATTGTATCACCAACGATACGGGCACATTTTCTATGTGGCTTATCAGGACCGTTGTTAAGTTCTATCATTGAATATAGAATTCTTCTCTGTACCGGCTTAAGACCATCTCTTACATCCGGAAGTGCTCTGGAAGCGATAACACTCATGGCATAATCTATATAATAGTTTTCCATGGTTTTCTGCATATCGACTTCTTGAACTTTATCAAAGATATGTTCATCCATTATTATAATTCCTTTCCGTGAAGTTATTAATTAACGCAATGTGTAAATCTGGAATACGCCATGCATAAATCCTAATCACGCGCATTCGTAAAATCTACATACGCCATGCGTAAATCCTACGGATTTACTTATGTGGCTAATCGCCACATACAACTCAAAATTATAAAATATGCCCATGTATGCAAGCATACGGTCATATTTATAATTTTTCCTTGTGCATGGCTTGTTAGATATCCAAATTCTTTACAAACTTAGCATTTGCTTCTATGAAATCTCTTCTTGGCTCTACCTTGTCACCCATAAGTGTTGAGAATGTTACATCAAGTTCTGAATCATCATCTTCATTCATATTAACTCTTAATAATACTCTCTTGTGTGGGTCCATTGTTGTTTCCCATAACTGCTCTGCGTCCATCTCACCAAGTCCCTTATAACGCTGGACTTTATTATTCTGGTCTCTTCCAATCTCAGTCATGATTGCATTAAGCTCATCATCATTATAGGCATACCACACTTTTTTATTCTTCTCAACTTTATAAAGTGGTGGCTGTGCAAGATATACATGTCCTTCTCTTATCAGATCAGGCATGAATCTGTACAGGAATGTGAGAAGAAGTGTTGCAATATGTGCACCATCTACATCGGCATCTGTCATAATAATAATCTTGTGATAACGAAGCTTGCTTATATCAAAATCTTCATGAATACCTGTACCAAATGCAGTAATCATCGCTTTAATCTCTGCATTTCCAAGTATTCTGTCAAGTCTTGCTTTCTCAACGTTAAGAATCTTACCACGAAGTGGAAGGATTGCCTGTGTAGCACGGCTTCTTGCAGTCTTTGCAGAACCACCGGCTGAATCTCCCTCAACGATATATATCTCACAATTTTTAGGATCTTTATCTGAACAATCAGCTAACTTGCCAGGAAGTGAAGTGCTTTCAAGTGCAGTCTTTCTTCTTGTTAAGTCTCTTGCTTTTCTTGCAGCTTCTCTCGCTCGCTGTGCAAGCAACGATTTTTCACATATAGATTTTGCAACTGCAGGATTCTGCTCAAGGAAGTAAGTAAGTTGTTCACTTACTATACTGTCAACTGCTCCCCTTGCAACTGTATTACCAAGCTTCTGCTTAGTCTGTCCTTCAAACTGTGGATCTTCAATCTTAACAGATACGATTGCTGTAAGACCTTCTCTTATATCATCACCTGAAAGTCCCTGATCACTATCCTTAAGAATCTTATTCTTTCTTGCATAATCATTAAAAGTCTTAGTCAGTGAATTTCTGAAACCAGTCAGATGTGTACCACCTTCAGGTGTCTTAATATTATTAACAAATGAATCGACAACCTCATTGTATCCATCATTATGCTGGAATGCTACTTCAACCTGAACATTGTCTTTCACACCTTCACAATAAATAATCTGGCTGTATAAAGGTTCTTTACTCTTATTAAGATACTGAACAAATTCCTTGATACCACCTTCATAATGGAATACTTTCTGCTGCTCAAGACCTTCTCTTAAATCTGTAAGAGTAATCTTGATTCCCTTAGTAAGAAATGCCATTTCTCTTAATCTGTGCATAAGAATATCAAATTCAAATACAGTTGTTTCCTGAAAAATCTCTGAATCAGGAAGAAAAGTAACCTGAGTTCCTGTATCCTCAATATCGCAGTCACCTACTATCTTAAGGTCATAACATATCTTTCCTCTTTCGTATCTCTGCTGATAAATGTGTCCATTTCTCTTTACCTGAACTTCAAGCCATTCAGACAAAGCATTAACTACTGATGCACCAACACCGTGAAGTCCTCCTGACACCTTATATCCTCCACCACCGAATTTACCCCCGGCATGAAGAACGGTATATACAACTTCAATGGCAGGTCTTCCTGTCTTATGATTAATATCAACAGGTACACCTCTACCATTATCAATTACAGTGATAGAGTTATCTTTATTAATCATAACCTCAATATGTGTACAAAAACCTGCTAAAGCTTCGTCAATTGCATTATCAACTATCTCATACACAAGATGATGAAGTCCTCTTCCTGATGTACTTCCAATATACATACCAGGTCTTTTTCTTACAGCTTCAAGACCTTCGAGTACCTGAATCTGGTCTCCACCATAATTCTTCTCTGCATTCTGATCTGCCACTTTAATTCCTCCTTGTTTTACAAAGCAAAATGTAATTAATTCTCATTAACTACATGACCATCTGTTACTTTAAATATTTTGTTGATATTCATTCTGTTATTAATAAATTCTTCAAGTCCGGTGCATGTAACAATCGTTTGTATATCTCCAATGCTGTTTATCAGAAAATTCTGTCTGTTACTGTCTAACTCAGACAAAACATCATCAAGAAGAAGTACCGGAGTATCTTTAATTACAAGTTTCACAAGTTCTATCTCAGATAATTTAAGTGAAAGTGCAGCTGTTCTTTGTTGTCCCTGTGAACCATATTTTCTCACATCATTGTCATTGATTAAAAATATAAGATCGTCCTTATGAGGTCCTTTACCTGTAACCTTGTATTTAATATCCTTTTGTCTTGAATTTCTTACTTCTTCTTCGAAATCATTCACATCAACATCAGGAACATAACATACTTTAATATTCTCAATACCACCAGTAAGTCTGGAATGAATATCACTGATTATTGTGTTAATCTTTTCTATGAAACTTTTTCTGCCTTTAATAATAAGGCTTCCATACTTAACAAGCTGCATGTCCCATATATCAAGAGTCTGCATCAGCTGTTCTGATGGTGAAAATGCTATATCTTTGAGAAGCTTGTTTCTCTGATTAAGTACTTTGTTGTAATTAACAAGGTTACTAAGATATATCTTGTCAAGCTGGCTAAGTTCCATATCCATAAATCTTCTTCTCTCTGAAGGACCATTTTTTATAATATTAAGATCTTCCGGAGAAAAGAAAACAATATTAATAATTCCAAAAAGTTCAACAGCTTTTTTTATAGGAATACCATTAACTGCTATACCCTTGGTTTTATTCTTCTTAAGGTGCATGTCTATGCGGTATTTCATACCATGCTTTAAGACATTTAGTTTAATATGCGATTCATCTTCTCCAAATCTGACTATTTCTCTGTCTTTACTGCCACGATGTGACTTAGAAGTTGAACACATATATATTGATTCTAATATGTTAGTCTTTCCCTGGGCATTGTCACCATATATTATGTTTACATGCTCATTGAAATTCATATCCAGAAATTCATAATTTCTGTAATCCTTTAACTCAACAGATTCGACTATCACATTAACACCTATTTTTTAATAAGAATACTGGAACCGTTGTATTCTACAACTTCTCCGCCAAAAAGTTTTTTTCCACGCTGTGTTTCAACAACGCCATTAACCTTAACTTCACCATCCTGAATAACAATCTTGGCTTCAACACCAGATTCAACTAATCCGGCAGCTTTAATTGCATTCTCTACTGGTATTCTTGTTGATTCTCCTAAGTCTTGTATTAATTCTTCAAATTTTGCTCTTGTTAATGTTATAGCTAAGTGTTTTGTTCCTGTTGCATCTGCTGTAATGAATGGTAAGTTTATTTGTGTTTGTTGCATATGTGATAATTCTATCTTAGCTTTTTCAGCAGCTTCCTTTAGTCTTTGCATTGCCATTTTATCTGATGATAAATCAATTCCACTTGTTTTCTTAAATTCTGATACTAGATAATCAATTATTTTATTATCAAAATCATCTCCACCTAAGTGTGTATTTCCGTTTGTTGATAATACCTCAAATACTCCATCACCGATTTCAAGTATTGAAACATCAAATGTTCCACCACCTAAATCATATACCATTATTTTCTGATCTTGATCTTCTTTATCCATTCCAAAAGCAAGTGCTGCTGCTGTTGGCTCGTTTATTATTCTTAGTACTTCTAGTCCTGCTATTTTTCCTGCATCTTTTGTTGCTTGTCTTTGTGAGTCATTAAAATATGCTGGTACTGTTATAACAGCTTGTGTTACAGGGCTTCCTAAATAGCTTTCTGCATCTGCCTTTAATTTTTGTAATATCATTGCAGAAATCTCTTGTGGTGAGAATTTATCTCCATCAATTGATACTTTTTCTGCTGTACCCATTTTTCTCTTTATTGACATGATTGTATGTTCTGGATTTGTAACAGCTTGTCTTTTAGCTATTTGTCCAACTAATCTTTCTCCATCTTTTGAAAATGCTACAACTGATGGTGTAGTTCTATTTCCTTCTGAATTTGGTATAACAACTGGTTCTCCACCTTCCATAACTGCTACGCATGAATTTGTTGTTCCTAAATCAATTCCTATAATTTTTCCCATGATAAAAATCCTCCTTATTAGGCATAATATTAATTTATTATATTATTGCCTTTCTATATAAAATTTAAAAATTAAAAACTAAATTAATTTGCTACTACAACTAATGAATGTCTTAATACTTTGTCTCCTATTGTGTAGCCTTTTCTATATTCTTCTTTGATTGTCTTTGTTCCTAAATTGCTATCTTCAACAAGACTTACTGCTTCATGAAGTGATGGATCAAATGGCTTGCCTATTGATTCTATTTCTTTTACTCCATTTGCCCTTAGTACATCTTGAAATTGCTTTTCTACCATTTCAATACCATTTTTGTATTGTTCATCTTTTGATTCTGCTGCTACTGCTTTTTCTAAATTGTCTAGTACAGGTAATAGTTTCATTACAACATCTCCCATTACACTGTTGTACATTCCTAATCTTTCTTTATCACTTCTTTTTTTGAAGTTTTCAAACTCAGCCATTAGTCTTTTAATTCTGTCATCTTTTTCATCAATTTCTTCTTTTGTAAAACCAATCATTGTTCCATTCAGATATACATTCTCTTCTGCAGTCAGATCATAATCAAAACCTGCTCCCAGCTCGATCAGTGGCGCTACAGATCCTCTGACTGTCACACTGCCTTTTGTCGGTTTCAAAACACCGGCAATGACCTTAAGCATTGTACTCTTTCCACTACCGTTCAATCCGATCAATCCTAATGCATCACCCTTATTCACACTGAAGCTTACATCTTTTAAAGCCCAGAACTCTCCGTATGAAAGCTGCTTTTTCGCAGTCTTAATTACATATTCTTTAAAACTTGTCACTTTCTCCGATGCAAGGCTGAACCGCATTGAGACATGCTCTACACTAATAATCTCCTGATTATCCATATATCTTCTCCTTATATATCCAAAATAAAACTATCCTGTCGTTTATAAAATACATACAATCC
>OJKY01001931.1_pt1 | contig 11569 bp, 10 predicted proteins | sample 1596571 | NCBI WGS metagenome assembly OJKY01 (sample SAMEA4350170, study PRJEB24818) | metagenome | biome: human; feature: gut; material: faeces | place: Denmark | collected 2013-09
TCGCCCCGGCCCCCTGAACGGGTCATTTGCATGCACCCACGCGCGGCCCGTCCTGCGGCTCCGGCGCCGTGTATATGATTGTTTTGACAAGCCGCCCCGCAATGATCGTCTTTTTCCGTTTCGCCATATATGCCCCTTTCAATGGAGATGGGAACGCCTCCGGCTGTTCGCCGGAGGCTTTTTCTATGCTGTTAAATCATCAATTTTCAATGCCGAACTCAGGCATTGCCTCGGAAGGAATACAAAAATCCTGCATCATGTCCGGCCCTCCTGCTGCGTCTTTGCGGGATGCTATTAAGTACGCTTGTGCAAGCACGGAGGGCGAAAACGACCACCCAAGAGCATCTGAGACCATCCGTGCATTTTCACCGTCGACTGTCTGCGGGCTATCCATGCCGCTAATGAAGAATCCCAACGGTTCGCCTGCTGGCAGATTGCGGCGGGACGCCACGACTTTACACGGGTCAAACGGCTTGTGACTGCCAAAGGTCAAAACAGCATCCTCATATACCTTTCGAACAGTATCGTCCCTTGCGCGTTGCAGTGTGCCGCGCTCGAAGCGCTGTGACACTTTGAAAGAGATATATATTGATTTTCCTGCTAAAGATTGCTATCTTTATTTAGAGAAACGTTTATAAAAACTGTTATTGTGATTCCTTCGGAATACGACTATGCTTTTTATAAACGAACCGCAGATGCTTTGAGAATTATTTGAGGAATAATATGCAGATATTGGTAAGGGATATTTTTCGGCTTCAATCTTTACAGACGGCTCACCTGATCGCTGGGAGAGAAGGAATTCTTCGGCCTCTTTGCGGCGGAACGATTCTGGAAATGACAGAGTTGGGGAGGGACAATGCCTCGGAATTACTGTCGTTTTCCTTTAAACCTCAGGAAATAATGATAACAGCTCTCTACAATGTAAAAAACGATGTGGAAAGTCAGTGTGACGTGATCCGCGCGCTCAACAAACTGAATGCGGCCGGGCTGATTGTGTTTTATTACGGACTCGTGGTGCAAAAATTCGATCAGAGAGTGCTTGATTTGTGTGATGAGCTGAATTTTCCGCTTGTTGTCCTCAACTATAATGACAATAAGCACATTTCTTATGCCGATGTACTCAATGATGTGCTTTCATTGAATCGCTATGAGAACGATTCCTTCTTTCGCTCGATCATCAGTTCCATGTGGAAAACAAAGGACAGTGGCGGGAGCATACAGGAGGTGCTTTCCCAAATTGCAAATCAGGGGGAACTGGATATTGTCATCATTGACACGCTTGCTCAGAACGCACTGTGTTCCACCATGTCGGGCAATCGTCTCAATACCTTTCTGAACAACGAGCTCTCGCGCTTGCCGTTCGATGCTTCGCGCTTTGAACTGCTGATCGACGAAACAAAATACTGCGGACGACATTATTATACGGATTATCTTGAGTTGTCCGTCCTGTTTGTTCTCAGCCAGAGACGGAAGCGGGTGGATATCGATTCTCTATTCACGTGTACCAAGCTTTGCCTGGATCTATGGAGACACGCCTTGGTGTCAACGCGCGGCGGCAATATCATCAATGCCATTATACGAGGTGATTGGCAGCAGGCGCACAGCGATTTGGGGTATTATCGGCATGGCGATGCTGAACAATGGAACTTCCTGATTTGCAGCAGGGCTCCGTCGCTGCCGCTGATGCATGAGGTTAAGTCTCTGCTTCAAAGTGAAGGGATCGCCTTTATAAACGGCGGATATGAGCAACTCGAAATTCTGATATTCAACCGTGCGCCGGATCCGGATGCTGAAGCGCTGAACGCCTTGGTGTTATCCGCTCAAGCGGCTCAAGATCCGGCCGGACACTTTGCCTGTGCTACCAATATATCCGGAGAGAGTGAACTTTTTTCCTTGGTCAGTGAGACAGCCAAGGAATGGGCGTTCACCTGTTCACTTTATAAAAACCGTTACTGCATGGGGCGCTTTGAATTGATCGAAGCGATCGCCTGCAAGCAGGATCTGAGAAATGAAGCAGCCATTGACCGGGCACGGCAAATACTTGACCCGCTGATCGAATACGACAGACGGCGTGAAGGGGTGCTGTTGGAAACCCTGCAGATATATCTGATCGATTGCGATTGCAGCTACAAACAAACTGCGGCGCTGACTTATACGCATCAAAATACGGTGCAGTACCGCGTTCGCAAAGCGATGTCTCTTTTGGGCGGAAATTTTGAGCAGGCCGCAGCCTTGAGTGCAGTTTTTCACGCGATCTGCCTCTATCGGCAAGATCCACAAATGTTCTCGTAATTACACTACCATGATAAAGCAAAAATGTTTTGAAAACAAAACGCGACCTGGTTTTTTGTTTTCAAAACATTTTTTTATTATTTCAAGCATGCTACCATAATATCACCTTCAATTGATGCCATCTATGATCTTCGGTTGGTCAATTGAAAAGTCTGAGAACACGGAGGAGAAGATTTATGAGTAATCCCGGAAGCGAAACCAATTATGTAAATGACTATGCAACCATACCGGTTCCCCTGGATCAACGCAGATCATCCTTTTCACTGGCAATGGTTCTGGTCGGCAGCATCATTTGCCTCAGTTCGATTTACGTTGGAGCAAGTTTCGTCGGCCAGCTTTCGTTGTCTGAGGTCGTTACCGCTTGTCTGGTCGGTAATGCAGTTCTGTCTGTGCTTGGCGGCCTGTTGAGCTATATTGGCACCAAAACCGGTGTCGGTATTGCAATGCTGATGCGCCAATCCTTTGGCGTCCTTGGTAATTACATCATCGCTGTGCTGACAGCAATCGTTGAACTGGGTTGGTTTGGCTATCAGTGCGGCTTTTTTGGCTCCACGATCCACGCCATGTTTCCCAATGCCGGATTTATCACCGAGCCTGTGGTCGCCGGTATCTGGGGCGGCCTGCTGATGATGACAACGGCTTTCATCGGCTACAAAGGTCTTGAACTGCTCAGCAACATCGCTTCTCCGCTTATCCTTCTCACGTGTGTTGTTGCGTGCGGTTTGGCTGCGACCCGTGTCGGCGGCATGGAACAGTTCAACCAGATCACGCTGGCGCACACTGGCAGTATGTCCACCGCGGTCGGAATCGTTTCCGTTATCGGAGCATATGCCATGGGTGCAGTTTTGCAGCCTGACCTGACCCGCTATGGTAAAAAATGTAGCGACAGTGTTATCGGTGCCGTTTTCGGATTCATCATCGCCAATTCCTTCGTCATTATTGCCGGATTCTTTATCTGCACTGTTGCTGATACCAGTGATGTGGCAGTTGCTTTGCTGAATATTCTCGGCTCTTGGTCGCTGCTGCTGCTGATCCTTGCCCAGTGGACCACCAATGACAACAACCTCTATTATTCCTCCCTTGCAGCTGTCGTTGCTGTTCCGAAATGGAAGAAGAAGTATGTCGTAATTACATTTGGTATTATTGCGACTGTGGCCGGCGCGCTCGGTATTGTAAACTATTTTACCACATGGCTGAGCATCCTCGGCACTGCGATCCCTCCGGTGGCCGGCATCCTCATTGTCGACTATTTCTGCGTAAAGCACCAATCCTATCGGTTCGGTGCTGGTGTTAAACACCGCTTCTGCTCCATCCCTGCACTGGTTAGCTGGGCCATCGGCTGCCTTGTAGGATATACCGTTACCTGGGGCATCGCGGCGATCAACAGCATGGTTGTTACCGCGATTATCTATATCGCTTTGTTTATGCTTTTCAAAAACGACACCAATCGCCTGTACTTTGGCGGCGAATATGTCGAGAACGCACGCGGTGAATTGGAAAAACTGTAACCAGTGTCAATATAATAACTAAAAGGAGAAGAAAAATGGCTACTATGTATCTGGAAAATCAGCAGATGGCTGAAGACTTCGTTCGCGGATGCACGTTTATGGGCACAGGCGGCGGCGGCCTGCCTGCAAACGGACTGCAGTCCCTGATGAGTGAGATCAACAAGGGGACCAAGGTCGGTTGGGTCGATATGAGCGAGATCCCCGACGATGCGATGACGGCCTGCCCCTTCCTGATGGGATCTATTGCCCCTCATACGCCTGAGGTCGAAGCGGAGATGGCAGACTTTGGTTTCACTGACCCTGTATATCCTGAGAAGGAGCAGCTGGCCAAGGCTATTCAGTATCTCGGAAAGTTTTGCGACACGAAGATCGACGCGGTCGTACCCATCGAGCTGGGCGGCGCCAATACGCCCGGTGGTGTAACTGCGGGCATTATCAGCGGTGCTGTTTGTGTCGACGGTGATTATACCGGCCGCGCGATCCCTGAGATCCAGCAGACCACGCCGTATCTGCACGGCAAAACCCTCTGGCCCGTTGCGTCTGTTGATGCCTATAACGATATTTCCTATATCGAAAACGCAAAGAACTACCGCATCGTGGAGCGAATCGGCAAGAAAATTGCCGAAAGTGCCTATGGCCTTGTCGGTCAGGCGGGCTTCCTGATGAGCGGCAAGGATATGAAGAAGTGCATCAATCAGGGCACGCTGTCTTCCTGCTATAATATTGGCAAGATGATTCGTGAAGCGCGCGAAAGCGGCAAGGATCCCGTCGAAACCATTGTAACCGAACTCGGCGGATGGTGTTTGGCAACCGGTGTTGTCACCGGCAAGGAAACCTGGGATGACGGCTATTACTACGGTTATCACACCATTGAGGGTTCTGGCGACGATAAGGGCAACACCTTCAAGATCTTCTTCAAAAACGAGAACCATGCCATGTGGAAAAACGACAAGCCCTATGTTTCCAGCCCCGACATCATTGCTGTCGTCGATGCCAAGACCGGCGAACCGTATGCGAACCCCATTCTGGCGGTCGGCAATGAGGTCAGCGTGATTGGCCTGAAGGCGAACCCCGTATTCCGCACGGAAAAGGGTATCGCAATTCTTGGCCCCAGATACTTTAAGCTTGATTTCGATTATACCCCCATCGAAGAAGTGATGTCCAAGTAATTGAGCTGCACCGCTCGAAAATATTTCCGGGTATCAGCACTGCAAAAAATAAAGTGGCTGACAGCACTGGCTGTCAGCCGCTTTAACTATGTCTTTCACTTTCCCCCACAGGCTCAACGGCCTTCGCCTTGCGGAAGCGTTGGCCGCGCAGTTTGAAGGCTGCGGCAGCGTCAAAGATGCGCTTCGGTGCGCAGCACACAAGGTGGTATCCTTGAATACTAAAAAGAAAAGACACGCAAAGCGTGTCTTTTCTTTCTGTCAGTCGGATTCAATTCGGATATTTTTCTAAATCAATCCTTGATAATCGTATCAGTCTTCCAACTCCGCCTCGTGCTTGAGGATCGCACCGGAGGCCGCGTCGATCTCGTAGTCATATTCCATATTGCCGGATTTGAACTCGACCTCGTAGACGAGCTTTCCGTCCTCATCATCCAGCTCAATGTCCATGTCATACGCCTGATTTTCACTCAAGCCCGCATGGTTCAGGGCGATGGACTTTGCCTTGGCGTAGCCGATATCCTGCACCGTTCCGGACGGCGCGGGCTTTTGACCAGAGGGCTTCGTCGTTTCATTCGATGCGGAAACGGCAGCCAATAAATCTTTCTGCCCGCTGAGCACCTTGCCGGTATAGGCGTCCACCAGATATTCAAACTCGCCCCATGCCGTTTGCAGCTCTACTTCGTAGTGCGCGGGGGATTCGTCGAGCTCGGAATCGACCTCCGCCGTGACGGAGTCGAGCGCTGTTGTCCCGGCATACTGCTCCGCAGCGTAGGCGGCGGCATCCTTGCCGATGGGCATGGCGGGCGCGCCCGCTTCCGCAAGATCCTTCAGTTCCTCGACCGAGAGCTTTGCCAGCACATCAAACTTGAGCGACGGATTGATGGTGAGAACGCGGTTCACCAGCGCCGCCTTTCCGGTGGAAATGCTGTTTTCCCGCGCCTGCTGCTCCAGGACCGCGTCCTGCGTCAGCGTCTGCGTCAGGACGGACGCCCTCGATTCGCTTGTCTGCAAAACACCGTCCACGGTGCTCGTCAGCTCGCGCTGGAGTTTTTCCGCGCGAGCGGTATCCTTGTCCTCCACCGAGATCATGATGGCGGAGGAAATGCTGTCGAGATAGCCGTTTCGCACAAGGCTGCCCACGATGGCATTCACCGCCACATCGAGCTTCGCGCCCTTGAGATCCGCGCCGTTGCCCATATCCGCAAGGATAGCTTTCGCGTCCTCGTTGAGCGGCGTACAGACGAGCACCTTTTCGCTTCGATTCACCTTCAGCTCAATGCTCGGGTTCACGTCCAGCGACACCACGGAGGCCACCGCGTTTGCCCGCTGGTAGAACAGCCCTCCGCCGAGCAGCATCACCGCAAGGCAGGCGGCAATGAGTGATGTCCATCTTCTCTTCGTCGTTTTCTTTGTTGTCATGGGAATTACCGTTCCTTTCCGCTCTTCGCAGCGAGAGAGAACGCCGTTCGCATCGTTTGGCGCGGTCTTTTCGACCGCCGCGGCCAGACGCTGCTCCATTTTTTCGTTGGTCATCGGGCGTCATCTCCTTCCAGAAAAATTCGCATCTTTTTCAATGCTCTGTGATATTTCGACAGGACGGTGGGAAGCGGCAGCTCCAGCAGCGCCGCGATCTCCCGGTGCTTCATACCCGTGACCGCGTGAAGCAGCACGATGCGCCGCTCCTCATCGCTAAGGCTTGCCAACGCGCCTTGCAGCAGTGCGCGCTCGTCGGCGTCTAGGCCGTACTCCTGCGCGGGAATGGCGTCCCATTCCTCCTCGCTGAGCGCGGCATGGCGTTCTTCGCGCCGCAGGCGCATCAGACAGAGGTTGCGGCATACGGTCAGAAGCCACCCTATCGGCGAGCCGGTGGAACGGTACTGCGCTGCGCAGTCCCACACCTGCACATAGACATCCTGTGTGAGATCCTGCGCGTCCTGCGCGTTTTTGAGGTAGGAAAGCGCTAAGCCGTACACCGCTGCCCGCGTGCGCCGGTACAGTTCCGCAAGAGCTTCACGCTCACCGCCGGCAATGTGAATCAGCAACTGCTGCAGCTCGTGTCGATCCTCTGGCGGCGCATATTCGGTTGTCATCAGCATACTGAGCATGGGCTTTTTTCTCCTGTCATCCGTGTAATGCACGGAAAGGACGATTTATTGCACGGGATTTTTTATTTTTATGATTCTATTTCTTTCGCCTCGTTGAACTGCAGCATTCTGTGATCCTCCGTCAGAATCTTCATCAGGCTGATAGCGATGGCATTAAGCTTTGCCAGACGCTCCGCCTGCGGGATTCCTTCGTTGATGAACACTGCATACAAATCACATAATCCCTGAGACCTGTGTAGGTAGACTTGTCCAGTGAAGCAAGAAAGGCTTGCAGCTTGTCCACGGGGAGAGGCTTGATGTTTCCATCGTCCCGCCGCTTATGGAGCTTATGAACCTTGATGGGATTCTTTTCAATAAGCTCCTGCTCAAGCGCCCAATTCAGAAATGCGTTGATGTTCTGGAACGGTTTATTATAGCGGGCAGGGGAGGTGTCGGGGATTGCGGCAAAAAATGTCAGCACATCGCTTTCGAGCAGGGGATAGTCTAAGCTATTGTGGCTGTCGGCTAAGAACCGAGCGAGGCAATTTCGGTAGTCCTTCATCGTTTCTTCGCCTGTGTGCTGTGATTCCTTGACCAGTAAGAATTTTTGCATCGCGGTTTCCAAATCCATGGGCTTCGGTTTCATTTTGACCATTCTCATAGCGTCCTCCAAAGAACAGACCCTTTCCCCTAAACGGGTATTTCGGGCGATTTTCAGAGAAAACCGGTATTTGAAAAACACAAAAATGCGACTAATTTAATATAAAAAGGAAGGATTCCAAACACTTCTGTTTGAAATCCTAACTTCTGGAGGTGACACCCAGATTTGAACTGGGGAATGAGGGTTTTGCAGACCCTTGCCTTACCACTTGGCTATGTCACCGTATAGAAAAAGGAGCAAAATGTTTGCTCCTTTTTCATTTGTGGAGCGGGCGACGAGGCTCGAACTCGCTACCTCCACCTTGGCAAGGTGGCGCTCTACCAGATGAGCTACGCCCGCAAATGGTGCCTCAGGCCAGAATCGAACTGGCGACACGCGGATTTTCAGTCCGCTGCTCTACCAACTGAGCTACCGAGGCATATCAAGCCGCTATTGCAGCCTGATGAATGGCGACCAGGAAGGGGTTCGAACCCTCGACCTCCGGCGTGACAGGCCGGCGTTCTAACCAGCTGAACTACCTGGCCGAATTTATGGTGGGAACAACAGGGCTCGAACCTGTGACCCTCTGCTTGTAAGGCAGATGCTCTCCCAGCTGAGCTATGCTCCCCACTCGAAATAATCGTTTCGGCGAACGACAAGGGTTATTATACAGAATAACCCCTGCCGTGTCAACCTCATTTTTTGATTTTTTCAAAAAATTTTTTGAAAAGGGAAATGCATTACTTTCCCTGCTTTTTCAGATCGGCGATCATGGCGGTCAGATCCTCTTTGGTAAAGTTCTGCACCCTGTCACAGAACTGGCAGGTAAGTTCAGCAGAGCCCTGCTCGTCCACGATCTTTTCAAGCTCCTTTGACCCCAGCGACAGCAGCGCGCGCTCCGTGCGCTCGCGCGAGCAGTAGCAGCGGTATTCGATCGGATCGACGGAGAGGATCTCCATGTCAAAATCAGACAGCACCGTTTTGAGCAGCACCGCAGGATCAGAATTCTCCTTTAAGAGATTCGTCACGCTGGGAGCTGCGTAGATGCCGCCCTCGACCTTGGTGATGACGTCCTCACCCGCGCCGGGGAGGAGCTGGATGAGATAGCCGCCCGCGGTGAGCACGCTGCGGTCGCGGTCGATGAGAACGCCCAAGCCGCAGGCCGACGGCACCTGCTCAGATTCGACATAGTAGGCGGCCACGTCCTCGGCGATCTCGCCGCCGAGCAGGTCGACCGTGCCGACATAGGGCTCGCGCATGTTGAGGTCCTTGATGACCGTCAGCGTGCCGCTGTGGCCGACGGCGGTGCCGACGTCCAGCTTGCCGTCCTCGCGCAGGGCGAGATCGACGGCGGGGTTCTGCACGTAGCCGCGCACATTGCCCTCAGAGTCCGAAACGGTCAGGATGGTGCCGAGCGGGCCGTCGCCCTTGATCTGCATCGTGACGCTTGCGCCGTTATCCTTGAGTGCGTTGCCCATCATCGAACAGGCCGCGAGCGCGCGGCCAAGCGCCGCCGTGGCGACAGGGGAGGTGTGGTGGATCTGGCGGGCGCGCTCGGTCAGACCGCGCGTGTAGACCGCGACAGCGTTGACAAAGCCATCTTTCGAGATGGCGCGGACCAGACAGTCCTTCTGTGCTTCCATATATGGTTCCTCACTTTCTGATACAACTGAAGTAAATGCGGCCGTCGCGCTCGTTCGCGCGGCGCAGCTTGAGCTCGCCATGCGTGCGGATGGCCGTGAAACCGGTCTCTTCGAGCCACGCGGTCAATTCTTCGACCGTGTAGGCGCGCTGGTGGTGCTCTTCAAAGTCGCGCTCCCACGCGCCATCCGGCTGGAGGCGGAAGAGGTCGACCTCGTAGTCGAGCATTTTGACGTTTTTGCGGTAGCGCGTGCGCCAGAGGCAGAACACGTCCTCGCGCTCGTCGAGCAGCACCTCGCCGTCGAGTTTTTCCATTTTCGAGACGGCGTGCACGTCGAACACGAGCGACCCGCCGGGGGCGATGGTGTCGTGCAGGCGGTTGAATGTGCGCTGCACGTCGCGCGGACGCGTCAAATAGTTGATGCTGTCGAGGCAGCAGATCGCGGCGTCGACGCTGTCAAGCAGTCGCAGCTGCGGCATCGACTGGCACAAAAGCAGCGGCGAGGGATCGAGCGTGGCGAGCTTCTGCTGCGCCTGCGCGAGCATTTCGGGCGAGTAGTCGACGCCAGTGACCGTGTAGCCGCGTCGGGCGAAGAGCACGGTCATCGTGCCCGTGCCGCAGGCGAGGTCGAGCAGTGACCTGACAGGGCGCTTTGCGCGCAGAAAGAGCTTTTCGACAAAGTCCGCGCGCTTTTCGTATTCCACGTCCTCGGTCAGCTCGTCGTAGGACGCGGCGAGAGCTTCGTAGCTGTCCATGCCCGTCGCCTTCCTTTCTGCAAACATCCCATATAGTTTAGCAGAGAGTGCGAAATTAGTAAAGTGCCGCGCCCGCATTTTCTCGCGCCGCACCGCTTTGGCCGCGGCGGCATAGACTGCCCCAAATGAAAAAACGGGGAGGAAGCGCATGAAGGAGCATCCGCGTTTGACGCTGGGAGAAGATTTTGCCCAGGAAAAAAGCTGGCGGTGGGAGGACATCACCGTCCTGACCGCCCGCTTGACGCTGCCGCAGACAAAAGGGGAGAGCCGGCGCGAGAAGCGCTTCGACCGCTATTACCGCGCACTCGCTGATGCCTATTTTGCCCGCTGCGAGCAGAAATTGCTGCCAGATGCCGCAAAGACCTGCCGCGCGGCGATGGCGCGCTCCGCCCCATGGCAGATGACGGCGGTGACGCTTACCTACCGCGTAAGCGCGCAGACGGAGGATGCGGTCGTTTTTACCTTCGAGGTAAATGACGGAGAAGGTGTCCTGCGCCGCTGGGAGGAGGGGTGGGAATGCAGCGCGTTTCTGCCGCTTTTTAAAGCGGAACGTGGTTCCGCGCTTGCAACATAAGCGCGCGAGCGCGGTTTTGGGCACCCGGCGGGCGCGGAAGGGGGAGCAGCCCGAAGGGGCTGCGTCTTTGGTTCTCCCGCAGCGTGCGGGAGTGCGCAGTAAGGGGGCCATTCTCTTTTGCGAAAGAGAACGGCCCCTTTGACCCTGCCGCCCGCAGGCGGCATATCCCTCCGCGCTGTGCGCGGAAAATATTGTGTTCCTGCTATCGCAGGAACCTTATTTTTCCTCAGGATTGAGCTTTGCCAGCATATCGATCGCCATAGTATAGCTCTCGAACCCGTGTCCGCGGATCTGGGCGATGCAGGCGGGGGCGGTGACGGACAGGTGGCGGAACTCCTCGCGCTTCTGGATGTCGGACATGTGGACCTCGACGGCGGGGATGCTGACGGCCTTGAGCGCATCGTGGATGGCGTAGCTGTAATGCGTGTAAGCGCCGGGGTTGATGACGATGCCGTCGAACGCCGTGTCGGCCTCCTGAATGGCGTCGATGATCGCGCCCTCGTGGTTGGACTGGAAGCACTCCACGGCCACACCGCGGCTCTGTGCGTGCTCATAGATGCGGGCGCAGAGGGCGGCGTAGTCCTCCTTGCCGTAGATGTCCGGCTCGCGGCGGCCGAGCATGTTCATGTTTGCGCCGTTGATGACTAAGATTTTCATATGAGTATTCCTCCTGTGCTTGTCTTACGCCTGCTTGGCGGCGTGGGCGCGGTATTCCTTGCTTTTTTCAAGATAGAGCGTGGCGTTGGCCAGAATGCTCTCTTTTTCCTTGTCCGTCAGTTCGCGCACGACCTTGGCCGGGGAGCCGAGGATCATCGAGCCGTCCGGCGCGTTCATCTTGCCCGTGACAAGAGCGCCCGCGCCGATGATGCAGTCGTTGCCGATGACAGCGCCGTCGAGCACCGTCG
>OJKY01001936.1_pt1 | contig 11541 bp, 9 predicted proteins | sample 1596571 | NCBI WGS metagenome assembly OJKY01 (sample SAMEA4350170, study PRJEB24818) | metagenome | biome: human; feature: gut; material: faeces | place: Denmark | collected 2013-09
TTATATATCGTCATGTTGATATTATTACTTTACTATCAACATTTACTATCCGCCACACCCTCCTGGAGTGGCAAAAAACAATCGTAGCAAGCACTGCCTGTGTCATGACACAGGCGAAATCCCCCACACTTTCCTATCGTCTGTGTAGTTGAATTTCCATAGGGAAGTATCCCTAACCCTCTCTCGATTTTTCTTCGGTTATTCTTCATTTTACCGTCGAAATGCATTGACCTTTCCTGCCGTTTTTGCTACAATTTGCTATGGGTAATTACACCCAAAATTGAATAAAACATGAAACAGACTGTTGTAAAAATCGAACATTTTACAGCAGTTTTTTTGTATCAAAATTTAGAAAGGACGTGGCACAATGGCAAACAGAAACCGCACCCATCCGGTGCAATTTTATCTCAGCGATGATGAGCAGTACATCCTCAACACCAAATTCAAAGCATCCGGCATGAAGAGTATGTCTGCGTTCCTGCGCAAGCTGATCTTATATGGATATGTGTATGATGTTGATTACAGTTACCTGCGAAATTATAATACGGAGTTGGGACGTATCAGCTCCAATTTAAACCAGATCGCAAAGAGGGTAAACAGCACCGGAAACATTTATCAAGAGGATATAAACGAAGTAAAGGAGTTGATGAATAAAGTATGGCGTACACAAAAATCCATGCTATCAAAGCAACCGTTGATAAAGCGATAGACTACATCTGCAACCCCGAAAAGACCGATGAAAAAATGTTCGTTTCCTCTTATGCCTGTTCTCCGGAAACCGCAGCTTATGACTTCAAATATACTCTCGACCACTGCCGGGAAAACAGTCCCAACAAAGCCTATCATCTGATACAGGCTTTTGCTCCGGGAGAGGTTGGTTTTGAAGAAGCACACCGCATTGGAAAGGAACTTGCAGATAAACTTTTAGAGGGGAAATATTCGTATATTGTAACCACCCATATTGATAAAGGACACGTTCATAATCACATCATTTTTTGCGCTGCTGACAACATCGAACATAACAAATATCACGACTGCAAACAGTCCTATTATCACATCCGGAAACTGAGTGATGAACTGTGCAAGGAACACAATCTTTCCGTCATCATTCCGGGTGCGCAGCGTGGCAAAAAATACAAAGAATGGCAGTCTAACCAGAACGGTTCTGCATGGAAAACGCAGATCAGAAAGGACATCAATTTCTGCATCAAGTCGGCTTCCACTTACGAAGAATTTCTGCTTCTGATGAGAGCCAAAGGGTATGAAATCAAGGGGGAAACTTTTGAAGAAGGAGCTGCCAAATACATCTCATTCCGCCCTCTAGATAAAGAGCGTTTTGTGCGTGGCAGTGCGAAGTCTTTGGGTAAGGAATACACAAAGGAACGTATCAGGGAACGCATTGAAAGGAAACGGGAACGAAAGGCAGTGATTCCCAAAAGGGACTACTCTGCCCGCAGGCTCATTGACACCTCTGACGAAAAATTCAAAAGCAGTCCGGGACTGCAAAGGTGGGCTGCCATCGAGAATTTAAAGATTGCCGCACAGAGCTATAATGAAGTCGGCTCCCTTGCAGAACTGGAACACAAAATTGCGGTGAAAACCGAAGCCGGAAAGTCTGCAAAGCAGAGCGTGGTGGAACTGGAACACCGCATCAAAGACCTTGCGGAAATCATCAAATACGCACATCAGTACAAAGACAACCGCTCCTATCATATCGGCTACAAAAAAGCCAAGAATCCTGACACATATTTCCGCAGATACGAAAGCCAAATTATCCTTTATGGCGGCGCCAGACGTATGCTGGAACAGGCGGGCATAAACTTAAAGGGCTTGAATGTCGATAAACTGAAAGCAGAGTATCAGGAACTGATGAAGCAGAAAAGTGAGCTGACTTCCACCTATAAGGATTGCGAAAAGGAAGTGCGTGAGCTGAAACGGAAACAGGAAAATCTCAATCAGTATCTCGGACGGACACAGCCCGATCCTGCACAGGATCAACAGGAGAAAAAAGATACTCCGAACCTGTAAATGGGCAAAAAAATAGAGGTGCGCTGGCACCCCTATCCTAAACCTCTTGCAAAATCTGCAAGGCTGGTTTATAATCAGATTAGAAAACCGAAGGATATTGGAGTGTCCAACGGTTGCACAATCGGAAACTTATAAAGCGTTAAGTTTATTAACGGATTACAGGCTATCCCCTATTGGCGTAGAGGATAGCCTTTCCGTTTATTTGCGGTTATGTTTATTGTCTATGTATGTCAAGGCTGCAAATACAACCAGTAAAAGTGTAAGCACTTCTAAAGTATTCATACCGACCTCCTTTCTGTTTCCAGAAAGGACAACCGCAAGACTATCCCTACTGCTCTAATCTGACTGAAAAACATTATATCATGTGGTGTCGAATTTTGCTAGTACCGACTCACATTCATTCTGCCGCTTCCAGAGAAATTTCTGCAAATTCCTCATCTGTCATGTTCTGGAGCTTACCTAACACCTGCTCTCCAAGCTCCTCCATATCGCTATCCTTTATGTGCGGCATTACCTGTCTAATCTGTCCAATCATATCCGTCCTGTCCTGTGTCTCAAGCACACACATGAAATTGATTTCTTCTACTGTGAATTTACTCATCTTCTTACATCTCCCTCTGTGATTTTTTCTCGGTTTCCTTTTCCGGTGAAGTACGTTCCGCCTTATCCCTCTGCTCTATGACTGCCTTTTTCTCTGCCAACTTCTCCTTTATGGAAATTCTGCCTTTGATCTGCTCCTGTTCCTTTTTCTCGGCTCCGTTGTTTAATACATTATCAATCATGTTGTAATTCTGTTCGGTAAGCTCCTCCACCTTTGCAAGCGGCTTGTATTCTGCCAGCTTGTCAAGCAGCTCCTTTGCCCTTCTCGCAGTCTGAACCGCTTCGCTGTCATCAATCTCCACACCCTGTCCGAAAATGTCCGTAATGCCCTCTCTGACGCCTTCAGAAATGACCGCATTGAGAAAGTCATTCAGATACCCAGTATTTCCGTTTCTGATGTCCTCAGTGATGTTGGCAACCTGTGCTTCTCTGTCCTCAACCGTATCCTGATACTGATAAGTGTCATAATCATAAGAAAACTGGTCTATCTCCGTAGCAAGGATAGCCGCCTGCCACTTCTCCAGTGAACCACGCACCTCAATGTCCGGTAACTTGTCAATCAGCTCCGCTATAATCTCGATTGCTTTCGGATCGTCTGTTATGTCCGGTACATAATCCAAGACCTCCAGATCAATGACCTTGCCGGAGAGAATATCCATTTCCACGTCCTCATAATGCTCGGTTCCCTCGGTATGTATGTTGATGCCGATGCTCGGAATCCCATTCATTCGCTCCGGCGGTATGCTTTTCCACACAGCGATTGCTTCCTCCACGCTTGCGATATTCTCATGGAACTCTCCCAGACTGTGAAATTCGCCACACTCTGCAACCGTTAAGGTAACGGTTTTCTCCGGTGTGGCTTCCACCGCAGACGCTTTCTGCATTGCCTGTTTCTCTGCAAGATAGCTTTCCACTCTCGGAAGATAAGTTGCAAGTGTTCCGGTCTTGCCCTCTGTGATAGGATTGATGTCAACCTTTATGCCGCCGATCATAAGACCGTCCTCGTTAAAGGCATTGAATAGATCATCCTCATGCTCCCTGCCCTTATACTCCACAACCACATCCAGATCGGAGCCTGCTTTCTCCAGACCTCTGCATCTGCTTCCGGACACCACCACATCCAAAAGCTCAACATCTATCTCATACTCGTCGAGCTTTGATTGCAGATATGCCCATACCGTCTGCTCTATATCATCCTGTGTCCGTCCGTTGATCCCATTAAATAATTTCTCTGTCTTTGCCTTGAAATCAGCAACAACATTGTCTGCTTCCGGCACTTCCTCCCGGATACGCTCATTTAACTGTTCACGCTCCACCGCTTCTGTTTTCTCCATAAGTTCCTCATAGTCCACCGGAATACGCTTATCCTGTTTTGACAGTCCAAAGTCCTCCAGAATGTCCTTTAACGCCGCATGAATGGAAATATCAGGATTATCATACACACCACCGTCAATCAGCCTGTAATCCGTATCAAAAACGGAATAATCATATCCCTCCGTACAGGTCTGTATACTGACAAATTTATCTTTTATGGCAAATGCCATCTGCTCCGGCTCTTTCACCTCAAAATACGGATTGTCCCACTCCGTAATCGGTACATCTTCCTCGATGTGCTTCTGATTGGCAGTAGGCATTAACTTCTCCATCTTTCCCTGTTCATAGAGCGTATTGAACCGGCTCATATAAAGGGAAATATCATCAAGACCGCCTTGTTTTAATTGATGTTCAAAACGCTGCTTCACAAAGTCTTTCACTTCCTCCGGTGACATATCCCGGTGGACTCTTACTTTTTCGATACCGATACTGTCACTCAACGTCTGCAAATCGTCCATGAAGTGCTTACTTTCCTTTGCTTCACTGCTGTGGGTAAAATCAAGGGACAGGACGTTTTCGTTATTCCTTACATGGATTACATCAAACTCAATGCCATGCACACTGACACCAAAGGTTGTCCTTGCCTTGTCATCACTGTACTGCGCATCCTTGCCACGATAAGCCTGAAATGCTTCCATTGCTTCAGAAATACTGTCAAAACGCTCCAGCTTGCTCCTTTCCGGACTGTTCTCTGCCCATGTGCTTAAATCGGCAATGACATAGTAGGATACCTTGTCATTTTCAATGTCCATGTGCTTCTGAAGCTGTCTTGCTTCCATGATGCGCTCAAGCTGTGCCCTTCCGTTTAACATATAGGAACCGATGTTATTTTCCTTGTTGAAGGGCATATTCGCCATTTCCCGCTCTGCTTCATATAAGGCAGCCGCAGCTTCCTCATAGGTATCGTAATGCACTCCTGCAGGCGTGATGTCCTTGATCTGGTTCTGCAAATGCAAAAGTCTGAAATCCCCGTCCGCATACGGATCGTCAATGGCAAAGTAATTCTGTTCAAAGTCAAGCATACTGACCTCACGCCATTCGTTGTAATTGACGAGGAACACTTCATTTTCCCTGTCCGGTTCATCGTCTGCATGTTCCTGTGCTATCTCCGAAAGGATCTCCGTTGTTTCATCAATGACCAAAGTCTGTTCTTGTGTATGCTCTGCCATAAGCTCCTTTGTAAATTCCGGCACTTCCCTGTAACCAAAGGAATCCACATAATGGCTTGTATTCTCTCCGTTCTGATGAAGCACCACCACATCACTGACGGAAAGGGAATGTCCCCGAAAATCTGCCGGACGATCTATATTAAAGCGGGTGTAAATATCTTCAAGGTTTGTGCCCCCCTCTAACGGTGCGGTATAAAGCAGATCATAATTCTCCTTTGTGACCGCAATGCCCTTGCTTTCAAGATAGTCCATTCCCATAAAGTGAATGTCTCTTGCTTCCTCTATATCTTTGAGCTGATAAATGCCAAATCTGTCCTCACTGCCAAACAAAAGCTGTGCTTCCCTGTTTGCAGGGCTTTCCTCTAACTCCTGTTTCATACTCTGGTGTTCCAGATAGGCACTCCAATCGTCCTTTTCCACTCCGAAAATGCCCTCATGCTCCTTTAATTCTTCCAAATCTTCAATGAGCGTTTCGGAACCGTCCTCATGGAGCTGATACACAGCCACATCTTCCCCGAAAAGCTCTGTTGCCTTATCCTTTGTCAAAGGCAGCATTTCATTCCAGGAATAACCATACTCATGCATCTCAGAAAGACCTATCCTGCCATCCGGAAGTGCATCAATCTCCGCCTGTGCATCTATGACAGTAAGCGCTTCATTGACAGGCTGATTTTCTATCATGTATGCAAGTTTCTCCGCCAATTCTCTTGTCTTTTCCATGTCATCGAGCTTGTAATTGTAATTCACAATCAGATTTCTCTCATCATCCGTAAAGACCGTTGCCCCATGCTCCATGCGGTTGATAAGGTTCTCTGCCTGCTGTATGGCAGACAATTCCGTTGATGCACTCACGCCTATATCTGCATCGTATGCAAAATCAAAAAACTGCGGTGCGTGTTCATTCAGTCCGGCACTGGAACTAATCAAAGTCATTTCTGCCCCATGTTCTTTCAGATACAAATTATAATCTCCGTCCCACTCATTCTCGTTAAGCAGCGCCATATCATAAAGCAGCTTTTTAACTTCATCCGGGGACATATTTGTGATTTTGGAAATCTCCCATTCACTTCCCATCGAACCGGAGAATTTTACCACTACATCTCCGGCAGCAACAGGCTCCATTGCTCTATCATAGATTTCCTTTCGTTCTTTCATATCCACAAGTTCCTCTGTATCGGTATTGTAGCGGACATCAAGGTGGTATTCTCCAAATTCTTTTGTATCTTCGTTGGCAATCTCGGTAGTCCATGCCCCTTTACTCTCCAGATATGCTTGAATACTCAGCTTATTGTCCTCACTCATGGCTGAAAGAACGTCCATAAGCTCCTGTCTGTCCATGCCCACAACACTCACAAGGCTGTATTGTGTCAGATCATCATTCTGTATCAGAAGAATACTCTCCTTATTCTGTTCCTGCTCCACTGCCCTGTCCTTCTGTAACTCTGCTAACCTGTCCTCAATGCCTGTGATCAGCTCCGAAGCGGTCTTTCGTATGATATCAAGGGAAGATTTCAGTTCTTTCATATCCCGGTCACTGCTCCATCCGGCGATATACCCAAAGGAATAGTCTGAGGTATCAATGCCGAAGTGCTGACACACCGTATAGGCAACGCTCTCTGCTTCCACTTCCTTTGTGTTGCGGTCTTTGTCTAAGACCGCATCTATATCCTGATTCTGTTCCCGGTCATGGAGCTTTGCGTGTGCCACCTCATGGATAGCGGTCTTTACGGTCTGGCTCTGGCTCATGCCCTCCTGTATGGCAATCCGGTGGTCTGTGGTGTGGAAATATCCCTTTGCCTCCCCTTCTATATCTTCATAGGTAATGGGAACCGGGGAAACCTCCGTAAGTGCCTGCATAAAATCCTCATAGTCCTCCACGCTTCCCGAAAGCTCATTTACCCCTATATCCGGCAGCTCTTTTCCGTCCGTCTGTGACACATCAAAGACCGGAACCACACGAAAGGCGGGTATCTTAATCTCCACTTCCTCCGTAATGGGCATTCCGTTCTTATCAAGCATAATCTCTCCCGTTACCGGATCAAGTTTCTCCTGTTCTTCCTTAATCTTGTACGGTGCCGGAGCAAGGATACGGATACCCTTTTCCCCTTTCTTAACGTGCCTGTCAAAATTCTTCTGCCAAGCCTTAAATCCGGCCACTAACGTAGCGTCAGGCTTTTGCATTGCGATTAACATGGTATTGTTAAAGCTGTAATTGTGGAATTTTGACATGGTATTCAGATATGTCTTGTACTTCTCGCTTTCAAAAAGCTCCTTGATACCCTGCTCCAGCTTCTCCGTTATTTCCTGTACTTTCTGTTTTTCTGTTTTAGCATCTGCCATTGTATTTCCTCCATCTGCTTATTTTTTGCATGACAAAAGGCAGCCATTATTGACTGCCCTTGCACAATTACGATATTCACTTATATCTTTATTATTACTGCCCTGATTCGTTTTGATTTCTGCAATGTACTCCTGTCTCCTTTCTGCACCTGTCGCTGTAAATGTTTTTTACAAATAAAAAAGACAACCAAGATTTTGTTTCTTAATTGCCTGTTTCTATGCTATCAAATTTTTATTGAAACGATAGCCGCCGCCCCATACCGTCTGTATATAGATTGGCTTACTTGGGTTATCCTCTATCTTCTCCCGGATATTCCGGATATGGCTCATGACGATGTTGTAATCACCGGAATAGGATTCCTTCCACACAATGTCATAAATCTGTTCCTTGCTGAACACTATTCCCGGATGCTTTGCAAGAAGCTTCAAGATTTCAAACTCGGTATAGGTAAGATTTATCTCCTGATTCTCCCGAATTATCACCCGTTGAACCTCGTCAATCAGAAGACCTTTGAAATTCAACAGATGATTATTCAAATCTGACATCTGAGTAATTTCATCTCTGGTATTTATAAACGATAGTATGCGGTTCATCATAGCATCCTCATTATCCTCAAATGTCAGAACTAACATTTTCCCATACACATCACCTGCCTTATTACATTTATCTACTGCTAAAGCTCTGGTCAATACAAAAGAATAATTCCTATATCCAACCAAACAATGTGGTACTTGCTATTTGATCTTTCTTATTTATTTTTCCTATATGCTATAAAGGAAATTATTTTTCCGGTTGTTCCAAACTGCTATCCTCTTAACAATTTGTTATTCTGCAACTCTATACCCTGTTTTTGACAACAGCTCTATTGCTTTTGAAAAATTTTTTGATTTTATTAAAACATAATCCGTATTAAACGTAGATATAGCAAAAATGCCTATATTATTTTCTGCCATCAGGCAAGATATTTTTAAAAGGATTCCGATTAAGGAAAAATCCAATGTTCCCTGTATTCTGAATGCCTTCCATTCATCATCTCTCTGTCCTCCTTGAGATATAGAATCGAAATCCTTTTCTGCAATTACTCTTAATCTGAACTTCTTTCCTTTTGCAAAAGGAGTGAATAAAGCCTTTCCCTCTTATTCACCCACTCATATTCATAATTTGTTTAAGAAATTACTGCATTCTTTCTCCTGTATGTATCATTATCTTTCTGGCTTAACTCCCCCTCAATCTGAGCCAGCTTTTTCTCCAATACCTTAACCTTTTCTTTGTCCCCCGCCGCAGCCTTTATCTGCTGTTCAAGCTGTTCCTTTTCCTCCTTGAGTTTCTCAATCTCTCTGTCAACATTATCTGTATTTGTCGTACATTTCTCTGCCTTTTTCGCTGGCTCCTCCTTTGGTTGAACATCTTTCGCCTTTGCGACTCTCTTAGGATCATCATACATTACTTTTGGATTACCATTTTCATCTTGCCCTAAACGATACAGACCACTTGGCTTGCTACCAGATTTTTCGCTACTAATATACTCGTCCTTTGGAACGGGAATACCTTCGTTTTTATCCTCCCCCCTTTGATCTTGTGAAGCTTCTTTTACTTTATCCTGCCCTGTCTGTACCCTATCTAAATACTCATTTTTGTAATCCTTATAATTACTGCTTATTTCCATTGACATAAAACGTCCTCCTTTTCTTTAATACACTATAATGTTTTTACAATCTCTTATTCGTCATTCATATATCTGTTTTTAACAGATTTGTTGTGAAATGCTTTCTGATTGTTGCGGAATGATTAAAAGAACACTTAAAACAAATATATCTCCATCTATTCTTACTTCCATTGCTCCATGATATTTTTCTGCAACTGCTTTTATGTTAGCAAGTCCTGTCCCACTGCGAATGCTCCCTCTCCCACTATGGCTATTAATTATTTCAATTAAAAGAAAATCACCTTGCACTTTTCCTGTTATGTGAATATATTTCTGATTATCATGGGGCACTCGGTTACAAGCTGAGATAGCGTTATCTAATGCATTAGAAAAAATAATACAAAAGTCAATATCAGCAATTCCACATGGATATGGAGAAATAAATGAACATTGTACTTCTATCTGATTGCTCTTAGCTATCCCTAACTTATTTCCAATTAAAATATCAAGTACAGGGTTATTTGTACTTACCGGAAATGACATATCTGCTGTTAAATTTTCCATATCACTCATATACTGCAATGCTGTATCTATATCGCCATTCTGTACCAATTCTTTGACAATAGATATATGATTTTTCACATCATGTCGAAATGCTTTTGTTTTCTCATAACGTACTTTTGCTTCTTCCACATACTGATTTAAAGAATGTTTTTCCAGTTCTAATAAAGATAGCTCTCTGCTCAATTTAAAACTATCCACTAATTTTTTATACGCAAACATGATGCAAAACAGACTGGCTATCCCCAATATCTGTATAAACAGTAATGGAAACGGACTTATGCTAGGTAAACTCCCATCTGCTTGTATCGTAATCGTATGTCCATAAATATTTGAACTAATATATTCACTTACCAAAAAAATCACTAAAGTCGGTATTAAAATCAGAAGAACATATTTTGCCCCAACGTTTTCATCATATGAAAAATTTTTATTTATGACCTGATAACACAAAACAGATGTAACAAGAGCTAAAATACTGCTCATTACCATAAATAAAACGCTAACCGCTTTAGGATTTTCCTGAAAAAACAAGGGAGATAAAATACACGAAATCGAATTAAAAACTCCATAGCATAAGTGCATTATTTCAATCATTACAACTGCATATAACCCGACAAATATATTGTATGTTCTACATATAAAAAATCCTCCTGCCATCAACAGCAGAACATATACCAATAATTCCATAATACTGCCGGTTGGAAAAAACATCATAATTGTCATTCCAAGAAAGGCAAACAATATATAATAAATAAACTTTACCTTTTTCTTAAGAAATCTGGTAAAGAAATGAAAAACCGTCAACATTTCAATGCTTCCCATAATATATACATTGAAAATATCTAATCCATCCATTCTTTCACACTCTCCGTTCCTTCATATATTTCAAAACAACACTTGAAAATTCCTTGCTCCGTAAGCGTGATACAGGTATCTGTTTGTCATTTATCATATACGCCATCCCATTTTTATAACTTTTCAGATGGCTCAAATTAATTAAATAACTTCTATGGCATTTAAAAAATCTCCCATCTAGTTTTGTTTCAAGATTTTCAATTCTGTCATAGTAATCAATAACTTCCTCCGTTTTTAGATGCAGATATATTTTTCTGTCTATAATTTCACAAAAAACAATGTCATCAAAGGCAATAATATTACTCTCGTATCCCTTTTGGACAAGCAAACTTGCGTCTTTTGCATTTTGCATAGCAGAAAATAATCTCTCCATCGTTTTTTCAAAGCATTCTTCTTCAATCGGTTTTACCAGATAATCATATGCCTGGACTTCAAAGGATTGAAACACCATTTCCTTTAGAACTGTTATAAAAATTAGGTATCCTTTATAATTTTGACTACGCATCTTCCTTGCAGTTTCCATCCCATCTATTCCATCCATTTGAATATCTAAGAACAGAATATCTATATTTTTGTTGTGTCTCAGTAATTCCTCACCACTCCCGAATTGTGAAACAGTTATTTCTACGTTTTTTCTATGAAAAAAATCAAATACCAGCTTTTTGATTTTATCTAATATGTATTTTTCATCATCACAAATTGCTATGTTAATCACACGACCACCTCTTTCCTTAAAAAATTTATTTTAGCATCTATCCTCAAGTGAAACAATTATAATGCTTTGAAATGTAACTGTAATGATGTGTAATGCTGAATAGTCTAATAAATATATCGGTGAAGTTCAATAGTCATCCGAGATTCCCGTTTTGTAAACGAGTTTCACATTTTGAAAGCGACCTGCAAATTTTGTACCCGACTTTCCACTTTTGTAATGACTTTCCCGTTTTTTCCCTTGCTTTTATGAT
>OJKY01001939.1_pt1 | contig 11526 bp, 9 predicted proteins | sample 1596571 | NCBI WGS metagenome assembly OJKY01 (sample SAMEA4350170, study PRJEB24818) | metagenome | biome: human; feature: gut; material: faeces | place: Denmark | collected 2013-09
ACCAACACAATACATTTCCACTCGAAACGGATGGTTTTCAAATACTCTTAGCCGTTCAATCGCTATTTCAACGATCTTTTCATCTGGATCCATCTGATCCACTTTTTCTGCCATAGGCATCCTCCTTTTGTGGTAAAAAAATAGCACCTTAACCATTTGGCTAAAGTGCTATGTAAATTTGTTATTAAATTGTGTTATTCATAAAGATACCTAACTTTTTTCTTTGTTTCTCAATTCTTCACAGCATTAGTTAATAAGTTGAGCAACTAATCCCATCAGTTTCTGTTTATCAAATGGCTCTACTTCAGAAGAATAAAGACTAAATGCATTAATACCCTTCAATGCCTCATCAAGCTCGTCAATTTCAAATGCAAAAGGTTCCTGTTTTGGCTCATATTGTGTCGCATATATCCCATTATTCTTATTTCTTAAGACATACCAATCACCATACATATCGTCCGTTTGTATCAACCAGAGGTTAAATCCTAAACCCTTGGTATTTTTAATTTCAACCCACCCCATAATATCCTTATTTTTATACTGTGGAGTATATACTACTTCACGCTTACCATACACAGAACCATACATATATGAAAAACCATAGGCCCTATCCACATCAACAATACGAGTAAACGAATTAGGCAAAATTACCTTACACTTAACTTCAATATTTGTAACAGAAGGAATTGTAAGTTGATATGAAAACTGTTCTATATGTCCATAACCTCGACTTGTTGATTGTAATCTACACTTGTCATTTCCAGCCAAATGAATATTATATTCATCAGTGAATTGCTCAAAAAAATCTACTATAACTGATTCAAATTGATTCCTCACTAAATTGCAGAAATCTTCTTTTTCTTTTCTCTTTCGATTTTCCTCCTCGATTTGCTGTTGTATTCTCGTGTCAGTCTCTATTTTTTTCCCAATAGCTAAACTTACAATATTTCCTAAATCACCATTTACTTCAAGCGATGGATTGCCTAGTTGTTCTTCAATCTCTTCCCATGATTTTAATCTTTTCTGAACAGGTTTTTCTAACATAGCTAAAATTATGGATGCTACATCTGCTCCTAAAACATTTTTTAAATCATTCGTTCTTTTTATTCTAGAAAACATGTGTGCGCTTCTGTATGCATCCACATCATTAGAAATAATGTCATATGGATAATCTAATAAAGCTAATTCATAAAATACTATGCCCATAGAGTAAATATCCATCTGAATAGTATTCTTTTCTGATTTCCAAGCTTCAGGAGCAATATATTGTAATGTACCGTATCCCTTAAATGACATGGTTCTAGTAGATTCTGAAGCCACCTTTGCAAGTCCGAAATCAGTAATTTTGCATATTCCATTACAAATAAGTATATTCTCCGGTTTTATATCTCTGTGAACTAATTTTTTATTAATTGACTTCATTCCATCAACAAGTTGGAGAAATAGATTTCTCAATTCCTCTTTCGAATATGGACTATTTGTTTTTTTACGCTCTTCAATCTGGTCTGCTAGAGTTCCTCCCTCTGCATACTCCATAATAATATAAGGAGCATTCCTGTTAAGTAACAAATAACCGGTTTGCAAAAAATGAGTGCCACCCATAGAATAATGATTGTTAACTTGGCGGTTAATAAGAATCATTGTTCAAAGGAGACACCCACAAATGAATTATAAGCAGAATGAAAAAATCAATCAAGTAAAAGAATCAACTTTGGTAGTCGGAATCGATATCGGAAGTACAACACAGTACGCCAGGGCATTTGACTGGAGAGGCATTGAGCTTGGAAAAGTCTTTCCGTTCAGCAACAGCAGAGAAGGATTTGAATCTTTCAAAGCATGGATGCAGCATTTACAGGACAAGTATAAGAAGCTGGATGCAATCGTAGGTATCGAGCCGACAGGTCATTACTGGTTTGACCTTGGCGCTTATCTTGAGGATGAGGGCATCCTCCTGGTTATGGTTAACCCTTATGCGGTAAAGCAGACCAAGGAACTGGATGACAACAGCCAAAGCAAGAATGACAGGAAGGATCCGAAGGTGATCGCAAAGCTGGTTACCGAGGGCCGGTATTCTGCACCGTATACACCGGATGGTGTGTATGCTGATTTAAGAATTATGGTGGCCAATCGTAAGAGACTCATCAGGGAGATGACCCAGATCAAAAACAGATTTGCCAGATGGTTCGCCATATATTTCCCCGAGTACACAGATGTGTTTGGGGACTATGAAGCACAGAGCAGTATGCTGCTTCTAAAGAAAGTTTGTACTCCGGAAGCAATCGTGGAACTGGGAGCTGAGAAAATCAATCAAATCTGGCGTGATGCAAAGCTTAGGGCTGTGGGAATGAAAAGGGCAACGACCCTGTGTGAGACAGCAAAACGTAGCATCGGCTTAAAGAAAGGCTCTTCGGCGGCCCGGTATGAAATGAAACTGTTGCTCGAGGATTACGAATACAAAAAGGCACAGCTGGACGCCGTTATGGAGGAGATAGAAAAGCTGTGCAGGAAGATACCCGAAAGCGAGCAGATGCTTGCCATCAAAGGTATAGGAGTGATCACGGTAGCCGGATTTCTGGCAGAAGTGGGTGATGTGAGGCGTTTCGAATCACCCAGACAGATACAAAAGCTGGCAGGACTCTCATTACGGGAGAACAGCTCTGGAAAGCACAAAGGACAGACGACCATAAGCAAAAGAGGTCGGAGTAAGCTGCGGGCAGTGCTGTTCAATGCAGCAATTCCGCTGATAGCGAAGAACCCAGAGTTTAAGTCATTGCATGAGTATTACACGACAAGAGCGAATAATCCGCTCAAGAAGAAACAATCCGTGATTGCGATCAGCTGTAAGCTGATACGGGTCTTTTATGCCATCCTTGCAAATGGAGTGACCTATGATGCGCAGAAGATGCTTTCTGACATTCACAGGCAGCCGCAGGCAGCATAAAAAGAACGACTGTGAGATTCAGGAGACGTCCGCCGCAAGGTGCTGAAAGGAACAGAAGAAATTCATAAACATAGAGAGCCAAGTCAGATTTCTTACCATCAGAGCAGAGACTCAGCGAAGGAGCATCATGACGCCCCTTTATGGATAAGCAGAACGAAGGAATTAAGGACCCAGAAGTAAAGGAGATCCTGTATGACATGGGAGGTTAGGCTGCCGTAAGGAGTTGGGGAAAGAAAGGCCGATCATAGCAGAATAAGACGACGTCTTGTTTTGTGTACCCTAAACATCCGAATATCCATGATTTATGGCCAAGGGGAATGACATAGACTTAGAAAATATCTCTATGAAGAAATGAAAATGTGAGAAAAAGCGAGTTAACAAGAGAAAAACAAAGATTATTATGGGAGGTAGTTCAGGATATTCATCTCCATCATGTGCATAGATATAATGTATTACATGTTCCCCACTTACTTCTGATGAAATCTTTACTTCATTTTTAAAAGACGCTGCTGTAACCTCATCGCCAAATGAATATAATAAAGTTTTCACTGCATACACTGATTTATCAGCTTCACATTCAGCTTTATATACGCATCCAAAACCACCATGACCTAATTCTTCTGTTAATGTATATGTATTTCCTTCCCCATCCTTTACCTTGGATCCAATTGTAATAATCAATGTCCCACCTCAATTCTTCAAACTTAACAAATAACAATTATGCTCAAAGTTCACCAAATTTCCTTTTTACATAGTATAACACATACATATATTCACCATCAATAATTCAATAATCCTTATCTCCCAGTGGAACCAAATGCCCCCGTTCCATGCTCTTTCCAGTTTTCAAAAGTAAAATCCGGTATCAGGACCGGCATAATCACAAGTTGTCCTACCTTGTCGCCCATCTTGATTTCATATTCTCTGTTTCCGACATTAGAGATAATTGCATGAACCTCTCCTGTATATCCGGAATCAATGGGTGGCAGCTCTCACACAATTCCCTGTGAACTTAATCCACTTCTTGGAAATATATACCCGGCATAGCCATCCGGTATTTTTAATCTAAATCCCAAAGGCAGCTTACAGATATCTCCCAGCCGGATTACTTCATCCTTTGGACTGAATACATCCGCTCCGGCATCATTGGCATGAGCCCTTTCCGGGCTTCTCCCACCAAAATCAATCAGCTGTATCTTCATCTGGTACTCCTTCCTCCAACACACTCTCTTCGCATAGTTTTGGAAAATCCACCCTGATAATATCTGTTGGTAACATCTCGGTGGAATACTCTTTCCACAGGTCATCTTTCCTTTCTCACAGCCGCCATTCATACAGAATGCCCCACAGTCAGAAAACAGTTCTCTGGTCTGCTCCAGAAGCTGTTCCCAGATTTTCAGCATCACATATCTGGTCTCCTTTGTGTTTCTCCTGCATGTCCTCTGACGGATCATGTGCTTCCACTGATACGGTGTTGCGCTGATCAGAAGATTCTTAATACTGTCCTGTAGTTCAATCATCTGACTGTCACCGATCACCTTGAATGGATGATTCGTAAAAGTTCTTAACCTCTCCATTTCAATTTCAACTACTTTTTCATCCGAATCTCTGATATCCGTCTTTTCTGTCAATGACACTTCCTCCTTTTCCCTGAACAAAAAAAATCGCCCAGACTAGAATTTTTAATCTAATCTGAGCGATACTTCGTCAGGCCTGTTTTCTTTAAGCAAGAAAACCATTTTTACATTCATTGACAACCTAAATCTTATCCTACACTTTAGTTATCTCCATTGAGTGCTTGGATAGATTTAGTTCTCGGTTCCCGTTTTGTCTTTTCGGTGCTCCAATTACTCATTTTTATAATTTTTCGGTGCTCGCAAGCACCATAAAATAAAAAATGCAACAATGAATTTTTAGGATCATTGTTGCAAAAAATCGATGTTCCCGGCGGGAATTGAACCCACAACTAGCGCTTAGGAGTTCAAGTCCATACTGGAAACCTATATTATTTTAAGTTAATACAAGTCAAGTAAAGCATTGATTTTTCTACCTTTCCTGTAAATCCATGTCAAAATAAGAAAACTGAAAATCATCCGAGTTAAGCACCTCTCGCTGACAAATGAGTGACACTGTCATCCTGAGGGTTCAACCATTCCGTTCCTGCGAATTCATATTTATGGCTACCATTCTCACTCAGTATGCGGTAATGATAACACTGTTTTCTTATTAGATTACCTATATTATAACGTGTGTGAGGTCGGATCTCGATTGTTTTTTGACCATTATTAACCCGTTTTGCCGATATTTGTTTACAACATATTTGCAAACACATTTAATATCATATTATTCTTGTTAAAATTCTCTGAACAAAACGTGCTTTGCAACGACAATAACAATTCCACTACTCAATAAACAAATATGGCGGTCTTACAATTTTATATGCTTCTTGCAGACTTAACTCTACTTTTTGATTTACTGATTTTTTCTTTCCGTTTCCATCTCCCCATGTACTAACATAATCCAAATAAGTTGCATCTATAGAATTCAAGATATCCGTAATTGTGTACTCCCCGTTCTTTTCCTTATAATAAAGCATCGTGGATAAAACCGAGTTTACATATCTATATAATCTCATACTAATATGTTCTAACGAATCATCCAATCCTTTTGTTGAATGTATAAGTTGATTTCTCAACCTATAAATATAATTCAAATCATGCATAATGGCTTCATAATATTTTTTTATCGCTATAATTGCCTTATAAGGATTAGTTATGAGCATTTGTAGTTCTGCTGTCTCTCTTTCTAAAACTACATGTTTTTCTAAACCTTTTATGATTTTTCCTATTCTTTCTTCATCTTGAAAAACTTTTATTACTTTTTGAGTGTCATATCCTCCATCATTCAAATCTTTACATTCTCGTACAAACTGAATAACTTCATTGAGTTCACTATCTGTCTCTCTAGGCTCAAGATAATGCGTCAATCTTGCCCAAAAAATATTTAATTTATTTTTTATATAAAACAAACTAAACACTTCTGGCACAACAACCCTAGCCTTCTCAATAATTGTATAACGCGGAAACGGATATAATGTATACTCTAATGCAGACCAAAAATTTAAAAATCTATTTTGTATTTTATATGTTTTTGCTGTATTTAAAGTATACAGCACTCTTTCTAAGACTTTAATATCTTCATTCACCAAATCATCCTTAAGTTTTAAAAATCTATTCATTTGGCTCTTGTAGTACGAATCCACATATCCAAGCATCTTAACATTATCCGTTTTTTAACCATTATCAAATTTAATCTGTTATTTTCAACCCATCCATATTGTTGATCATCACGAATACACCCCTGTACTCCTTGCCACATGTCAAATAATTCTTTAGTTTCTCCAAACTCCTTCGCTGCCATTGAAACTGCCTTAGTTATGTCAAGTGCTTGATATTCCTTATGTGCAATATAATATTCTTCTCCGCGCCACATATTACCAAAAGAAAAATCTTCCTTTTTTTCTATGATAAATTGTTTTTGTAATAATTGTAATGCGGGGTAAAGTTGAGTATCACTCCTTATCACAAACTTAATATATATTGTATGTCCAATAGGCTGCCTATCTAATTCCGTTAAGTTATGTATAATAGAAACATCCTGACCATTTTTCATAAATAAAGTCTGTTGATTTTTAAACCATTCAATTAAATATGCTAACGAATACCCCTTATATAACAAATCACTTATCAAAGCTTCTATATGAATATCCATTTCTCCGAAAACTTCTTCTCTCTCCAAGCATAATATATAATCCCCTATAATATCAGCTGCACAAAGTTTTTTCTTTAAGCAAACCATTGCACAATAAATATTATGTAATTCCTTATTCCTTTCACTCTCAGATAATGCAATCAGCTTATGTAAATGAGTAAAATCATTTTTATACAAATCCAACTTTCGGAATGGATGGTGCTGTATTTGAAAATCCAATCCTTCTATTAACCCCTCATATGCTCTTTTTAATTTGCTTGGATCTAATGCTTTACGATACTCATCATAAGTATTTATACTTAATTCTAGATATTGGATAAGACATTCAGTCCTTTTTTCTTCTAATGTATGAAAACTATTATTTACAATATCTCGAATCTTAAAAATATAATACTTTTGGCACTTTAAAATTTTATTTTCATCCATAATAATTTTCCCTTCTCTATAAATGTACTTGACAAGTTTCTCTTTTTCCGTTATGATTAAGCCAGTTAAAGATAAATAAGTTAGATATGAGCTACCTGGGTAGTTTCTCTCTTTCTTACTGTATCTTTTTAATTTTTAATACGAATAAAAATCTTATATAACACATATACTTATTTAATCGGAGGATGCTTATTTTTGTGTCAGCTTTACCAGGGTAATGCGCACATCAATATTGCATCTCTCCCTTTTTCATTTATAATTGTACCAAATCTTATCTATAATGACCAGCATGTTATGTATTTTAATGCACACTAAAATTTTCCATTTATGATCCGGTTAATAAAACTATTTATCAATTCTAATCATCGAATTTGTTTCAATTACTCAATTTATCCTATCCATATAATTTTTTGTTTTCTAATCATCACATTTACATGATTTGTGTTGAATACAAAGGAGCGATATAGCATAGATACCTTTATCTACACAATATCGCTCCTTTTCCTAATTTATTCTACTTTCATTGTCCTTGCCAACGATGTCAATAACGCAGCCATTTCCGGATTTCCCAGTACCTTCATCAACAGTTCCGCATCCACTCCATCCGGCACCGTGATTGTACTGTTGCCTTCATCCTGATTTTTCATCTGCGGATTGAGATTTTCCTTATTATAAAAGGCATTCTCCATAAGTTCCGCATTCTTCCTTCGGTCTTCATCAAGGATATGACCATATACTTCCGTTACCATGTCTGCCTGAGCATGTCCGGAATCTCCCTGGACTGCTTTAATATCTCCGCCACTTAATTTCAGCTTGTAGGTAACACTGGTATGACGCAGGCTGTGAAACACTACATCCGGCAGTCCCAGTTCAACTATGATATCCTGCATTTTTGTCCTCAGATAGCTGTCTCCTATGGGAAATCCGAAAGTTGTTGCCATGACCAGATTATAATTCTGATACTCATTCCCCAGTGCTTCAATGATTTCTTCCTGATCCTTTTTCAGATCGATCAGACATTGTGCCACAGATTTCGGAATGAACACTTTTCGCTTGCTGCTATCCGTCTTTGGTGATTTTAACACCCGGACTGTTTTATTATTTTTCTTCTGACTTGGGAATGTCAGTATGATATCCTTGGAGTTCAATTCTTCCACTGCCTGTTTCGATACACGCTCCACTTCCTTATTGATGTAAACATATGCCCGGTTGGCCGCAATCGCCTCCTCTGAAATATCCATTGCATCCCAGGTCAGCCCCAGCACTTCCCCAATTCTGAGCGTTGCCGTAAATGCAAGATGAAATGCTATTTTGAGCATTTTGTTATCACAGGCTTCCAATGCCTGCATAAGCATCTCTGCTGTCCAGATCTCGCGCTCCTGCTTCTTTGCTTTTGGAACGGTTGCATCCACAGCCGGGTTCTTTTCCATCATATCCCACTTTACTGCCTGACGGAAACAGCTTCTTAACACCTTATGTATCTCATTTACTGTACTTTCCGTGATTGTTCCTGTCCCATCCGGATTCTTCGTACTCTTTACCGCCGGCATTTTGAGAAGATCCTTATAATACTTTTCCATCCGCACTCAATTTCTTTATGCGGAGTGCCTGGGATAGAGACGGGGTACACTGTGCAAATTCCATTGCATCCAGCATTTCCTTTTGTTCCTTCTTTTTCAGAAATGACAACTGAACCGCCGGAGTAAATCCCATGCTTCCGTCATCCACTTTTTCAAGCATTTCAGGAATAAGTTCTGTGATTTTGATATACCTTTGAACCTGCTTGGGACTGTCCCCACATTCCTCTCCAATGAGCTCAATGCTTTTCTTTCCCAAATTATGGTCTACCTGACCACATTTTCTTCTTCCTGCCTTCCTTTTGATTGCTTCATACTTCATTTTGTAAGCAAATGCTTTTTCGCTCGGACTTATCATTTCCCGTTGTAAATTTGAATCAACCATAGATACAACCGCTTCATCATCTTTTAATACCCGAATGATCACAGGTACCTTACGATAACCGATCTTTTCAGCTGCAAATTTTCTTCTGTGACCCGATATGATCTCATAAGTTCCATCCTGCCTCGGTCTGACTATCAGAGGATTTAATATTCCATATTTCTTAATGCTCTCCTGCAATTCAATCATCTGACTGTCCGCCAGAACCTTGAATGGATGGTTTACAAATCCCCGAAGTCTTTCCAACTCAATTTCTACAACTCTTTCATCCTGATCCAGCAATTCCTTCTTTTCTTCCATAGGCAACTTCCTTTCCCTGAACGCACTCGCGATGCTCACGCAAAAAAGCCTGTCCAGAATAGATTGTATTTATCTAATCTGAACGGACTCTTCCGACAGGCCTGATATCACAGACAAGAATATAGTGTTTTATTTCACTGCTTTTCCTAATTTTACACCTCAAAACTCATCCTACACTGTAGTTAATCCCTCCGGGTGACAAACCAGAAAATGTGAATCAGTGACAAGCATCCATCCCCGCTGACAAAATCAGTATATTTAACCCCGTTTCGCTGACAAATTTGTCACTGAAATTGCAATTCTGCATGAAAAAAGCGGCAATGAAACTATCTTCATTACCGCTAAAAATGAGCGTCTCCTATAGGAATCGAACCTACAATAGAGTCTTAGGAGGACCCCGTTATATCCATTTAACTAAGGAGACAAATGCCGTATTTTCGGGCTTTTCAGCTCTTTTGGCTCCGGCTGCCATATCTATGAATTCAATCACTCTTGTGATGAATTTCCATTGTATCTTATTTTGACATTCAGGTCAATCCCTGTTGGAATCGAACTCTGACTTATCACTTCTCAACTTCCATAAGTCTCAACCATGATTGAACCTTAGGAGGCGCTTATTATATCCATTTAACTATAGGAACATACACACAACTGTTAGTATACCGAAAATATCACGATTTTGCAACCTTATTCCTCGGGAAAATTAATATACCCCTGTAACCAGATGACACCCTTGAAACGGCGTCCCACCTGAGGTTCTCCGTAGATATCTTTTTCATTGATACATACATCAAAAGATAACTCATTGCACAGAATCGTAAGAATATATACCTTTTCTCCCGTGACATCGTTGGTTGCCAGACGAAGTTCCGTAATCTCACCTAGTACAGAGTACTGGTCGCACTCCACGCCGTAGGGCATAAAATAAGTATCCACCAGACTGAAAATATCATCCTTCTGGATCCTGCGGGAAATGGTGGTGTACATATCCATATCTTCCAGCGTCAGGGTCTCAATAGCATCTTCGTCTCCCTGTCTGGCAGCTGCCAGAAGTTTGTTACGATTGGCGGAGTCTTTTTTTACCCGGAGGACCTGTTCTTCATCTTTTTTGATGGGTAACAGGATACTTCCGGTCAGGGACAGGCCGGATAAGGTCAGTGTGGTACCGCGGATGGGTAATTTCCCGGTACTCTGAGCCTTGATGTAGGGAATCCGGTTCCGCAGATAGAAAATTAGAGAGATTCCCACTTTGATATCGTCGCAGATACCGGCATAGGAATCCTTCTCCGCATGACGTTCCACAGAGACATCTTCATAAGAAGTAATGCCGCTTCCCGTCAGATACGGATAATAATATTCATAGATAAACTTATCGTTATCATCAAATTCTCCACAGACAGCCACACCAAAGGTACCGGATTCTATGGCTCCTCTGGTCGCGGTGTGATTTTTGCTGAATTCACCCAGAAGGATACCCTCCTGATTCATGGTATATGCGCGATGATCGGAATTCATGATCACGTCTGTCAGTAATTCTTTTAATTTCTTACGGTCCGTATATTCACTGAACCCGATAGCTCTCATATATTTATGCAAAACATCACCCTCTTTCTGTCTGCGGTTTCATTCACTCCCTTCATACAAAGTATATCTTTCCTGCAAGCAGTCATATATACTTTGCATGGTTGAGAGTTATTCTATCATTTCTTAGGCAGGACTTTCTCCTTGCCACCCATGTAAGGACGCAGAGCAACAGGAATGTTCACGCTGCCATCCTCATTTACGTTGTTCTCCAGGAATGCGATCAGTCCTCTGGGAGAAGCCAGTACGGTATTGTTCAGTGTGTGTACCAGATAAGTTCCGTTTTCACCCTTGGTACGGATACCCAGACGTCTTGCCTGTGCATCACCCAGGGTAGAACAGGAACCAACCTCAAAGTACTTCTTCTGTCTGGGGCTCCATGCTTCTACGTCGCAGGATTTTACCTTCAGATCTGCCAGATCACCACTACAGCACTCCAGAGTACGAACGGGTACATCCAGGCTGCGGAAGAATTCTACGGTGTAGGACCACGTCTTGTTGTACCAGTCCAAGGAATCCTCTGGCCGACACATTAACACTATTTACCC
>OJKY01001945.1_pt1 | contig 11498 bp, 6 predicted proteins | sample 1596571 | NCBI WGS metagenome assembly OJKY01 (sample SAMEA4350170, study PRJEB24818) | metagenome | biome: human; feature: gut; material: faeces | place: Denmark | collected 2013-09
ACTGCAGAGCCGGGGAGTTGGACTTGTAAGTCGACTGCTGTCTGCCCTTGCGAACCAACTGGTTAAAAGTAGGCATTCTTGTTTCTCCTTTCCTGAAATGATGTGATATATATTTTTTACAGGATATCGGTAAAATATCCCGAAAAAACCTTAATTTCTCAGAACGGCGATCACCGCCGCACCAACGGCGATGCCCGCGCTGTGGCCAAGCTGCGCCATCGTGGCGCGATCGTCGATCTCGATGTTCTCTTCGCGTGCGAGCGCTTCGATCGGCGCAAGCACGGCTGGGTCTGCATCGCAGGCGATATACAGCTTTTCCGCGCGGTGTTCCCGCAGTGCACGCATCGTCTGCTTGATGCCCGCTACCTTGCGGCAAGTGGACAGATCCGGCGTCACGGCAGGTCCCTCCTGACGGTATGACAAATTCCGTGGGACATACCCACGCAAGTTGAAATTATACCATGAGGCACACAAGCCGTCAAGCGTTTTTTATGGCTGTCTACACAAAATAATCGCTGAAACGACGGGCTTTTCCCGAATTTTTTTGTGCGTTCCGCGCCGGCGCGTCAAACTTTTGAAAAGAGGCTGTCAAACTCTCCCTTTTTCTGCCAAAATGGCAAAAAAGAGACGCGGAATTTTCCGCGTCTCTTTTTACCTATTCAATACGTGAGGTCTTAACTCACACTTCGACGGCATTCGTGATGATGCGCGGCTCGTGCGGCTCTTCCTCGGGCTTTTCGGGCTCGGGAACGATCTCCTCGGCAAAGTCACGGTAGGCGTTCAGGCCTGCACCGGCGGGGATGAGCTTACCGATGATGACGTTCTCCTTCAGACCAACAAGGTGGTCGACCTTACCCTTGATGGCGGCTTCAGTCAGGACCTTTGTGGTCTCCTGGAAGGACGCGGCGGACATCCAGCTGTCGGTCGCAAGAGAGGCCTTCGTGATACCCATGAGCAGCTGCGTGGCAATGGCTTCCTGCAGCGGCTCGCCGGTCTCGGCGTTGACCTCGCCCGCGGCATTGCGCGCGCGGATCTCCTCGTTGGCATCCTCATACTCAAGCAGATCGACCATGGAGCCGGAGAGCAGGTTCGTATCGCCGGACTCCTCGACGCGCACCTTGCGCATCATCTGGCGGACGATGACCTCGATATGCTTATCGTTGATGTCAACGCCCTGCTGACGGTAAACCTTCAAAACTTCCTGAATGAGGTAGTCATGAACGGCGGACGTGCCGCGGATACGCAGGATATCGTGCGGGGACAGCGCGCCGTCCTGCAGCTGCGTGCCCTTGGCGATGACGTCGCCGTCGTTCACGCGCAGGCCGGTGTGCGGCACCGAGTAGATGCGGTTGTCGCCGTCGTCCGCGGTGACGATGATGTTGAGCAGGCTGCCCTTGGTCGCCTCTTCGAAGCGGACCTTACCGCCGATCTCGGCGAGGGTCGCCATCTTCTTGGGACGGCGCGCCTCAAACAGTTCCTCGACTCGCGGAAGACCCTGGGTGATATCGCCGCCCGCAACGCCGCCGGTGTGGAAGGTTCGCATCGTCAGCTGCGTACCGGGCTCGCCGATGGACTGGGCCGCGATGATACCGACCGCCTCGCCGGGGCCGACGGGCTTGCTCGTGGCAAGGTTCATGCCGTAGCACTTCGCGCAAACGCCGCTGTGGGCCTTGCACGTAAGCACCGTGCGGATCTCGACGGAGTGGATATCGAACTTCTCCATGAGGTCGGCATCCTCGGGGGTCATCATGTGATCCTTGGAAATGAGGACCTCGTCCGTGCCGGGCTTCATCACGTCGTGGACCGGATAGCGGCCGTTGACGCGCTCGGAGAACTTTTCGATGACCTGGCCGTTCTCGCTGATCTCGCCGATCGTGATGCCGCGGGTCGCGCCGCAGTCGTCGGAGCGGATGATGACATCCTGGCAGACGTCGACCATTCGGCGGGTCAGGTAACCGGAGTCTGCCGTACGAAGAGCCGTATCGGCAAGGCCCTTACGGGCGCCTCGGGAGGAGGTGAAGTATTCAAGGACGGACAGACCTTCGCGGAAGTTTGCCTTGACCGGGATCTCGATCGTCTTACCGGCGGTGTTGGCCATCAGGCCGCGCATACCGGTCAGCTGACGGATCTGCTTCATCGAACCACGGGCGCCGGAGTCCGCCATCATGAAGATGGGGTTGTAGCGGTCCATGTTCTTCTGCAGGGCGTCGGTGACGTCCGCGGTGGTCTTTTCCCACTCCTTGACGACGGCGCGGTAGCGCTCATCCTCGGTCATGAAGCCCATCTTGAACTGGTCTTCGATGTCGACGACGCGCTGCTCGGTCTCGGCAATGAGGGTGTACTTTGCCGGTGGAATGGTCATATCCGCAACGGAGATACTGATGGCCGCACGGGTGGAGAACTTGTAGCCCGTGGCCTTGATGTTATCGAGCACTTCGGCCGCGATGGTGAAGTTGTGCAGCTTGATCGTACGGTCGACGATCTTGCCGAGCAACTTCTTGCCGCAGACCTCGGTGATCTCGTAGTCGAAGTAGTTTTCGGTCGGCTCGCCGTTTTCATCCACGCGCTTGACAAAGCCAAGGTCCTGCGGGATGTTGCGGTTGAAGATGATGCGGCCGATGGTAACGCGCACGACCTTGCTGCCCATGGTGCCGTCCGGCATCTGCTTGACCGTGCGGACAAGGATGGGCTGGTGGATACCGATGAGGTGGTCGTTGTAGGCGAGCATGGCCTCGTCCTCGTCGCGGTAAACGTGCAGATTCACGCTGGCCTTCTCTTCGTCGGTCAGCTCGTCGTAGCGCTTGCCGGCAAGGGCAAAGTCAATGTCCTGCGGCCAGAACTCGTCGTTATCCATCTGGGAAACGCCGTTTTCAAAGCGCTCGAACGTGAGGTAGTAGGAACCCAAAACCATATCCTGCGTCGGCACCGTGACAGGGCCGCCGTCCTGAGGACGCAGCAGGTTGTTGGCAGAGAGCATCAGGATACGGGCCTCGGCCTGCGCCTCGGCAGACAGGGGCACGTGAATAGCCATCTGGTCGCCGTCGAAGTCCGCGTTGAATGCCGTGCAGTTCAGCGGGTGGAGCTTGAGGGCGCGGCCCTCGACCAGCACCGGCTCGAACGCCTGAATACCGAGACGGTGGAGCGTCGGCGCGCGGTTGAGCATGACGGGGTGATCCTTGATGACGACGTCGAGCGCGTCCCAGACCTCCGTGCGGCCCTTATCGACCATCTTCTTGGCGGACTTGATGTTGTTGGCGGCGCCGTCCTCGACGAGCTTCTTCATAATGAAGGGGCGGAACAGCTCGAGTGCCATTTCCTTCGGCACACCGCACTGGTAGATCTTCAGCTCAGGGCCGACGCAGATAACGCTACGGCCGGAGTAGTCGACACGCTTGCCGAGCAGGTTCTGACGGAAGCGGCCCTGCTTACCCTTGAGCATGTCGGAAAGGGACTTGAGTGCGCGGTTGTTCGCGCCGGTAACGGCGCGGCCGCGGCGGCCGTTGTCGATCAGCGCGTCGACCGCTTCCTGCAGCATGCGCTTCTCGTTGCGCACGATGATGTCGGGCGCGTTGAGCTGAATGAGGCGCTTTAAGCGGTTGTTGCGGTTGATGACGCGGCGGTAGAGGTCGTTCAGGTCGGAGGTCGCGAAGCGGCCGCCGTCGAGCTGGACCATCGGACGAATTTCGGGCGGGATGACGGGCAGCACGTCGATGATCATCCACTCGGGCTTGTTGCCGGAGATGCGGAACGCATCCACGACCTCAAGGCGCTTGACGATGCGGGCCTTCTTCTGGCCGCTCGCGCTCTTGAGTTCGGCGTGGAGCTGCTCGGACAAGGATTCGAGGTCGATCTGCTGGAGGAGCTTCTTGACGGCCTCGGCGCCCATACCGGCGTCGAAATCGTCCTCATACTTCTCGCGCATATCGCGGTATTCCTTCTCCGAAAGGATCTGGTTGCGCATCAGCGGGGTCTCGCCGGGATCGGTGACGATATAAGCGGCGAAATACAGCACCTTTTCCAGGATGCGGGGGCTGATGTCGAGCAGCAGGCCCATGCGGGACGGAATGCCCTTGAAATACCAGATGTGGGAAACGGGCGTGGCGAGCTCGATGTGGCCCATGCGCTCGCGGCGGACCTTGGCGCGCGTGACTTCCACGCCGCAACGGTCGCAGATCTTGCCCTTGTAGCGGATCTTCTTATACTTGCCGCAGTGGCACTCCCAGTCCTTCGTGGGGCCAAAGATGCGCTCGCAGAACAGGCCGTCGCGCTCGGGCTTGAGGGTGCGGTAGTTGATGGTCTCGGGCTTTTTGACCTCGCCGTAAGACCATTCACGGATCATCTCCGGAGAAGCGATTCCGATTTTAATGGCGTCAAACGTTGCGTAACTCATTTTCTATATGCTCCTCCTTTTCTCAGTCTTCCTGATCGTCGCTGGCAAAGTCGGCGTTGACTTCATCATCAGCGACATATTCAAAGCCTGCGTCCTCGAGCTCGGCTTCATCGGCGAAAGGGTTGCTGCGGTGGCGCTCATCCTCGGCGTCCATGCGGGCGAGGTTGAACGTATCCATCGCGTCTTCGTCTTCCTTGAGCTCGATCTGGTTGCCGTCGCGGTCGAGGACCTGAACATCGAGGCACAAGGCCTGGAGTTCCTTGACAAGGACCTTGAACGACTCGGGCACGCCGGGCTGCGGGATGTTGTGGCCCTTGACGATGGACTCGTAGGTGCGCACACGGCCGGTCACGTCGTCGGACTTGACCGTCAGGATCTCCTGCAGGGTGTAAGCCGCGCCGTAGGCCTCGAGGGCCCAAACTTCCATTTCGCCGAAACGCTGGCCGCCGAACTGCGCCTTGCCGCCGAGCGGCTGCTGCGTGACAAGGGAGTACGGACCGGTGGAACGGGCGTGGATCTTATCGTCGACCAGGTGGTGCAGCTTGAGGAAGTACACGTAACCGACGGTGACCTTGTTGTCGAAGCGCTCGCCGGTGCGGCCGTCGTACAGCCAGCTCTTGCCCTCGGGGTCGAGACCGGCCTTGATGAGCTCTTCGCGGATATCCTCATAGCTCGCGCCGTCGAAGATCGGCGTTGCGACCTTGTAGCCGAGGGTCTTGGCGGCGTAGCCCAGATGGACCTCGAGCACCTGACCGATATTCATACGGGACGGAACGCCCAGCGGGTTCAGCACGATATCGAGCGGCGTACCGTCGGGCATGAAGGGCATATCCTCCTGCGGCAGGATGCGGGAGACAACGCCCTTGTTGCCGTGACGGCCGGCCATCTTGTCGCCCGGCTGGATCTTGCGGCGCTGCGCGATGTAAACGCGCACGACCATGTTCACGCCGGGGCCGAGCTCGTCGCCCGCCTCGCGGGAGAAGACCTTGGCGTCGACGACGATACCACTCTCGCCGTGGGGCACCTTAAGGGAGGTGTCGCGCACTTCGCGCGCCTTTTCGCCGAAGATGGCGCGCAGCAGGCGCTCTTCCGCAGTCAGGTCGGTCTCGCCCTTGGGCGTGACCTTACCGACGAGGATGTCGCCGGCGTGGACCTCCGCGCCGATGCGGATAATGCCGCGCTCATCAAGGTCCTTGAGTGCGTCTTCGCCGACGTTGGGGATGTCGCGGGTGATCTCTTCGGGGCCAAGCTTGGTATCGCGTGCGTCAAGCTCGTACTCTTCGAGGTGGATGGAGGTGTAATAGTCCTCGCGGACAAGGCGCTCGTTCAGAAGAACGGCGTCTTCGTAGTTGTAGCCTTCCCAGGTCATGAAGCCGACGAGGATGTTGCGGCCCAGAGCGATCTCGCCCTGATCGGTCGCAGGGCCGTCGGCAAGGACGGTGGGATCTTCCCACACGCCGTTCTCGTTCAGGCGGCGGCCATGCACGCGCTCGCCGACGTCGACGATCGGATGCTGGTTGATGCACGTGCCGTGGTTGGAGCGCAGGAACTTTGTGAGCTTGTATTCCTTCGTCTCACCGTTGTCGTAGGCGACAGTGATGGCGCGCGCGTCCATCTTGGTGACGATGCCGTCGCCCTCGGCGAGGATGACGACCTCGGAGTCCATGCAGATCTTATGCTCCATACCGGTGCCGACGATCGGCGCCTCGGGGCGGAGCAGAGGAACGGCCTGACGCTGCATGTTCGCGCCCATCAGGGCGCGGTTCGCGTCGTCGTTCGGCAGGAACGGGATCATCGCCGTCGCGATGGAGACCATCATACGCGGGGAGATATCGATATAGTCGACGCGGTCACGGTCGACCTCGACGATCTCGTCGCGGTGGCGGCAGGTGATACGCTGGTTGACGAGACAGCCGTTTTCATCGACAGGCTCGGCAGCCTGACCGACGATGTACTGGTCCTCGACGTCTGCGGTCATGTATTCGATCTCGTCGGTCACGCGGCAGGTCTCGTGGTCGACCTTGCGGAACGGCGCTTCGATAAAGCCGTACTCATTGATGCGGGCGTAGGTCGCGAGGTAGGAGATCAGGCCGATGTTCGGACCTTCCGGCGTCTCGATCGGGCACATACGGCCATAGTGGCTGTAGTGCACGTCTCGCACTTCCATGTTCGCGCGCTCGCGGGAAAGGCCGCCGGGGCCCAGAGCGGACAGACGGCGCTTGTGCGTCAGCTCGGCGAGCGGGTTCGTCTGGTCCATGAACTGGGACAGAGGGCTCGATCCGAAGAACTCCTTGATCGCCGCGGTGACGGGGCGGATGTTGATGAGGCTCTGCGGGGTGACGATGTCGAGATCCTGGATCGTCATGCGCTCGCGAATGACGCGCTCCATACGGGAAAAACCGATGCGGAACTGATTCTGCAGCAGCTCGCCCACGCAGCGCAGACGGCGGTTGCCGAGGTGGTCGATATCGTCCTTATAGACGATGCCGTGCGCCAGCGCGTTCATGTAGTTGATGGAGGCGAGGATATCGTCGACCAGAATGTGCTTGGGGACGAGGCGGTCGGCGTTGTCGCGGATAGCTTCCTTGAGCTCCTCGCCGCTGTACTGCTCGAGCAGCTCCTTGAGCACGCTCTCGCGCACGCGCTCTTTGATGCCGCACTTGGCCACGGGGTCAAAGTCGACAAAGCGGTCAAGATCGACCATGTGGTTGGAGAACACGCGCATCGTACGGCCATCGACATCAATGGTGACCTCGTTGACGCCGATGGCATCCATCTCGCGCGCTTCCTCGTCGGTGACGATGTGGCCTGCGTCGAAGAGGATCTCGCCCGTGCGCGGGTCGGCGACGGGGAAGGAAAGCTTCTGCCCGCGGATACGCGCCCACAGGGAGAGCTTCTTGTTGTACTTGTAGCGGCCGACCATGGACAGGTCATAGCGGCGCGGGTCGAAGAAGAGGTTGTTGATGAGGGTCTCGCAGGCCTCGACCGTGGGCGGCTCGCCCGGGCGCAGCTTGCGGTAGATCTCGAGCATCGCCTCTTCATAGGTCTTGCAGGCGTCTTTTTCGAGCGTGACGGCCACGCGGTCGTCATCGCCGAACAGCTCGAGGATCTCGGCGTCGGTCTTGAAGCCGATGGCGCGCACCAGCTCGGTGATGGGGATCTTGCGGTTTTTGTCGATGCGCACCCAGAACATCTCATTGGCGTCGGTCTCGTATTCGAGCCATGCGCCGCGGTACGGGATGACGGTGGACGTCAGCAGCGGGAGGTCGGTCTTGAGGTCGATCTCCTTGCCGTAGTAAATGCCGGGGGAACGGACGAGCTGGGAAACCACCACGCGCTCGGCGCCGTTGATGACGAACGTGCCGGACTCGGTCATGAGCGGGAAGTCGCCCATGAAGATCTCCTGCTCCTTGATCTCGCCGGTCTCCTTGTTGTAGAGGCGCACACTCACCTTCAGGGGGGCGGCATACGTCGCGTCGCGCGCCTTGCACTCGAGCACGTCGTACTTGGGCGCTTCGTCCATCTTGTAGTCGATGAAGCTCAGCTCCAGGTTGCCCGCGTAGTTCGAGATCGAGGCGACGTCGGAAAAGACTTCGCGCAGCCCCGTATCGAGGAACCACTGGTAGGACTTCTTCTGAAGCGCCAGCAGGTTCGGCATCTCCACGATCTCCTCGTGTCGGGCGAAATTCTTGCGAAGGGTTTTGCCATACATCTTGTCTTTGGCCATTTTGCTCTTCACGCCTTTCTTTTCTTCAAGCCCTGTCCGCTTGAAGGAATGTATTGCGGCGGCTCTATTCAGTTCGACACACCCGGCTTTGTTGTAAAACAAAGCGAACTGCATCTTGCTTTTTTTGCCGCGGTATGCTATTCTCTCGGTAATGGGTGGGGAATTTTCCTCGCCCTTTCCCGTTTATAAGCGCTTTATTTTACCAAATGGGTACAGAAAAGTCAAGGCATTTTTTGTGAACATCTGCGGTTTCCGCAGATGTTTTTTTGTGCGCTTCGACGGATTTTGCCGCGGATTGCAATATATTTGTCGCTGTGGTATGATGCTTGCGTGATTTTGCGCCGCTCTGCGCGCAGACGGATGAAAGGAGTTTTCCCATGAAGCCCATCGCCATTGACGATTTCTGCGCCGTCCGCTCACTTGCGAACGTGACATTCTCCCCCGAGGGGACAAGCGCCTGCTTCACCGTGAGTCAGGCGAAAAAAGAAAAAAATTGCTACGAATCCCGCCTCTATCTTTTAAAAGGCGGCCGCGTCCGCGCGCTGACCGGCGGCGGCAAGGAATCCTCGTTCTGCTACTTGGATGAAAACACGGTTCTTTTCGCGGGCGACCGTGAGGGGGAAAAGGAACCGTCGCTCACGAGCCGCTTCTACAAGATCGCACTCGACGGCGGCGAGGCCGATCTTGCCTACACGTTTCCCATCCCCGTCTCGCAGGTCTTCCCTCTCAAAAACGGCGACCTGCTTGTCGTCGGCTCGACCTTTCCCGGCTTTGAGGACCTCTATAAAGGCGACAGGAAGCTCGTGAAAGCCTACTTTGACGACAAAAAGGAAAACGAGGATTACGAGGTCATCTCTCAGCTACCCTGGTGGTGGAACGGCGGCACATACACGCGCGGCGCGTATGAAAGTCTCTTCTACTACGATGCGAAGAAAAAGTCCCTCACCCGCCTGACGGATGCGGGCTTCAACGTCTCCGATGTCCAGCTCGCGGAGGATCAGAAGACCGTCTATTTCAGTCTTCTCGACGTCTCCGTCCCCCGCCCCGCGCACTTCGGCGGTCAGGACCTTTACCGCATCGACCTTGCCTCGCGCCGTCAGGAGCTCGTCGTCAAGAGTCGCCCCGACTTCGTCATCGCGACATACGCGCTCGGCAAGTCCTTCCTGCTCGTCATGGCCGCGGACGGCAAGTTCGGCATGAACACGGACTGCGACTTTTACAAGCTCGACTACGAGACGCTTGCCGTCACGCCCTACGCCGTCTACGGCGAGGCCATCGGTTCTTCCGTCGGCTGCGACGTCCGCCACGGCGGCGGTCAGGCGTTCAAGATGGACGGCGACGTGCTGTACTTCATCTCGACGCGCTTCGACGGCGCGGGGCTCTACAAGCTCGAAGACGGCACCGTCTCCCCCGTCCTCGTGCGCGACGGCAGCGTCGACTGCTTTGACCGCAAAAACGGCAAAATGCTCCTCTGCGCGCTCTGGGATATGAAGCCGCAGGAGCTCTACGACGAGACGGGCCGCCGCGTCACGCACTTCAACGACGCAATGCTGCGCGGCAAATACGTTGCCCAGCCTGACCCCCTCAACCTCACCGCGAGCGACCACGAGGTGCATGGCTTTATCCTAAAGCCGATGAACTTCGAAGCGGGCAAAAAGTACCCCGTCATCTTCGATATTCACGGCGGTCCCAAGACCGTCTACGGTCCCGTGTTCTATCACGAGATGCAGTACTGGGCGAGCCGTGGCTATTTCGTCATCTTCTGCAATCCCACCGGCTCCGACGGCCGCGGCGCGTTCATGGATATCCGCGGCAAGTACGGCACGGTCGACTTCGATGATCTGATGGCGTTCTGCGACGAGGCGCTCGCAAAGTATCCCGAGATGGACGCAGATAACCTCTTCGAAACCGGCGGCTCCTACGGCGGCTTTATGACCAACTGGATCATCGGCCACACCGACCGCTTCCGCGCCTGCGCCAGCCAGCGCTCGATCTCGAACTGGACGAGCTTCTACGGCGTGTCCGACATCGGCCCCGACTTCTCCGAAGACCAGTGCGGCTCGACCATCTGGCCGGATGTCGAAAAATTCTGGTGGCACAGCCCCATGAAGTACGCCGACAAGGTCAAAACGCCGACGCTCTTCCTCCACTCGCTCGAGGACTACCGCTGCCCCGTCGATCAGGGCTATCAGATGTACTCCGCGCTGATCGCGCACGGTGTCGAGAGCCGCCTCGTGCTCTTCCGCGGCGAGAACCACGAGCTCTCCCGCAGCGGCAAGCCCAAGCACCGCATCCGCCGCTTAAACGAGATCACCGGCTGGTTCGAGCAGCACAAGGGCTAAAATGGAAATTCGCAAAACCACCTTGCAGGACGTCGACACGGTGCTGGACGTCTTCGCCGCCGCAAAGCGCTACATGCGCGCAAACGGCAATGCCTCGCAATGGGGCGACGAGTACCCAGACCGCAGCATCGTCACCTATGATATCGCATGCGGCAGCAGCTATGTGATGCTTGAACATGGCGAGATCGTCGGCACATTTGCCCTCTTTCTCGGCGAGGACGAGAGCTACCGCGTCATCGAAGACGGCGCGTGGCATCTCGATCAACCCTACGGCACGATCCACCGTCTCGCCCCCAACGGGAAAGCGCGTGGCGTGTCGAAGGCCTGCTTCGACTTCTGCACCGCGCAGATCGGCTATCTGCGCGCCGACACGCACGCGGATAATCGCCCGATGCAGCGGCTTTTGGAAGCGTATGGCTTCCGGCGCTGCGGCGTCATTCACGGTGCCTTCGACGGCGGAGAGCGCATCGCGTACGACTGCATCGCGCACATCTGAGCCCGTTTCCGCCGAAAGTCATCATGTAAGCGAGGTCTGTCATGGAACGCAGAATTGTCGACGGCGAGATCACTCTCGTCCCGTATGATCCCAACTACAAAGCGTCGCTTCCGTGGTATCAGGATGCGGATGTGTGCAAGCAGGTCGACAACCGCAACAGTGTGTACGACCTGAAGCTGCTCAAGGCGATGTACCGCTATCTCAACGCGCGCGGCAGTCTTTTTTACATCAAGTACCGTGGCCGCCTGTGCGGCGACGTCTGCCTGCATCCGGACGGCGAGATCAACATCGTCGTGGCGAAGAGCTTCCAGAATAAGCACATCGGCAGGCACGTCATCGGCGAAATTCAAAAGCTCGCGAGGGAACAGCACATCCCCAAACTGCACGCGGAGATCTACTCGTTCAATGCGCAGTCGCAGCGGATGTTCGAGCGCGCCGGATTCCACAAGGCCGGCGACGAGCTGTACGAAATGGAATTATAACTTTCAAATAGAAAAAGCGCCCGCTCGGTGAGCGGGCGCTTTTTTCATTCTTCAGAACTCG
>OJKY01001952.1_pt1 | contig 11481 bp, 3 predicted proteins | sample 1596571 | NCBI WGS metagenome assembly OJKY01 (sample SAMEA4350170, study PRJEB24818) | metagenome | biome: human; feature: gut; material: faeces | place: Denmark | collected 2013-09
AGGCGAGGTCAACCTCTGCCTGAACGGGCAGACGATCAACGGCAAAATCACCATCGGCAGCGGCGCGACGCTGACGCTGACCGACTGCATCGGCAGCGGCAGGGTTCAAGGCGAAGTGACCGTCAACGGCGGCAAATTTGAACTGTACAGCGGCACGATCACCGGCGGCGTGCAGGTCGGTATAAAGGGCAGCGCCTATCAGACCGGCTCGTCCTTTACCATGTATGGTGGAGAGATTACCGGTAATAAAGCAGGCAGCGGCGGCGGCGGTGTGTTCCTTGTCGGCACGACGAATCAGACCGACCCGCCAAGATTCACCATGCATGGCGGAACCATTTCCGATAACACTGCGGGTGCGTCTGACGGCGGTGGCGGCGGCGTATATGTGGGTGAGAAGTGCAGCTTCACCATGGACGGCGGAGCCATCACCGACAACACGGCGACCGCCGGCAACGGTGGCGGCATCTATATCCACTTTAACGCCGGCAATGTTTCGATCTCCAACGCCACGATCACCGGCAACAAGGCGTCCGCCACGGGGAATACAAGTTATGGCCACGGGGGCGGCATTTATTCGGAGAGAGGGGTAACCGTCGAGAATGTGACGATCACCGGAAACAACAGTACCTTTGAGGGCGGCGGCATCTATGGAAAGGGCGCTATTACCCTCACCGATGCTACCGTTACCGACAACTCTCAATATGACGTTTACTACGACGGAAGGGAAAGCAACACTCCTGAGCTCACTATTTCCGGCTCGGTGAAGGCCGGTTATTACGCCAATGAAGCTTGGAAGCTGCCCATTCTTGTATCAGGCGCATTGAGAGAGGATTCGGTCATCCGTGTGGGCGTGCGTGAAGGCATAAATCTTGGGGCCATCGCCGAACCGGCAAGCGGCGTGACGCTCAGCGCCGAGAACTTCAAGGCGGACGCCGCCGACTGCGTGACCAGCCTGGGCGATGACGGCAAGGTCTATCTTGTGCCCTGCACGCACGAGATGGACGATACCGGCTACACCTGCAAGAAGTGCCATACGCAATTCGACGCGCGCGTGGGCGATAGCGCCTATTATCAGACGCTGACGAAGGCGTTTGATGCAGCCAGAGGCAACACCGTGACGCTGCTGCGGGATGTGACACTCGCAGGAAATTGCTCTTCTTCTTACACCTACTCAGCGACGCTGGATCTGAATGGCAAAACTGTCAGCAGCGAGCGTTATTACATTAGCGTCGGAGGTGGGAACAAACCCAGGACTCTGACGGTCAAGGATTCCGGAACAGGCGGCGGAACGCAGGCGCTCGATGTCACGTTTTACGTTTCCTCCAACGGAACGCTTGCAGTCGGCGACTCCTACACCGGCAAGATTTCGCGCGTGGAGCTGCAGGCCGGCGGCGCATTGGAGCGCTTTGGCGGCGAAATCGGCGAGTTGGTATTAAGCAATGCTGCGGCTGGCTCCACAAGTACGGGCTACAATCTGAAGCTGTGGAATGGCAATACAAACGCCTGCACCATCGGCAAGATCACGGACAGCACGAAGAGCAAGAGCCTCACCGTTCAAGACCTGCTGAAAACCAACCATGCAAAGTGCGAGCTGTACGGCGAAAAGGACGGTACATGGAGCATCGTTGATAAGAGCGCTAAAATTGTGGACTTGACCGGCTATACAACGTACAAGGTGCAGTTCCCGGAGTGCGTCCATCAGTGCGCCGATGACAGCAACCCCGTGTGCTCTGTGTGCCACAAGGACCTGTATACGAAAATTACCGCCCAGAGCACCGACGGCACGACCAAGACTGCCTACTTCACGGAAGACAGTGCGCTGGAACACGGCTATGTAGAGGCCATCCAGACCTTGAACGGCTGGAGCAATGAGGGCTGCACCGAGCCGACGCTGACCCTGCTGCGGGATATGTATGCTTTCGGCACCTCCATGCCGCTGACCGGCACGCTGACGCTGAAGGGCGGAACGCACACCGCCAAGAATGTGACGGTCGCTAAAAACGCGGACGTGACCTTTGCCAGCGGCAGCTATAAAGGTGCGACCATCGACGGCACGGCGACGGTGAAGGAGGGCGTCACATTTACCGACGCCTCCGTCGAGGTGAACGGTACGCTGAACGCCAAGGGCGGTACCTTCACTGGTAATGTCAAATTCAACGGCAGCAGCATCGCGAACATCAGCGGCGGCAGCTTTAATAATGAAAAGAAATATGGCGGCGTTACGTTTGACTACAATGTCACGGGGACGATCACCGGCGGCACGTTTACCTTCGCGGATTTTTACACCACCAAAGTCAAGCTCTCCGGCGGCACATTTACGATGATCAAAACCAACGGCGACCGCAAACTCGCCGACCTGCTGGCGGAGGGCGCGGCGTATTACGGAGCAAGTGATAATCAGGCTGTGACCAATGATAGAGTGAATACGCTGGAAAATGTCAAGGTCGTGTCGCATACGCACAACGGCGGCACGGACGGCAAGGGCATTTGCAGTGTCTGTAAGAAGCAGATGGCGGCGTCGCTGACCATCGGCGACAAGACGAGCTGGTACACGGCCTTTGCCACTGCCATTGAGGCGGCGAACGCGGCGGACGGTGCAAAGACCATCACGCTGTATCAGAATGTGGATGACACTGTCAACGGGAAGCGGACCACCTATGAGCTGACCCGCGGGCCGGTGACGCTGGCGACCGGCGGGAAAACGGTCGATGGTGTGGACCTCATCGCCAAGGGCATTTCTCTGACGGTCACGGGCAGCAACGGAGGCTTCTATGTGACGGTGGACGGCAAAGACGCGGAATTGACCGTCAAGGACAAGGATACGAAGCTCGCCATTGTCACGGCGAAGAACGGCGGAAAGCTTTCGCTGAGCAACGGCACCTTCAGCCGTGTGGCTGTAAAGGACGACGGCAGCAGCGCCAGCCTCAGCGGCGGCAGCTACGGCGCGATCACGAGCGATGCCGGCTATGTCAAGCCCTACGCGCTGCTGGCGAAGGGGTACGCTTACAAAAAAACAACGGATAATGAATGGCTCCCCAACGCCAATTCAATCCCGTCAAAAGTCACCGTTGAAAAAGCCCCCTTCGCGGTCGAAAAGATCTATCCGAATAGCGATACGAACTACACCGGAAGCTCGGCGTTTGCGACGGACGGCAATATCACGCTGACTGCGGTAATCGCGTCCGAGCCCGAAACGGAGAACGTCACCTACTACTACTGGTGGGAGCTGTTTAACGAATCAGAAAACGACTGGACCACGAGTTTCAAAAAAGTTAATACTGCAACGCATACCGGCGAGAAGAGCAAGACGCTCACAATCTCCGGGCTGCCCGTAGACAAGAGCTATCAGTACCACATTTACGTCCAGTGCAGCAACGGCTACAATTGCTACAGCGAGCCGTTCACCGTGACCCAGCATCAGCATAGCTGGACGTACACGGCAAGCGGCGCGACCATCACCGCGAAGTGTACGGCAGAGGGCTGCTATCTGACCGACGGAAACGGCGGCAGCGTGACCATTGCGGCCCCCGCCGAGCTGACCTACAGCGGGGAAGGCAAACCCGCCACGGTGACTGCAAGCAGCGATTGGCAGGGTCCGGCGGCGAGTGGGATCACCATCAGCTACATAAAGACGGGCACGTATGGTCAACAGATGTTGGAAAACGGCGCGCTCCCCACCGACGCGGGCGAGTACACCGCCAGCATCACGGTGGGCGAGGGTAACAAGGCTGCCACTGCCAGCGTGGAGTATACCATTCAGAAGGCTAGTCCGGTGGTGACCGAATGGCCGACGCTTTCTGCATCGGTTTATGTCAACAGTGAAGCGACCCTCACCGGCGGCAGCGGCGAAGGCACCTTCGCTTTCAAGGCAGGTGCTGCGAAATCTTGGGACAGCGCAGGCAGCAAGACCACCACGATTGTGTTTACTCCCACAGATACCAATAATTACAAGGAGCTGACTCAGGACTATAACGTAACGGTTGTCAAGCGTACGGTAAAGAGCTGCCATACGCTGACTGGCATTACGGACAAGCCCTACGGAACGGCGCTGGAAGAGCTGGGACTACCCGAAACCGTGACGATCACCACGGAGGACGGCAAAACATTTGATAAGATCCCCGTCACATGGAGCGGTTATAATCCGAATACGCTGGAGGAGCAGACGCTCACCGGAACATTAGATCTTACTTCGATTGCTAACGAGGTGGAGCAGCCCGGCATGCCTGTGACGGCGCAGATCAAGGTCAAACTCACGCAGAAGAACTTCAGCGGCATTTCGCCTGAGGCTTATGATGGTGTGTATGACGGTAAGGCGCACGGAATCACCCTCACCGGCGTGCCCAGTGGCGCAACCGTAAAATACGGCGAAAGCGCAGATAGCTGCACACAGGACAGCCTGACCTACACCAACTTCACGAATGGTCCAAAGATCGTATTTTATAAGGTCTCCCAGTTCGGCTATGCGGATGCTTCCGGCTCCGCCTGGGTAAATATTACCAAACGCCCACTCACCGTTTCCAGCATCACGGAAAATAAGACCTATGCGTATGCTTCCGGTTCAGACGGTAAGGCAATCGGTGTGAATATTGCAGGAAAGCTTCCGACGGATAGGGGAACTACAGCATATGCGGTTGCAAAGACAGATACAGAGAAGCTTTTAAGTGAGGTAACAGTCGATACAGCCGGAAATCTGACCTATAAAGTAAATCAGGTAGATGCGTCCAAGGTTGGAAAGACAGCAATTATCACGGTAACAGCTTCGATGGAGAACTATGCGAATGCTGGATACACGCTGACGATTAGTATTACAGATAAGAAGACGGTAGAGATTAAGAGCGGAAACACCGTATCTGTAGATGGAAGCAATGCGCTGACCTATGGGGAAAAGGTTTCAAAGCTGACACTTGGAAATACCGTTTTTGTGGAAGCCGGTACAGATGATGTGATAGAAGGTATTCTTTCATGGAGCAATCCGGACGAGATACCGGCAGCCGGAACCACACAGGCGGGCTGGGTATTCAAGCCGGCAGACAGTACGTATTACGCGGAACTTACCGGAACAGCAGCCATCACAGTAGCCAAGGCAACTCCGATAGTTGTAACAGTACCAACCGTTGCAGAGCGTGGATACAATCCGGATGCTGCGCTTACCGGTTCAGATATAACAGGCGGAAGTGTGACAGGGGCAGATGGCAATTCACTTGCCGGAACATGGAGCTTTACAGGAACGAACATCATTCCGACTGTAAACAACAAAGGCTATCAGGCAGTATTTACACCTGATGACACAAACAACTACAATACAGTAACTAGAACAATAACAGTTACGGTCAATAAGGCAGCGAAAGCTCCAAACATGCCGGAAGCTGCAATGACACCGGCACACAGCACAAAGAAGGTTGGCAATATTACACTTCAGGAAGGATGGAGCTGGCAGGAGGCAGATAAGGACACGGTGCTTGCAGATGGTGTGGCTGTGACGGCGACTGCGGTTTATATAGGAGCTGACAAGGGAAATTATGAGACAGAAAGTGTAAGCATTACGATTACAAGAAGAGAATGTGATCACACGCACACTGAAATACGGAATCAGCGGGAAGCGACCTGCACGCAGACCGGATACGCAGGAGATACCTATTGTACGGACTGCGATAAACTTATGAGTACCGGAAAAGAGCTGGCAGCATTGGGACATGATTATAAAGCAACCGTAACAAAGCAGCCGACGACAACCGAGGAAGGAGTCAGAACCTACACCTGCACCAGATGCAGCAGTAGCTACACAGAGAGCATTGCGAAGCTGCCGGAGGAACAGCACACTCACAACTATACGGGAAGCATTACGAAGGAGGCAACCTGTACAGAGGCAGGGGTAAGGACATACACCTGTTCCTGTGGAGACAGCTACACGGAGAATATTCCGGCAACAGGACACAGCTATGTATCAAAGGTGACGAAGGCTGCAACGACAACAGAGGAAGGCATCATGACCTATACCTGCTCCAAGTGCGGACACAGTTACACACAGCCGATCGCTAAGATCAAGTCCGATGACAGCAGCAAGGATAATGGCAGTCAGAACCGGAAACCGCAGACTGGCACAGACAATGGTAATCAGAATCAGAAGCCACAGCCTGATACGGATAATGGTAAGGACAACGGCACTTCAATTAAGCCATACATCAAGGACGACAGCGGCAAGGAAGGCTGGGATGTTATCAAGCCACAGCTTGAAGAAGCTAAGTCAGGCGATACGGTAACAGTTGCCATGAACGGAACGACTGTAGTACCGAAGGATGTAATTGACAGTATCAAGGGCAAGGATACAACACTTGTTCTGGATATGGGAAATGGTCTTTCCTGGAAGATTTTTGGAAAGGATATTACTGATGCAGCTGGAGATATTGATTTTGATGTGACAGTCGGAGCCGACGCCGGAAAATCCATTCCTGTGGATGTGATCAATAACGTGACCGGGGAACATTCTTCCTTGAATCTGACTCTTGCTTATGACGGAGAGTTTGGATTTACAGCCACACTGACCGTCAACATGGAATCAAAGAATGCAGGACTGTATGCGAACCTGTTCTACTACAATGAACAGACCGGAGAACTGGAATTTATCAGTGCCGGACAGATTGATCCGGATGGAAATGTGGAACTTGTATTTACCCATGCATCAGATTACACGATTGTTGTTGATACCAAGATTATGAGTGATAACGGTCAGGCAGACAACAAAGCTGATGAAACCATTCCTGCGTCTAAGACAGATGACAGCACTTCAAAATATACATGGAATAATACGATAATCATTATTATAGGTATCTGTATTATGCTGATTGTTATTGGAGCCGTATTCTATGTAAGGAAAAAGAGTGGTTCAGAAGAAAAATAATGATGATTTCATAGGAGTAATAAAAAGAGCAAAATCAACAAAAAACAGCTAAAAGAATGTATTTAATATTTGGTGCTCGCTTTTTAACATGATATCCATAAAAAGAGCCGATGTAAAACAAAAAACTGGTTTACATAGGCTCTTTTTAGTATATAATGATTATTGAAAGGCGGTGGAAGTATGCTCATAAGATATATGTTTGACAATTTTTGTTCGTTCAAGGAAGAGTGCGAGTTTTCATTAGAAGCACCAGGCGGGAAAGTAAAAAAGCGCTTTCCGGATAACTATACTACAACAGAAACAGGATATGACCTGCTGAAAACAGCAGTTATCGTAGGTGAGAACGCAGGTGGTAAGTCCAACTTTATAAATGGATTAAAATATCTGAAATCATTGTTTGATACAAACATGAAAGTGCAGTCTGTTAATTCATATATTAACACAGATACTTTGATGGAGTGTAATAATCCCAAACAGAAATTTAATGTAGTATTCTTAGCGGGGAATCATTATATTTATGAGTATGAAACTATTGTTGATACAAAAGGAATCTATAGCGAAAAACTTATCAGAAGCAGCCAGCGGAAATCAGCTGAGCATGTAGTGTTTGATATTTTACGGGATCAGGAGGATATATATACATTACGAAGAGGAACAGCCAGGGAAGTGACAGCTGCTCTTAAGAATAGCAATAATAGTAACGGATTATTTGTAGTTAAACTGGCTCTTCTCGGAAATAAGGATGCGTCAGCAACTGTTGAATGGATGTTAAATGTCCTATATCCGGGTAATATACCCTCTGACAATATAGACAGCATTGTCAGGCAGGAACGGGATCTTGAAATTATGAAAGATCCAAGATATGTAGAAATTTTTAAGATGGTAGATTACAGCATTTGCGGAATTGAAGTGGATGATGAGAAGCCTTATTCTAAAACTCTGGTAATTCGTAAGAATGCACAGGGAAAGCAGTTTAAGAGAGAATTATCACAGGATTCAACCGGTGTCAGAGAATTTTTTGCATGGGCTGTACAGATATTTCGCGTAGTATATGAAAATAAAGTGGTATTTGCAGATGAGATGGACCGGGTTCTTAATCCAATCTTGTCAGACCGTGTTATTGCGTATATTAACGGTATGGAGCACAGAGGACAGTTTGTATTTTCTACACATAATGTATTACACCTAAATTTGAAGACATACATGAAAGAACAGATTTATTTTATTACAAAAAGTAAAGATGAACTGACATCAGAATTGTATTCTTTGGCGGATTTTCCGGAAGTGAGGTATGAAAACACTAAGATATATGAGTTTTATATGAAGGGGATATTGGGAGGTACGGCATTTGAGTAGAAAAACAAGAGTCCTCCAGAAGAGGTTTGCAGTATTCTGTGAGGGAGATACAGAATATAATTATATAGACAAGATGAGAAAGAATCAGGGCGTAGAACTGGTTTTAAAACCCATCAATATGCATGGTGGGGGCTATTCAAACTTCCTTCAGAAGATAAAAACGGAGTCACAGAGTAACTATCTAGCAAAATTCATTATTATGGATGCAGATAGAATAGCTACTGTCCCGGGAGAACTGGATGGATTTAAAAAACTGTTGGAGTACTGCAGGATTCAGAATGCAAAGGGAAATACACCACATTTTATTATTATGGACAATCCGGATTTTGAGTATGTGGCATGCTTACACAGTCCTCAGTATAGAGGACAGGATCCACATAAATTTATTGAATCTGTTCTGGGAGCAAAAAGTATTGCGGCTTTTAAAGGAAATGCAGATGTTTATAACTTCCTTAATTCAGGAGAATTGTCATATCAGATAATGATGGAATCATTAAGAGGAAAAGAAAAGCTGCTGTACAATCAATATGAGATAAAAAAGAAAAATTTTGATATTGTGATTAAAGATACTTTTTTTGATGTGAATTTTATTAATAAAAAGGGTAGCAATATAGAAGAATTTTTCGATGTGATTGACTGGTAATAATGGATGTTCGGCAAAAAAAATTTGGTCAAAAATTTATCGATATCCGACCTATCACACGATATAATGGTAGTAATCTAATAGAAATATTAATCAATCATTATTATAGGTATCTGTATTATGCTGATTGTTATTGGAGCCATATTCTATGTAAGGAAAAAGAGTGGTTCAGAAGAATAAGTATCTGACATAGTAATTGAATAAAAGTGTGAAGGTGGGAGCGTAAGCGCCCACCTTTTACAGTTGAAGAAGAAAAAATCTATTACAGTGAGACTTTCAGATGGAGATTCGCAGAGATTTTAATTCCATTCCTCTGCCAACAGAAAATCGCAGATATTGCGGTGCTTGATCCCGTTTCTGCTCATGTCGAACTCATCCAAAGAGACAACATATTTCTAAAATTATAAGATATAACTGATAAAATGCATATTTCTGTAAATTTCGACAGTTACGAACACAAATTTCAGAAGGAGAATGCGCAATGAAATCCTCCGTTGCCCCAACGGAACAGGCAGAAACGGTGACCTTTTTATCGTTTTGTGACTTGTGCAGCATAATAAAAAGGAATTATAATCAAGAAGGAAAAAACGCTTTTTTCGAGCGATAGAAAGGAAAAAATATGGAATATTCGGCAATTCTTCATGATATGGATAAAAGATTCTGCTATGCAATCGATAAGGATTTATTTGTGATACGTGTGCAGGTAAAAAAAGATGATATAAAAGAGATCATTCTTCATTATGAGGACAAGTACATACCATTGGGATGGAAGGATACACGAAAGACGATTTCGATGAAGAAGGTTGCCACATCACAGTTTCATGATTATTATGAGGCACAGCTTCAGATGCATTTAATATGCCTCCGTTATTATTTTGAATTTACGGATATGCAGGGAGAAAAGGTATATTACGGCAACTATGAGTTTAGCAGGGAATGCATTACAAACAGGGACAGAATGTTCGACTGTCCGCAAAACCTTCGTGAGGAAGAAATGTTTGAGGTGCCGGAGTGGGCAGCAAACAAGGTCGTGTATCAGATTTTTCCATCTCGCTTTGCAGCATCACAGCCAATAGACAAGGAACTGTGGTATAAAGCACCCATCACATCTAAGGATAATCTGCATGGTGATCTCAGAGGAATTATGGATCATTTGGATCATATTCAGAAGCTGGGAATAGATGTTATGTATTTAACACCTATTTTTAAATCGGATTCCAGCCATAAATATGATACCACTGATTATTATCAGATTGATCCTTCCTTCGGAACAACAGAGGATCTTAAGGAGCTGGTGCAAAAAGCGCATGAGTGTGGAATGAAAGTAGTGATGGATGCGGTATTCAACCATACAGGAAGAAATTTTTTTGCATTTAAGGATATTATAGAAAAAGAAGAAAAATCCAGATATCTGGACTGGTATTTTATCGAGAGATTTCCACTGAAGGGTGAAAAAGGAGAAACTCCTAACTTCAAATGTTTTGGTTATTATGATGGAATGCCAAAGTTAAATCTGAAAAATCCGGAGGTGGAAAAATTCGTTACAGATGTTGCATGTTATTGGATTAAGGAATGCAATATCGATGGATGGAGAATGGATGTAGGTGACGAAATCAGCCATTTCTTCTGGAAGCGATTTAGAAAGGCTGTTAAGACAGTAAAAAAGGATCTGCTGATCATTGGAGAAATCTGGCATTATGCAGGAGATTTTCTTGAGGGAGATGAATGGGATACAGTCATGAATTATCCATTTTACCTGAATCTCATAGATCTGCTTGCAGATGAAAAAATCAATGTCAGCCAGTTTATACAGAATCTTGGATATTTGAAGGGACGCTTAAACAAAAAATGCTATCCTCTAATGTGGAATCTGATCGACAGTCATGATACAGCAAGATTTCTACATCTATGTAATGGTAATAAGAAAAAGCAGCATTTGGCAGCAGCTTTTCAATTGTTATTACCGGGAATGCCCATGATTTATTACGGAGATGAATTTGCGATGCCCGGAGCAAATGATCCGGATTGCAGACGTGGTATGTACTGGGATGAAGAATACCAGGATAAAGAGATGTTTGAATGGTATAAGCAGCTGCTGAAGGTGCGAAAAAACCATGCATGTATCGTAGAAGGTGAACCGATGGAAATAACTGCAAGGGACGAGGAAGAGACGATCGTCCTGACCAGAAAAAATGGAGAAGAGACACTCACTTTGATCTTCAACTGCAGCAGCAGCGCAAGAATGTTTCATGAGTATGCGCAAAAATATGATTTACTTAGAGAGAATCCCTTTGATGGAAAAATAGAGGGACTTGATGCCGCTGTAATAGTACTTTAAGCTGTAATGCAGAAGAGGCCATTCGGGCATATGCGGAAGTGATGCTTTTCATTTGCAAAAAAGATGAGGTGTGATAAGATGAGAAAAGTATAGAAACAAATTAAAATATATCGCTGGAGAAAATATTATCATGAAGAAAAAAATAAATTATGCAGGAATTCTGAAAGAGACAGGGATCCTGACTGTGGCGGTAGCCATCATCGCGGCAGCAGTCTACTTTTTCCTGGTGCCGAGTCATGCGTCGGT
>OJKY01001954.1_pt1 | contig 11457 bp, 7 predicted proteins | sample 1596571 | NCBI WGS metagenome assembly OJKY01 (sample SAMEA4350170, study PRJEB24818) | metagenome | biome: human; feature: gut; material: faeces | place: Denmark | collected 2013-09
GGGCTACACTCTCCGTTACCGAGTTGGTGAATCTTACGATCGAGTTTTACCGGCGTAATTACATTGAAGGATTGTTTTTAAGTTCCGGCGTGGTCCGAAACCCGGATTACACGATGGAACGGTTGGTGAGAGCCATCAAGGATTTGCGCCTCGTACATCACTTCAATGGATACATACATATGAAGAGTATCCCCGGAGCTAGCCAAGAATTGGTGAATGAGGCTGGGCTTTACGCCGATCGTTTAAGCGTGAATATAGAGATCCCGAATGAGGCGAGCTTGCGGACTCTAGCTCCGGAAAAGGATTTTAAAAGCGTATTTGCCCCTATGCGTTATATCCAACAAGGTGTATTACAAAGCGCCGAGGAACGCAAGCGTTTCCGGTATGCCCCACGATTCGCTCCCGCCGGGCAAAGCACGCAGATGATCGTTGGCGCTACGGCGGATACCGACAAGGATATACTTCGTCTATCATCGGCCTTATATCAGAGACCTACGATGAAGCGTGTTTACTATTCGGGATTCATTCCGGTAAATGCGTATGATAACCGTCTTCCGGCACTTACCACGCCTCCGCTGGTCCGTGAGAATCGTTTATATCAAGCGGATTGGTTATTGCGTTTTTATCAATTCAAGGTAGATGAGATTGTCAATGACGCATATCCGGATCTGGATCTAGACGTGGACCCGAAGTTGGCTTGGGCCCTGCGGCATCCGGAAGTCTTTCCAGTAGATATCAATAAAGCGGATTACGAGATGCTTCTTCGGGTTCCGGGAATTGGCGTGAAATCGGCAAAGATCATAATCGTTTCCCGGCGTTACGCTAATCTCGGTTCAGAGCAGTTGAAGAAAATAGGAGTGGTCATGAAAAAGGCTAGCTATTTTATTACTTGCCGGGAGCTCCCGACGCAGACCGTGAATGAGGTCAGCCCTGAAACCGTCCGGCAACTATTGACGAGAAAGAGCGGAAAGAAAGTAGACGATCGGCAGCTTATACTGCCTTTTATAGATTAACGCCTGTTTTATAAGAAGGATTGATAATGATTATATTTGTTTACGACAAGACTTTTGAGGGATTGCTTACCGCTGTATTCGATGCCTATTCCCGCCGGACTTTTCCGGATTTGTTAGTAACCGAGGGCGAGCCATTTCCATTGTTCTATGATGAGGCGATCCGGATTTATACGGACGACCGGAAAGCAGAACGGGTATGGAAAGGGCTTGAGAAGAAAATCTCCAAGTCTTCTCTTTCTGGGCTGACGGTAACTTGGTTGTCGGAATTACCGGAAGTAGACCTGTTGTTATTCAGATATATCCGCAAAGCGATCGACGCTCCAGCCACGATCGAGTTCAATCTTGGTGACCCGGACATATTGGAAACGGCCAAGATCTGGAAGAAAGTAAACAACGAACGCTTGCGAGTGATGCAATTCTTTCGTTTCCAAAAAGCGGCGGATGGAACTTACTTTGCTGCCATCGCACCTATATATAACGTATTACCTTTGGTATTACCTTATGCGCAAGACCGTTTCGCTGATCAGCAATGGCTCATTTACGACTTAAAAAGAGAGTATGGATATTATTATGATCTTAACGATACGATAGAAGTCCGTTTCGAAGAGAAAGATTCACACTTATTGACCGGATTGCTCAGTGAGGATATCATGGATAAGGATGAGAAACTTTTTCAAAGTATGTGGAAAGAGTATTTTAAGTCTATCGCTATCAAGGAGCGTTTAAACCTGCGGCTTCATCGCCAACATATGCCGGCTCGTTTTTGGAAATATATGCCGGAGAAGAGATAATAGTATAATTGCTATTAATCAGCCAATTACAGTTTTTGTTAATTTCATTATCGAAAAACTAAAGTTTTTTCAGCAGGAAACTAGAGTTTCTCCATTGGAAAACTTTTGTTTCATCTAAGGAAAACTAAAATTTCGTGCTATAGAAAAAAATGTTTCTCTCATATAAAACCAGCCTGTTATTTAACGAAAAAGGGATGAACTTAATATCAAGTCCATCCCTTCTTATTACAATCAACACGTTTCTCTTATAGCTCACGAATCCAGATATTACGGAAGCTGATCGGCTCGCTAGGATCGCCATGGCTCTGCAGGATGATAGGGCCTGCGCCATGTTTCTTCACTTGCGGGAAACCGATCCACTCTGTCGTACCCAATATCGTCGTATGGTTCTGCAAAACCACGCCGTTCTGGATAACCGTTACGGTTGGATGCGTACGATAAGAACCATCTTCCTTGAAAGTGGGGGCGGTATAAATGATATCGTATACGTTCCATTCGCCCGGTTTACGCATGGCGTTAGCCAAAGGAATGGATTGTTTGTAGATACTACCCGTCTGGCCGTTCACGTAAGTCGGGTTATTGTAGCAGTCTAACACTTGAACCTCATACATCCCTTGCAGGAAAATACCGCTGTTACCTCTCGACTGGCTCTCTCCAGTGATATTCGTCGGGACCTGCCACTCGATGTGCATCTGGAAATCGTTGAATTTCTGTTTGGTCTGGATATCACCCTTCTTCTTGTTTACGGTAAATACGCCATCATGTACATCCCATTCGGCCGCACCGCCTTTTACGCTCTCCCAAGCGGAAAGATCCTTGCCGTCAAACAAAACGATAGCGTCGGAAGGAGCCGTGAAACCTCCACCTTTTAAATCTGTACCCGGAGTGACTACCGGCGGAACAGGTTCGTAAAACTCGGACATCTCATGCGTGATACCCGCATAACCTGTAGGCATCTTGAACTCTTTTTTCTTGTCTTGAGCGACAACGGTAACGCAACCCGCTAAAGCGAAAGCCGCAACTGTAAGCAATCTTTTGTTCATGGTCTAAAATGATTTATTAGTTAGTTAACATTTCTTGCTGCAAATATACCGTTTTTTGCCGAGACTGATAACGATTTGTCAGAAATCTTATTGATTATGATCAAATAATCTTTTCTCGGCCAACTGCTCAAACTTGGTGTTCGGACGACCGTAATTGCAATACGGATAAATACTTATACCGCCTCTCGGTGTGAATATACCAGTAACTTCGATATATTTCGGATCCATTAATTTTATCAAGTCCTTCATGATAATATTCACGCAATCCTCATGAAACGCCCCATGGTTGCGGAAGCTGAATAAGTAAAGCTTCAAGCTCTTGCTCTCTACCATTTTCACGTCGGGGATATAATCGATATGAATCGTAGCGAAATCCGGTTGTCCGGTAATCGGGCAGAGACTGGTGAATTCCGGGCAATTAAACCGTACCCAATAATCATTTCCTTGATGCTTGTTCGTAAAAGCCTCCAATACCTCCGGAGCGTAATCCTGTTTATATACGGTAGAGCCACCTAATAAATGCAACTCTCCTTCTTGTTTTCTCTCGTCCATTTCTTTAAATTTACTTTTGATTCTCTTCTTTCCTTTTCAGGTATTTCTCCAATCCGTCCTTACGAAGTTTGCAAGCCGGACAATGCCCACATCCCTCAGCCATAACACCGTTATAGCAAGTCAGCGTCTGCGTACGTACTAGATCAAAGACGCCCAGCTCGTCCGACAATTCCCAGACTTCGCTCTTATCCCGGTCCATAAGTGGGGTATGAATTACGAATTGCTCATCCATCGCCAGATTTAATGTTACGTTAAGAGAACGCACGAACGTATCCCGGCAATCCGGATAACCACTATAATCAGCCTCGGAGACACCCGTTACCAAATGATAAATCCCCTTACCACGGGCTAAGATAGCGGCGAAAGTAAGGAATACCATATTACGGCCGGGCACAAACGTATTCGGATAGCTATCCTCCGGCTTCTCTTGATCCATCTCTATGCTCGCATTCGTAAGCGAGCAATTGGGATCTAACTGGCTGATAAGCGATACGTCCAATAACTGAAAAGGTACGTCCGCATCCGCAGCGATCTTTCGAGCGACCTCTATTTCCAAGGAATGTTTCTGTCCGTATGTGAAGCATACGGCCTCTACACGTGAAAAATGCTTCTTCGCCCAGAAAAGGCAAGTTGTGGAATCTTGTCCACCCGAGAAGCATACCAAAGCGGCATCTTGTTGTTTCATATCTTTCTTGTTTTTAATACGTGGTTTAGCAAGCACACGGAAAAGACATCTTTTCAGCCACAAAGATACGCTTTTTTTTTAATTCTTTCGAGCGGCGATAAGCAACATCATCGGACGGCGAAGTTCGTCTCGCATCCCGGGAACCGTATCCAGCATCGATTCGTCCGGTTGAGGCTCCACCAGATGGGTGATACAGAAACCCGCCTTGATCAATCCGTTCACGTAAGTCGTAAGTGTCTTATGATATTTGGTTACATCCTCTCCCAAAAAACGAGCATGCCGGATTCCCTCTTGAAAATAATGATCCACCGGCCAATGCGCAGGTTTCCCTTCCGAATCGTAAATCCAATCTTGATTGCCATAAGCAGTAAAAACGGGATGTTCCACAGAGAAGACAAAGACACCCTCTTGCGTTAAACATTTATATACCTCTGTACAAACCGTATCGAACGACTCGAGATAATGGAATGTCAAGGAGCTGATCACGATGTCAAAAGAATTTGGAGCAAAATCAAAATCCTCGATTGCTATTCTTTTATATTCGATCAACGGGGAGGGATTTATCTCCCGTGCCTTGTCTAACATCTTCCCAGAAAGGTCAATGCCTAAAGCGAAGGTCGCCCCTCGCTCTATGGCATATCGACAATGCCAGCCAAAACCACACCCTAAATCCAATACACGCTTTCCGTTAAAATCAGGCAACATCTTCTTTAGCTCATGCCATTCTCCTGCTCCTCTCAGCCCTTGTACAGAGCGAGACATCTGACTGTATTGACCGAAAAAGCGTTCATCATCATACTTATTTTCTTTCATATATTTAAACAACCGTATTTGTGATAATACATATTTAAATCCCGCTCTTCTTTTATACATATTATTACCTGCTCGCATATTTAATAAAATATCTTCTAAATTATATCCTTTATAACCATTCATTAACATACGTATCCATAAATGATAGTCTTCTAATAAATAAAAATCCTGATACGAACCCACAGCCTTAACACTCGACTTTTTATACATAACGCAAGGATGATTAAATGGATTTCTCTTTTTTGAAAATTTTATTATTTCATTATTATTTTGGGGCAAAATTCTTAAACATTCTATATTATTAATATCATCTGAAAATTCTTGCACTGTGCCTGAACATATACTTATTTCTTGTAATTTCTTAAATATTTCCAGCTGCTTTTCACACCTATCAGGAACTGATATATCATCACTATCCATCCTTGCTATATATTCATTTTTACAATACTCAAGTCCTACGTTAAGTGCTTTTCCTAATCCAACATTTTCCTTTAGTCTAATAACATTAAGAACATCACCCATTTCTTCTTTTTTATCTAAAATAACCTTATCAAGAGATTCATTTAACTCACCATCACATACCAACACAAAATCATCTGTTTTTTTTGATTGTTTTTGTATACTCTCTATAGCCTCTTTTAAAAATTCTGCTTTTTCTTTTTTATAGACTGACATTAATACAGAATACTCCATTAATATACTCCTTATAGACTTTCCTATATAATTTTCATTCTAACTAATCTTCTTCCTTTGCTGCCGCAGCTTCCTGCATTGCTTCTTTATTCATTGCAGTTGTCTTGCCTGCCTCAATTCCCTCTGTACTCTCCGGCATAAATAAAATCTTTATTGTAGCCATAATTATTTTTATATCTGTTATTATGCTGAGTTTTGATATGTACATTAAATCCATCTGTAATTTATCATATGGCTCTGTATTGTACTTACCATATACCTGAGCATAACCTGTAAGTCCAGCTTTTACCTGTAATCTTAACGAGAATTCTGGCATTTCCTTTATGTACTGTTCTGATATTTCAGGACGTTCCGGTCTAGGTCCAACACACGATAAATCACCCTGTAATATATTAATCATCTGAGGTAATTCATCAATTCTACAGGCTCTTATCACTTTGCCTATTGGTGTTATTCTGCTATCGCCCTGAGAAGACAATCTCGCAACACCATCTTTTTCAGCATCAACCTTCATACTCCTGAATTTCAGTATGCTGAATTTCTTGCCATCCTTAGTAAGTCTTACCTGTTTATAGAATACAGGACCTCCATCATATGCCTTTATTAAAACTGCTGTAATTAATAATATAGGACTTGTTATAATTAAACCTACAAGTGATATCACTATATCCATTAATCTTTTTATAAATAAATATCCTACTCCAGGTGTTGCTCTTTCACATATCATAACCGGAAGATTAGCCATCTGAATAACCTGGGCATTACTTATCATAAAATCACCTATATTAGGTCTTACATATGTCTTAATATCATGTTCAACGCAATATTTAATAATATCGTTACGCTGTGTTGATGCAAGTCCACACAGCATAACCGAATCTGCACCTGTTTCCTGCAGCTTATTAACAAACTTCTGCAATTCAACCTGTGCTCCTTTATGCCAACTTTCTATATCAGTCAGTTTAATTTCACCTGCCAGTATAAATCTCCAGCTTAACCTGTCTATTATGCTTCTGCCATTTTTATAAGCATATTGATTATCGTATGCAAGAAGCACCTTAGATGGCTTATATATAATATTTGTCAATTTATGTTGACGTAATAATTAATGGAGGATTAATTTTTGAGAAATAAACTCGCAATATTAACTTTATTGATATTATTTATTGTATCTATTTCTTGTGTTAGTGCTGAAGATAGTAATTCTGTCAGTGTTCTAAGTGATTCTAACTCTGATGTTTATGTTAGTCCAACAGGAAATGATAATAATGTAGGTGATGTTAATAATCCTTTTGCTACAATTAATAAAGCAATAGATTCTAATGTAAGTAACATACACTTATCTGAAGGAAAATTTATTGGTACTGGCAATAACGGTTTAACAATTGAAAACAAATCAATAACCATTATAGGAGCTGGCGCGGATAAAACTATAATAGATTTAAACAAAACTCAATTTATGGATATTAAGTCCACTAGTTCTGTAGTTTTAACTAATTTAACCATTATAAATGGTTATACAAAGTATGGTGGAGCTATTTACAACAATGGTAATTTAACTATTCAAAATTGTAACTTTAAAAATAACTCTGCTACTTCTGGTGGAGCTATTTACTCAGGAACCACTGCTAATTTAAACATTTATTCTTCTACCTTTGAAGATAATGTAGTTACAGATAGTGGTGGTGCTGTTTTTTCTTATAATGTGGGTATTTATGATTCTACTTTTATAAGAAATAAAGGTACCGGTACATATTCAACTGGAGGTTCCATTTATATTAATGGAAATAGTAACAAATATTCTGTTTTAAATAGAAATATATTTAAAGATACATCTGTTGCAAGACAAGGTGGTGCACTTTATTTAAGTTATGTAAATGTTACTAATTGTATATTTGAAAATGCATCAACTACTGATACTGGGTCAAGTAATGGTGGTGGAGCTATTTATGGATCTGATTTTAACCTTTAAAACAATACTATGACTAATTGTGTAGCTAAAAGTGGAAATGGAAACTACATATTTGCATTTTCTGGATTCAACGGAGTAGTTACAATTCTTGAAGGTAAAACCATTGATATAACTAGTTCTACTTTTAGTCTTAATGCAACTGCAACTGATGATATGGGTCATCCAATTCATGGCGGTTTCTACACATTTTATCTAGATGATATTAAAATAGGTAGTGCAAGTTCTGTAAATGGATTTATAACTGGTACATTTTCTAAATTATTAGATGATGGTAAATATATTGTTACAGTTTCAGGTCCTTTAAATAACAATGCAATCGTTAAAACAACTACTGCAAATGTTAAAATTGACCGTGACTATGTAGATTATTATGTATCACCTAATGGTGATGACGATAACAATGATGGTTCAAAAGATAAACCATTTAAAACCATTAATAAAGCAATAACTGAAGCATTTGCTAAAAATATCTATGTAAACATCTACCTCTTAGAAGGAACCTATTTAGGTACTGGAAATGTTAATTTAGCATTGACTAACTTAGGTTACCTTAACATAATTGGTGTGGATGGTAAAACAATAATTGATGGTAATGGTAAAGATTATGCATTTAACTTTGGCACTACACTAAATGTTAACATTAAAAATATTATATTCACTAATTTATACAGTAAAAAATATGCTGGTTTAATTAAAGGAGGTTCTGGTGATTTCACTGTAAATATTGATAATTGTACATTCGAAAAATGTAATGCAAAAACTTTAATTCAAATTAATGGTAAAGTAAATGATGTTATAATGAGGGAGAATGTTGTTTCTTCTAGTTTTATTACTGATGTTATTAGTATAAACAATCTTTTATTTGAAAATAACTCAGGTAATGGTCAGATTAGTGCTGAAAAAGGAATATATAATTCTACATTTATAAATAACAAAATTACTGTTAAATCCACTACTGATTATGGAATAATATATGTTAGTCGTGCTAATTTTGTATCTGCTAATAATGTTTTCGAAAACAACACTGTTAAAGGATTATACATTAATAGAGGAAGTGCTAATTTTACAAGTATAAATGATACTTTTGTAAATAATGATGGTGTATCTGGTGGTGCTGTTAAAGGTGGAGGAACATTTATCAATGCTAAATTCATAAATAACAAAGCTACCAAAGGTGGAGCTATTTATCATGATTATGGAGTTTTAACTTTAAAAGATTGTATTTTCGAAAATAACAAAGCAGATGACGGTGATGACATATATGGTCACATAGCTCCAAATGGTATAACTGGTGGTTTATGTTTAAATATGTCTAATACTTTAACTTTAGTATCTACTAATTCTTCTAGTATTAGGTCTGAATTAAAAGCTATTTTTGATTTAGATGGTCTTAAAGTAAGCGGATATAATATTAAATTTTATTTAAATGGTGTTTATAAAGGTTCTGCTCCATTAGTTAATGGTGTAGCTACTTTTGTTGCTGTTGCTAATGATGGAAAATACGAAATTTCAGCTTCTGGAGATTATATTAACAAGACTACTGTTGTTAAAGGTGTGTTAAATGTTGATGCTAATCCTGTGTCTGTTTTTGATGTTTATGTTTCTGGAACAGGTAGTGATGAATCTGGTGATGGTTCATTAGCTAAACCATTTGCAACCATTAAAAAAGCATTTGAATACGGAATGTCACAAAACACATTAAGCTTAACAATCCATATTATCGGTACTTTGAAAGGTGAAGGTAATGTTAATCTTGATTTAGCACCACTTATAGATTTAACTATTGTTGGTGAAAATAAAGAAACCTCAATTATCGATGCAGAAAAAAATAAATACATATTTGACTTTACCCCAGCATACGACAACGTTAAAGTTTACCTAAAAAACTTAACAATTAAAAACGGTGTAACTACTACATATCCTACTCAGGGTGGTGGTAAGACAGTTGATGTTGGTCTTGTTCGTATTGATGGTTATTATTTAAGTGTGGATGATTGTGTATTTAGAAATACTACTGGTCATGGAATTTCTGCAGATAAACTATTCTCAACTCTTATAGTTAACAATACAAAATTCATAGAATCCCGTGGTGGAGTTTATTCAGCTACTAAAGCATTAAATGTAATCGTAGCAAATACTGAGTTTATAAACTGTAATTTAGGTGTAAATAACAAGGGACGTACAGTTTATTTAACTGGTTTAATTGCAGTTAGCGATATTTTTATTTCATCCAGTTCTATTCCTAGGTATAATGTTACACAAGTATTATTGGATAATGTAACTTTTGATGGAAATTATAATGGTACTAAAACTGTAGGTTCTGCTCTTTATTTAAGTGGTACAAATGCTACTGTAATTAATTCTAAATTCATAAACCTAAAAGATATTTCAGCTATTCATGCATTTAGTAGTAGTGGATATAAATGTAATGTAACTATTATTGGTACTTACTTTGAAAACAATACAAGGGATATTGATTATGGTTATGGTCAAACTAATGATTATCGTCCAATATTCTGGTTAATTAACTCAACATTTATTAATAGTGGAGCATTTGCATGTCCTGATATACGTTATAGAGATGCATGGTGGGTTGTTAATAATACTAAATTTATTAACATGAATAATCAAGTATTATTTAGAGGATCAATATCTTCCACACATAAAGATGATTCATTACCTGAGGGTGTTAACAATATTATAACTATTATTAATTCATTATTCTTAAACAATGAAAGAGGTGTTCAGTTTATAGGAGGTAATGTTACTGGATCTAGTTTCTATAATACTGAAGTTACTGCTTCTGGAAGGGCATACATAGTTTATTTGGATAATAATTTCTGGAATAGTTCTGAGCCTACTTATGTTTACAGTCCTACTATTTCTTGTGATACATGGTTAGTTCCGGCATTAGTTACAGACAATGCTTCTGGTCCAGTTCAAACTATTAAACTTGTATATTTAGCATTTAATGGAACTGATTATTCTTATTATGATGTTTCTAAAGTACCTATTTTCGATGTTAATGCTAATTTAACAGTTTCTAATGGTGTAATTAATCCGAATAAGGGTATTTTCAATACTGATGGTTTAACTGCTAATTACACATATAATGGTGTTGGTAATCAGACTGTAACTGCAACTTTAAGTGATGGAAATATTTTAAAATTAAATGTAACTTTCTACAGAATTGATACATTTACAAATATGACTATTTCAAATAATGCTCCGCAAACTGGAGATTATATTACTGTTAATGTTGTTGTTCGTGATAAGAATGGTAAACTTTTAAATGGTAGTGTGAATGTTTATCTTAATAGTGTTTTAAAAGGAACTATCAGTTTAATAAATGGTATGGGTTCCTTTGATGTGTTAGCAGAAAAAACTGGTCCTTGTGAAATATTTGTTAATTATACTGGAGATTTAGATAATTCTTACTCAAGTAATATGACTATTGTTTCAGTTAAAAATACACAAATGAATGTTTCTGTTTCTGATTCAGATTCTGCAAGCAATGTTACTTTTACTGTGGACTTTGATCATGTAGCTAATGGTTTTGTATTTGTAACTATTGGTGGTGTAACTTACAATGCTACTGTTTCAGGTAAAGAAGCTAAAGTTATTGTGCCTCCATTAGCTGTAGGTAAATATGATGCTATTGTTTCATATAATGGTGTTGTTAATAAAACTGTTGCAGTTAACATATCTCCTGATAGAAATCCAGTATTAAACATTTCTGATATTGTGATGATTTACAAGGATGGTACAAGGATGGTTGCTGTTTTAACTGATTATAAAAGTAATCCTATAGCTAATGCTACTGTTTACTTTAGTATTAATGGTGTAACTTATGTTAGAACTACTGATGTTAATGGTTCTGCTTCTATAGGGTTAA
>OJKY01001963.1_pt1 | contig 11419 bp, 12 predicted proteins | sample 1596571 | NCBI WGS metagenome assembly OJKY01 (sample SAMEA4350170, study PRJEB24818) | metagenome | biome: human; feature: gut; material: faeces | place: Denmark | collected 2013-09
GTGTCCGGGCCGGCGTACTTGTGCACCTCAATGAACTCCTTGCTGGTCTTCAGGTCGTAGGCGGCGTAGGGATGGATGATGGCAATGACCCCATCGGCGACAGCTACATTGCCATCATCCATCCCTACGCCGCCTACGACCTGAAGACCAGCAAGGAGTTCATTGAGGTGCACAAGTACGCCGACCCGGACACCATGTTCCGCGGCGAGATCGGCAAGCTGGGCAACATCCGCTTCATCGAGACCAGCGAGGCCAAGATCTGGAAGGATGAGACCTGCCCCACCGGCTTGGCGGTGTTCGGTACTCTGGTGCTGGGTGCCCATGCCTACGGTGTGACCGAGCTGGAGGGCGGCGGCCTGGAGCACATCGTCAAGCAGCTGGGCTACGGCGACGACCCGCTGAACCAGCGCGCTTCCGTGGGCTGGAAAGGGATGCGCGCCGCCGAGCGTCTGGTGGAGCAGTACATGGTGCGCATCGAGAGCGTGTCCAGCTATTCCACCACTGCGGCGGCAAACTGAGCCGGCCGGAAAGGAGAAGCTATGGCAGAAAAGAAGAATGTCCGCATCCGGCTGTTCAAGGACAACAGCCGCTACAAGGGCGACCTGTTCGTCAGCGTGAACGGCGTGAACTACAAGATCCGCCGCGGTGTGAAAGTGGAGGTGCCGCCCGAAGTGGCGGAGGTGCTGGAACACAGCCAGATGCAGGACGAGCGCACCGCTGCCCGCATTGCGGCAGCGGAGAACGCGGCACAGTAAGCAACAGGACCGGAGCCCGGCAGGGAGATGCCCCGCCGGGCTTTTTTGAAAAGGAGCGTGGAACGATGACAGTAGGACAGGCGCTGGAACGCGCCGAGGAACTGCGGCCCGGCAGCCGTGTGTCCGTGCACACCCGGCAGGAGTGGCTGCGGGAAGCAGACGGCATGCTGCGGGAACGCTTTTTCAAGGCCAGTGATACGGATGCTTTTGACACCGTGGGAGCGGACCGGGCCTGGGACGATGGCCTGCAGGACGAGGATGTGCTGCTGGCCCCGGCCCCCTTTGATGCCCTGTACCCGCATTACCTGTGCGCCATGACCGATGCCGCACTGGGCGAGACCGACCGTTACGCCGGGGAGCAGGCACAGTACAATGGCATTCTGGCAGAGCTTGCGGCCTGGCTGCGCCGGACCTATCCGCCGCGGGCCTGCACCCGCTGGCAGTGGTGAAAGGAGGGATAAGATGGTTCTGGCGAACCGGACCAGAGTCCAGAACAGCCGCACCCTGCTGCGGGCCTTCGGGGGCCTGAACGAGGGCTACGGCTGCTCCGAGGCAGAGTACAGTGCGGGGATCAATTTTTCGTCCCGGGATTTCCCGGCGCTGAGCACCCGCAAGCCCCGCCGGAAGCTGCGGACCCTCACCGGCCTGAATGGGATGTACCACCTGAACGGGCTGCTGACCGTCTGCGGGAAAGACCTGGTGTACACTCCGGACGACGGCGGGGAGACCGTGACCTGCACCGATGCGGTGGCCGACAGCAAAAAGGCGCTGGTGGGTCTTGGCACGAAAATTTTGATCTTTCCGGACAAGGTCGCCTTTGATACGGCAGACGGCAGCGTTTCGGCGCTGGGAGCCTGCTGGAAAGCGGAGGGCCAGAGCGTGGAGTTTGCTCCCTGCGATGCGGAGGGCAGGACCTACACGCCCACAGGCGTGGGCCGGGAAGAGCCGGAAAGCCCGGCGGACGGGCAGATCTTCCTGAAGGTGGAGGACGAAGAGCACCCCTGGCGGTACGATGGAACATTGGAAGTGTACAGCGCGGCGTCCGGCAACTGGACGGCGCTGCCGCTGGACTATTGCCGCATCACGGCGGCCGGTGCGCAGGAAAAATTCTGCCAGTGGGACACGGTGACCGTGCAGGGCACGGCGGCAAAGCAGGCCGGACAGTGGGAAGCACTGGACGGGGACTGCGTGGTGTATGCCGTCACGGAGAACAGCCTGTGCGTGCGTGCCGACCCGGCGGGCGACTATTTTTACGGCACACTGGTGCAGGGGACCGATGCGGCCCAGTGGACCAGCCTGGACGGCAGCCAGACCCGCAGCATCGCGGCGGAACAGACTGTGCAGCTGGAACGCCGGGTGCCGGACCTGGACTTCGTGACCGAATGCGACAACCGGGTGTGGGGCTGCAGCAGCCGGGAAAATGTGATCTACGCCTGCAAGCTGGGCGACCCCACCAACTGGTTTTCCTATCGGGGCATTGCGGCGGACAGCTATGCGGTGACGGTGGGCAGCGACGGAGCCTTTACCGGCGCGGCCACCTGCATGGGCTATGCGTTGTTCTTCAAGGAAAACACCCTGCACAAGCTGTGCGGCACAAAGCCCTCGGATTTTCAGCTCACCTCTCTGCGCTGCCGGGGCGTGGCCAAGAATGCGGCCCGCAGCCTGTGCGTGCTGAACGAGACGCTGTATTATCTCTCGCCGGATGGCGTGATGGCATGGGACGGCAGCATCCCCACCAAGGTGTCGGCGGTGTTGGACGCCAGCCGGCTGGCCAACGTGCAGAGCGCTGTGGGCGGTGCGCTGGACGGCCGGTATTATCTGCACATCTCCCGCACGGCCGGGACCCAGGGGCAGACCCGGCTGCTGGTGTATGACACCGAACGCGGGCTCTGGCACGAAGAGGATGTATGCTCCTGCGACATGGCCAGCACCGGCGGCCAGCTGTATCTGTGGGACGGGCAGGCCCTGTGGGCGGCGGATCCCAGCCGGGAGAGCGACTGGCAGAGCACCGAAGGTGTGGAACAGCAGGTGTCGTTTGAGCTGGTGACCGGTGACATCGGGCAGGACGGGGCGGAACAGCGGTATCTGTCGCGGCTGACGCTGCGGCTGGACGCGGCCTGTGCCAGCACGGTGGAGGTAGCGCTGAGCTACGACGGCGGCCCATGGGAGACAGTGGCAAGCCTGACCGCCCGGGAGGCCCGCCGCAGCTATGACCTGCCGCTGGTGCCCCGGCGGCACAGCACCCTGCGGCTGCGCCTGCGGGGCAAAGGGCAGATCACCCTGCGCAGTCTGGCGAAGAATCTGGCCGCGGCCAAAGGCGGCCTTGTGGAAGAACAGGAGGAAGCAACATGGCAAGTGTGAACGGTCTGAACCGGCTGGGCCTGCCGAAGTTGAGCGAAAACATGGACCCGGAGGACGCAAGAGCGCTGCGCAGCTACCTGTACCAGATGCAGGAACAGCTGCAGTATGTACTGACCAATCTGGACGTGGAAAACCTGTCGGAGGAGCTGCGCACCCGGTTGAATTCGTTGTAAAAGAAAGGAGAAGAGCATGGCGACCAAAAAGAAAGAGGAAGAGCTGGCAGCGCCGGAGGCGCAGAACGGCTATGACACCAGCGGCCTGGAAAACCGACAGCAGGTGGAAGAGGCCATGGCAGGGGCCGGTTACCGCCCCGGCCAGAGCGTGACCAACGCCGCAAACGCGCTGAAGGAGTGGCAGGATAAGCGCCCGGAGGCGTACCAGAGCAGCTACCAGGACCGCATCAATGAGGTGCTGGACCGTCTGCTGGCACGGGAGAATTTTGCCTACAGCTATACGCAGGACCCGCTGTACCGGCAGTACGCCCAGCAGTACACCCAGAACGCCCACAACGCCAGTGCCGATGCCGCTGCACAGGCGGCAGCCCTGACCGGCGGTTACGGCTCCAGCTATGCGGCCAGTGCGGCACAACAGGCCTACCAGCAGCAGATCGGTGCGCTGAACGAGGCCATCCCCAGCCTGTACAGTCTGGCACTGGACACCTACACCAGCGGCGGCGATGAGCTGGTGTCGCGGCTGGACCAGCTGAACGCCCAGGAACAGAGTGCGCAGGAGCGGTACGACCGGCAGCTCTCAGATTACTACACCCAGCTGCAGCAGAAAGGGGAGGACTATAACAACGCCTACGCGAAGGATTACGGGCAGTATCAGGACTATCTGAGCCGTCTGGACACCCTGCACGGCTACTATACTGCGCAGGAACAGGCACAGGCCAGCCGCCGCCAGCAGACCTTCAACGGCATCATGACCGTGCTGGGGGTCATCGGGGATGCGATCCAGTTGGCCATCAGCGGCACCACCGGCATCGGCTCGCTGGCGGGCAGCCTACTGAACACCGGGTACAACATCGTGTCCGGCAACCGCGCCTACGAGGCCGACCGTGCCGATACGGCATGGAACCAGCAGATGCAGGAAAAGCAGCGGCAGGACAGTCTGACCCAGCAGCGCTATGAGAATGAAGCCAGCGAGCGCGCCTATCAGGATGCGCTGAAGCAGCAGGCCTTCAACAACAGCGTTACCTCGGAAAAGCTGAACATTGCCAAGGGCGAGTGGGCGCTCAAGCAGTCCAATGCGCAGGCCAAAGCCAGCCGTGCGGCGGGCAATGCGGCCGCAAAAAGCAGTGGCAGCGGCAAGGCATCGGGGAGCGCTGCGGGAACGAATGCGCTGAAGGGCAGCAGCGTGGTGCCCTTTACGGCGGCACTGCTGCGCAGCCGTGGCAAGAGTGACACGTCCATTGCCAATGCCCTGCAGAAAGAGGGCTACACCACCAGCGAGATCGCAAAGATCCTGCAGCAGATGAACCAGTAAGAGAAAAAGCGGAGGCGTCCATCAAATGATGGACGCCTCCGCTGCTGTATCTGTGATTTTGGGTTCGAGCCAACTGGGTACCCCACCAAAGAGAGCGGGACCCCGGTAGACATTCCGAATGGTTGGGACCCGCGGGCTAAGCAACAGCCCACTGGGCTGATTGCTTACGGTGCTACGCACCGCCGCCCTGTTCTCGTCCCACTGGACACCCCACCAAAGAAAAAATCCGCCGTTGCAAAGCAACAGCGGATTTTTGGTGGGGTGCCCAGTGGGACTCGAACCCACGGTCTCCAGATCCACAATCTGGCGCGTTAACCGACTACGCTATGGGCACCACATAGATGCGCCCGAAGGGACTCGAACCCCCGGCCCACTGCTTAGAAGGCAGTTGCTCTATCCACCTGAGCTACGGGCGCACGTTGTTATCCCATTGGGTTCCTTTATGGCGGCAGTCGTGTGTCGGCACACGCTGCGAGAAGTATAATACCATACGGAACCCGGTCTGTCAAGAACAATTTGAAAAAAGTTTCGGATTTTTATGCAGCGCAGTTACAGCAGCCACATGCCGACAAAGCCGCAGGCAAACCCGAGGGCAAGCCCGGCGGCCACATCCCGGATATGGTGCACGCCGGTGAGCACCCGCACCACGGCAATGAGCAGGGCGATGACGATCATGCACCAGCCGACAGCCGGGTAAAAATACAGCCACACCATGGCCAGCACAGCGGCGCTGAGCGCATGCCGGGACGGGAAGGACCGGCCGTGGGTGTCCTTCTGGACCAGCGGGGTGAAACCCGGCTGGTCGTAGGGGCGGGGGCGGTCGAGCCGGGCACGGAGCGCGGTGCCCACCCAGAAGATGATGCCCGGCACCAGAATGGAACGGGCGATCTCCGACATCAAATCAGGAGCGGCGCTTTGCCGGGTCAGGAACAGCTGCACCAGCCGGACATTGAGCAGGCACAGCAGCACCGGGTAGCAGACAAACGACACCAGCGGGAGCCAGCGATCCAGCGCGACCACGAAGCGCCGGGCGGCCGGGTGCGCGTCAAACCACCGGTACAGGGTATGATAGTGTTCTGCGGTCAAAAAAGGTCCCTCCGCATCGGGTCAGAATGAGATCAGAAACAGGTGTCCAGATAGTTTTCCACATCGAATGGCTCCGGTGTGGAATCTTTGCGCAGGTACAGCGGGTGGTGCGGGTGGCCTTTTTTGCTGCGCTTGCCAAAGGTCACCCAGGGAATGTTCTTTTCCCGAGTCAGGGCCACCATCTCCCGCATGAGGCCGGGCAGGTAATCCCGCTTTTCGATCAGGGTGCCCCAGGCGGCCCACATGGTGGGTTCGGTCTGGGCAAGCACGGCCTGCAGCCAGCGCAGGTTCTCGTCGCACAGGGCGCGGTCCGGCACACGGTCCATGTCGTTGGGGTCGGTGGCACGCTGAGGGTACACGTTGAACATGATCCAGCTGTCAAAATCGTTGGCGTTGGCCAGACGCTCCACACTTTTCAGGGTGGGGTCCAGCGCACCGGGCTGAGCGGTGCTGGGGTTGATGCCGATGCACACCAGCGGGTGCCGGCCCACCCGGCCCAGCACATAGCGATAAGGCTGGTATGTATGGGGCTCGTAATACCACAGACCGCCGGGGTATTCGTCGGCTTTCAGCAGGGGAAGTGCGTCGGTGTGCATGGGTGTGCTCCTATCCTTCGATCAATTTCTTTTATCGTACCCGAAATGCAGGGAGAAATCAACACTTTTGTGCGACAAAGTCTCCCATAAAACTGATTTTCATGGTATACTGAGCTGAACAGTGCAGCGCAGCTGCACAGCAACCCACCGGAGACGAAAGGAGCAGGTTATGCTGGAAGATTACAAAAACGCGCTGAAAGCAGGCCAGCGAGCATACCGTGCCTGTGTGGCCCGGGGCCAGTCGCCCTATCTTGCGGTGCTGGACGATATTCTGGTCAATGTGAACATCGTATCACAGGAGCCGCTGGGTCTGGTGGAGATCCCGGCTGAGAGCATCGTGGGCACCAAGACCAGCGGACGACACACAGCCTTTGCGCCCAACTTCATGCCTCTGCTGGAGGCGGACACCGAGTTTGCCGCCAAGTGGTCCAACCTCTGCGAGGCCCACCTGGAAGAGGGCATCCACACGCCCATCATTGCCTTTGAGTTCATGAACCGGTTCTATGTGCAGGAGGGCAACAAGCGGGTGTCGGTGCTGAAATACTACGGGGCGGTAAAGATCGCCGGCACTGTCACCCGGCTGATCCCGGCCCGGAACGACAGCCTGGAAAACCGGATTTACTACGAGTTTTTGGATTTTTATAAGCTGTCCCAGATCAACTATGTGCACTTCAGCCGCACCGGAGGCTATGCCAAGCTCCAGACCCTGGTGTGCAAGGCCTCTGGGGAAAGCTGGACCGAGGACGACCGACTGAACTTTTCGTCCTTTTACACCGTGTTCCGGCAGCAGTTCATTGCCCTGGGAGGCCATGACCTGAAGCTGACCACCGGCGACGGCCTGCTGGTGTATCTGTCGGTGTATCGGTACGCCGACGCCTGCGAGGCCACCCCGGCCCAGGTGAAGGAGAACCTGGAAAAACTGTGGACCGAGGTGAAGGTGCTTACGGAGCCTCAGGCGGTGGAACTGTCCCTGGAGCCGGCCCCCAGTGCCGGCGAGCCGCTGCTGTCCAAGCTGAACATCTTCAGCTCCAAGCCCAGTGAGCTGAAGGTGGCCTTCCTCCACGAGAACAACGCCGAGAACAGTGCCTGGGTCCGGAACCACAACAAGGGCCGGGACGCCCTGGAACAGGCCTTCCCGGACCGGCTGACCACCACCACCCTGGAGAACGTGAACCCGGAGGTGGACGCCGAGCAGGCACTGGAGGAGCTGGCCCACGACAGTGTAGACGTGGTGTTTACCACCAGTGCCCGGATGCACACCGCCTGCCTGAAGGTGGCGGCCCAACACCCCAAGATCCGCATCCTGAACTGTTCGCTGAATGCGCCCCACCCCCTGGTGCGTACCTACTACCCCCGAGCCTATGAGGTGACCTACCTGCTGGGCCTGCTGGCTGGTGCCCTGACCCACACCGACCGGGTGGGCTATGTGGCCCCCCACCCGGTGTACGGTGTGCCGGCGGCCCTCAACGCCTTTGCCCAGGGCTTAAAGACCGTGCGGCCCCAGGCCCGGGTGGTGCTGCGGTGGTCCTGCCTGCCGGACCCGGCAAAGCCGCTGGATTTTTCGGACTGCCCGGATGTGGACATCTTTTACGCCCACAGCCAAAAGGAGCCGGAGGGCTTTTACCGGGACTACGGCCTGTGCCGCAGGCTGCCGGACGGCACCCTGGACCCCCTGGGCCTGCCGGTGTGGAAGTGGGAGGCTTTTTATACCGAGATCATCCGTTCCATCTTCGACGGCACTTGGGGCAGCTCCGGTGCCCGGGCTATCAACTACTGGTGGGGGATGCGGAGCGGTGCGGAGGAGATCAACTACCAGAAGGGCCTGCCTGGCGGCACCCTGCATCTGCTGGATATGATGGAGATGCTGCTGAGCCAGGAGGAACTGCGGATCTTCCCGGATGAGCTCTATGACCAGAACCACCAGCCCCATTCCCCGGCCTCGGTGGTGTACAGCCCCAAGGAATTGATGGAGATGGATTGGTTGGACGAATGCGTAGAGGGGGCATTGCCCCACTACGATGACCTGGACGTCAAGACCCGGACGCTGATGGCGATCAACGGTCTGGATAATCTGAAAGGCCTGGAGAAATAACCGGCACAACGGTACAAAGAACGGAGCGAACCAGACGTGAAAATACTAGCGATCTCAGATGTCCCGTCCAAGGCCCTGTGGGATTACAATACCCGGGAAAAGCTGGAGGGGATCGACCTGATCCTCTCCTGCGGAGACCTGCCGAAAAAGTACCTGGAGTATCTGACCAACTTTACCGCAGTGCCCATCTTATATGTCCACGGCAACCACGACGGAAGCTACCGGGGCGATGAGCCGGGCGGCTGCATCTGTGTGGATGATCAGGTGTTCGTGTGGAACGGGCTGCGCATCATGGGGCTGGGCGGATGTTTCCGCTACAACCAGGAAGATACCTACCAGTACACCGAGGCGGCCATGCGCCGCCGGGCACGCAAACTCTGGCTGCAGGCGCACAAGGTGGGTGGCATCGACATCCTGCTCACTCATGCCCCGGCCAGCGGCCTGAACGACGGCACCGACCGCGCCCACAAGGGCTTTGTGTGCTTCAATGAGCTGCTGGACGAATACCAGCCTGCCTGGTTCGTGCACGGGCATGTGCACCTGAACTATGACGCAAAGCTGCCCCGGGTGTGCACCCGCGGAAACACTACGGTGATCAATGCCACGGAGCGCTATGTGTTTGAGATCCCGGATCCGGATCCGCTGCAAAAGCGGAAATTCCTCTGGGGCAGCGCAAAGAAATAACAGGGCATCCAGGCAAAAAACAAAACGCTTCCGCAGGAGTTCTGCAGAAGCGTTTTTTGCGTGTTTTGTTTGTGCTCCGTCGTGCGGTGCGCGGCACCCGGAACGCAGAAAAATTACAGGTCCAGTTTGCCGGAGACCTTGTTGATGACGTAGTAGGCAGTGCCCTCTTCCGGCTTGACGTATACCTTGCAGGACTGCACGCCCACCTTGTGGGTGGCGCGGTAGTCGGCCTTGGCACGGTCGATGACATCGGTAATGTTGTACTGTTTGCCGTTCAGTTCCACATACAGCTCCGGAGCCAGCGGCGGACGGCCGCGGCGGGCAGGTGCCTTTGCGGCAGTTTTGCGGGTCTTGGGATCCGCAGCAGATTCCGTTGCGGGGGAAACTGCAGGAGTCTTTTTCTCAGCCATAATAAAACCTTCTTTCTGGATTCTGAGCACAGCGGTGCGTGAAGGTCCGCCGTGCAGGTTCCGATTTAAACAAATTACTTATATAATAATTTTTTGCGGTTCGTTTGTAAAGCCTTTTTCCAAAAAAATCTCGCAAAACCGGCAGGAAACAGGATCTGCAATGCAAAGAAATGTTCCGGCAGCCGTCCGGGGAGCGGAAATTCCGGTTTCCCGGCAGAAATCAGGGATTTCCGACCGGAGTGTGGGGAGACAGGATATTTGAGAAATGCGGGATAGGGCGGGATGAGGGGGGAGACGGCGGGAAAACCCTTGAAATACGCGGGAAACGGCGACTTCCAGCGCGGGACAGAGGCGCGAATTATCAACAATCTTGAGATGAGGATGCGTCGGCGGCGGTCGGCGCTTTTTTCACGCCCACGAGGCCGCACAACGGCGGCGGCGCGGCGAGGCGCACACATACGCAGAATACAAAGAAGCCCCGGAAACGCCCGTATAACGGCATTTCTGAGGCTTTTAGATGGTATGAGCCGCTCGGCCCCGTCCCGGAAGTCACAGCAGCAGACCAAGAGGACGAGAGCTTCGCGGCTCATGCTGCTATTGTAGCAGACGCGGCGGCGGATTGCAAGAGGGGCAAGCGTGCTAACGGAGCGTTAGAGCGTGCGAGTTTTGGGGAAAACGGGGCTTTTCGGCGCGGATCGGCGGGGATTAGGGCGTGCGCTGGCCGTGCGAGGCGTGCGCGGCGGGGCGGAGAACCGGGCCAAAACAGGCGGCGAGCAATGTGACATTTTTTCAAATCGGCGTCACCTATGTCACATTGCCTATTTTCAAGGGTTTTCGGGCGTTTTCGGGCGGCTGGCACTCAAAAAGCAAAGTGACAGAAAACAGATTTACAACTAAATCAAAACAGCGCAAAAAATCAAGCGGTTCCACCTTGGGCTTCAGCGTCCTCGGCGGGGCCGCTTTTTGTTGCGGAGCTGCCGTTGTGATACGTCCAGTAAATAGACTCTTTTTTCCGTTCGACGTGCTTTCGATATTTGAGATGAACGAGGTCAAAAATGTCCTCCCGCTGCTCCTCCGGCAGGAGGCGATACATGGCGATCAGATCGGCCTCCTCGCCCTCCAGCGGCGAGCCGTCGCAGATCAAACCCGCCGTCTTCTGATGGGCGAAGAGGTCGTCGCTCGCTTTTGCGGGGGACGGTTCAATTTCGAGTAAGTAGTCGGCGGACACCTCGAAAATTCGGGCAAGCGAAGCAAGCGCATTATACCCCGGCTTGCTTTTCCCAGTCTCCCAATCGCCGACGTTTCCGGGAGAAACGCCAACTTCTTTCGCAAGCTGGCCTTGGGTAAGGTTCTTTTCAGAGCGTAGTTTTTTTAGTAGGGCACTGAACACAAAAATACCTCCTCGAAATTGCGGGTAATTCACACGCAAAACTATTGACAAACTCGTAAATGCGAGCTATACTAAGTGCGAAAAGTGGTTTATGAATAAAGCAAAATAAATCATAGCACACCCCAACCGAAAATGAAATAGCAAATCGGCGAACGGTAGAGTAAAAGCGAGCGGCGAGGGTCTTCCCCCCCTTACTTCAATTCATTCCCGGCGTTACAAATTGGGCAAAGCACCACACGGCGGACGCCTCGCCGCCGTATGGGAGTACCGCAAGAGCAGCACCGATGCTTCGAAAGTTTACAAACCGAAGCATAGCGAAAGAAGTCGAGAGAGCTTGCGCGGTTGGAATCGGCAGGTGTTGGCGCACCGCAGATCCTTTTAGAGGAAGTCGTTCTGATTCTCATTTCTCAGCGACCCTCGCCGTTCACTTTTACTCTACCACAAACGCCGAGAAAAGGAAAGGAGGCAGATCATGAGACGCGGCAAGAAGCCCACCCGCAAGCAGAAGATCCGGCTCGGGCAAGCGGGCCTCGCCCCGGAGAACTGGCTGGTCGTGAAGC
>OJKY01001965.1_pt1 | contig 11407 bp, 10 predicted proteins | sample 1596571 | NCBI WGS metagenome assembly OJKY01 (sample SAMEA4350170, study PRJEB24818) | metagenome | biome: human; feature: gut; material: faeces | place: Denmark | collected 2013-09
TGAGTTAATAATCAATAAAAGCGTTAAATCTTCACCTTTTAGAATGTGCAATTAAAAATAACAACCATATTTCTGACTTATTATCTATAAAATATTGAGTAATAATCGGTTGTAAATACATTATATGGAATTGTGTTTCCGGTTGTTACATTTCCATATGCTGCCCGTATATTACTCCCTGATGGTATTGGTGCAGTAAACTTTCTTCAATCAATAGTTGCCTATATAGTACTGCTTACCAGCTTGGGGATACCAATGTATGCAGTCCGTGAGGTAGCAAAATATCGAGATGATATAGTCAAAAGAAATACTGTTACTGTTGAAATAACAATACTAAGTCTCCTATTATGCGCAGGTGGATATATTATCGTATGGCTATTAGGCAATCTAGTTCCCCAAATAAACTCTCAACTTGCATTGTTTTATATATTAAGTTTGACTATACTTTTTACAAGCTTAGGAGTGAATTGGTTTTTTCAGGCTATAGAAGAATTTAAGTTTATAACGGTCAGAGCGGTTATATTCCGTTTTTTGGCAACATTAGCATTATTTATATTTGTAAAAACTAAAGATGACATATTAATTTATGCAATAGTCACCGTAGGTTCTACGGTTGGAAATAACATCATCAATTTCATCCATCTTCGAAAATATATAGATATAAAGCAAATACCTTGGAATCGCTTACAAATAAAAAAACATTTAAGACCTTCTTTCCATATTTTTGTTTTTAATCTAATTACCAGTATCTATCTGAATTTAAATACAGTAATGCTTGGTTTCATGCAGGGGGACAGTGCTGTTGGTTTCTACACAGCAGGGAATAAGATTTCTCATATCATTTTAAGTCTAGTGGCATCATTAGGAGTAGTATTACTTCCACGTTGTGCAAATCTAGTTGAAAATGGACGCATGGAAGAATTTGCAACTATTACTAAAAAATCATACCGTTTGGTACAAGCTCTATCTCTACCTTCTTCTATAGGTTTAATTCTTTTAGCATTACCTATTGTTGTAATTTTCGGTGGTAAAGAGTTTGCAGATGCAGCACCAGTACTTGCATGGACAGCTCCTATTATAATATTCATAGGTTTAAGCAATGTATTTGGTATTCAGATTCTTTATCCCTTAGGCAAAGAGAATTTAGTTATTTGGAGTACGGTAGGTGGAGCTATTATCAATTTACTACTAAACTTGTTAATTATACCATATTATTCATATATAGGAGCAGCAATTTCCACTTTTATTGCAGAATTGACAGTGCTACTAATACAAGTAATATGTGGTCACCGTTATATTCCATTTAAACTGTTTGAAAAAGTAAATGTAAATTATTTGATGGCATCATTAGTTATGGCTGTTATTGTATTTCCACTTACCTTAATTATAAACGATGTATGGTTGTCATTTATAATATCATCAGTTGTGGGAGGCTGCATTTATGCAAGTGTTTTATTAATTTTAAAAGATTCTTTATTCCAAGAAATTATAAAATATACTGCTAAAATGATAAAAAAATAATAAAACTATTTTCATCTAAAACAGTAAATATACTATTAATTAAATATAGGAAACAAACCTAACATAATCCCCCCCAAATATGAACAATCCATATTTAATAGCAGCTGTCGTTGTTACTTACAACAGAATTTCTTTATTAAAAAAATGCATTAATGCATTATATAACCAAACTAAGAAATTAGATGCCATCATTGTTATTAATAATAACAGCACAGATGGAACAAAAGAATGGCTAAACCACCAAAAGGATCTTATCGTTATTCATCAAGAAAATGTAGGAGGTTCTGGTGGATTCTTTAGAGGAATAAAAGAAGCTTATGAACGAGGATACGACTGGGTATGGACAATGGATGATGACGTTAATCCTACTTCTACCTGCTTTGAAAAATTAAGCAAATACTTAGATTTACCTGAAGTAGGTATTTTATGTCCCCAACGAATAAAAAATGGGAATATACATATTGATGAAGTTTTAAAATTCAATTTATCTAATCCATTCAAAAAACTAAAACAAAATCTACAATTAAAAGACATCCAAAACAATCAGCCAATAGATATTGAAGGGATGGCTTTTGAAGGACCTCTAATTTCAAGAAAAACAATACAAAAAATAGGATTGCCCAATAAAGATTTATTCATATTTTGGGATGATACAGATTATGCTTATAGAACTATTTTAGCTGGCTTAAAAGTTAAATATATTCCTGGTGCTATATTGCAAAAAGAAGATTTGTCTATGACTTCTTCTGCACCAAAACTTAGAAGTTGGAAAGTCCCATATGGGCTTAGAAATCTAGTTTATTTTACACATACATATGGAAAAAATAGTATTTTTCGCAATGTTTTTCCAAGACTAATATTGTTGCGATATTTAGTTGGTTTTATAACACATCGAATAATAAGAGATGGATATTATGAAAAAAAAGATTTTAATCTTATTATAAACGCTTTTCATAATGGAATAAATAATAAATTAGGGAAAATATGAGAACATCATTTCTTAATAAAGAATACATTCCTAATTGGCTACTTTTTACCACCGCTTTCTGTAAGCTTCCAAATTTGGCGTATTGACTAGCATGTCTCTTTCGCATACCTTCGTGCTAAACTTAAAACTCGAAAGATTATGTTTAGCGAAAAAGATTTTGAAAGACTGTGGTTCCTCTACAAAACCGAGGGTGAGCCCAATGGAGTTTCCATCAACTCGTTCTGCATTAGCAACAATATTCCATACACTGCATTCTATGACTGGTTCAAGAAGACACAAAAGAAGGTTGTACCTGTAGAAGTGGAAGGAATTCCGGAAGAGTTGATTCGGACAGGCAATGAAGAACGGCAGGATGTTGCTAAAGACAAGCCCAAACGTACAACTCCCCATAAAGGAAGCATCATGGTGACGATAAAAACACGTGAAGGCTTGTGCATTCAGAAGAAAGGCTTAGACTATCAGGGGCTGAAAACGCTGGTAGAGAAACTGGAGGGCTTATGCTGAGCATCAACGGTCTTCACAACTTCTACTACCTTCCTGAGCTTCATGATATGAGATGCAAGGCTCAGCGTATATGTGAGATAATCCGCGGCAGGTACCACCGTGACCCGATGAACGGCGATGTTTACATGTTCATGTCTAAAGACCAGCGCAAGGTTCGCATGATACACTATGAGCGCAATGCCTATTATCTTCATGAGAAGTCCTTCATAAAGGGCTACAGGTTCATGAGGATAGAGCGCAAGGATGACGTGACAGTGTATAAGATAGACTGGAAAGACCTGGTCACGATACTTGAAACTCCGGTAATAACGAGCATAAGAATTTAATGATATAACTCTGAATATCAGCAATAAAAGCTCTCTAAATATTTGTGTATCTCACTGAAAATGAGTATCTTTACATAAAATTTAGAGAACATGGAAACAGAGGAACTCATAGAACACATACTCAGACAGAAGCATCTTGAAGAGATGATGAACAGGCCTGAAAAGGAACATACACCCCTTGAAGGTATGGATAATGAGCAGATAAAGAGGTTCGCCCTGTTCCTGTTTGAGGAGAATCAGAACAAGAGCAAGCAGCTTGATGAAATGATAGCACGACTTGATGAAATAGGAAAAGACCTGAAGGAAGCCAACCGTAAGATTGATTCCCTTACAGATGCCCTGCTTAAGGCAAACAGCAAGGCAGAGAAGGCTGCCATTGAATGCAAGCTCCGCGACAAGGAATACAAAAAGCTTGAGAAAAAGCATAACGCCCTTGTCGAGCGTCTTTCACTTATGAACACCCAGACATACGCTTCTTCCAAAAGCCTTAAAGGCATTGACCGCAAAAAGGTCGTAAAAGGAAAGCATGACGACAAGGATGACTTTGACGGAACTCCCACTGCTCCGGCTAGTGAAGTTCCACAGTCAGACTCTGCCGCATCATGCGACGCGCAGGATACTCCGGCCACTCCTCATTCCAAGGAAAGACCGTATAGAAAAGGGATGAGATACAACAAGAACTGTGTAGGTACCCCGATAATACACAAGTCCGATTATACAATGCTTCCTGAGGGGTCTGTAGTGATATCATCAAGCTATCGTAAAATAAGAAATATCGTGAGCCATATTGAGGAACATCACTTTGAAGTGCTTAAGGTAAAGCATGCCGACGGCAGGATTGAAAGCATGTTCCTTCCCATGAAAGATGACGCCCGGGCTGACATCTACAATGAGATTGTCCGGGTACAAGCATTACGGCAAACATGCTCTCGTATCTTATGTTCAACCGCTTCCAGATGTCAACACCGGCATACAGGGAAGCTAAAAACCGTCTGTCGGATATGGACTGGAACACTTCTGTGCAGAACCTGCTGAACTGGGCCGACAAAGGTGCCATGCAGCTGAACAAGCTGATACCTGCCCTCAAGAAAATTGCCCTTCAGAACGGTGCGAACGTGAATGTGGACGAGACATGGCTTCGTTACCACGCTTACAATAAGAAACGCAAGACCTATATGTGGTGTCTGGTAAACAGAAAAGCCCGTATTGTCATCTTCTTTTATGAGGACACAACGGACGATGAAGGTTTGCAGAAACATGGAGGAAGGAGCAGAAATGTGTTGAAGGAGTTCCTTGGTGATGCAAAAATCAAATCACTGCAGAGTGACGGTTATAACGTATATATGTATCTTGACAACGAACTTATGGATATAGATCATCTCTGCTGTCTGGCTCATGCAAGGGCAAAGTTCAAGTATGCCTTCGACCAGGGAAGCCCGCAGGCAAGAATCTTCCTTGAGCAGATAGCAAAGCTATACGGCATGGAAGATACTTATCGCCGGGAAAAACTTACTGCAGACGAGATTTACCGCAGAAGGAACAGTAAGGAAACGACGGAAATCATCGATAGGATAAGGACAGAGCTTTATGATCTGCTTGCAAATCCGGATGAGAGCCGAAGTGAACTTATGAGCAAGGCCCTTAACTATCTGAAGAACTTCTGGAATCAGATCTTCGCCTACAGAAATGACGGAGAATACTCAATAGACAATATGGCGGCGGAAAGAGCGATAAGACCAATCACTGTCCAACGAAAGAACAGTCTGTTCTTCGGAAGCGTGAAAGGAATACAGAACTCCGCAATCTATAATACCTTTATAGAAACCTGCAAACAGGTAGGTGTCTCCTTCAGGGATTACTTCTGCAGGCTGCTCAGAGAATTAAAAAAGGGAAGAACGGATTACGAAAACCTGCTTCCCATGACAATATGCAAATAATAATCGTTAAATTTGTGAACTCTTTTTTAGACGGGTGCCTGCTGGCACCCGTCTAAAAGGGGCTACCCTAAAATTGGAAACTTACATGACAATCGGATTCGTTTTCAATAAATATTAACCATCACGCTCAGTTTTTAAATTCGTATTAAGAAACCGCTGAAAAGCGGTTTTCTCTATACCACATATTAAAATTGGACACTAACATTTATTATAAAATCACATAATAAAAATGAAAAAAAAAAATTTCATTAATATTAAAATATCTACCTTATATATTTCATTCTATTTATTTTAATTTCTATTATTTACCAATATATAAAGCCTGGAAATTACCAATATTGTTGTATAAGCCAAAATTTTTATCTATAAAAGGAAAAGTTATAATTGACTCTCCTACAGTTAAAACAGGTATGATTCAATTAGGACTAAATATGGTATCCTCATATCCCAATACTGGAATAAAATGGGAAAACAAAGGCACTATTATATTCAAAGAAAAAGTTATTATTGGAAATAATTCAACAATAACTATAGGGAAAAAAGGGACTCTCTCTATCGGGAGCAATGTAACTGCAACAACTAGCCTAAGAATTGCATGTTTTCATAAGATAAATATAGGAAATCATACCTTAATAGGTTGGGATTGTACTATTATGGACACAGATTTTCATCAATTCCAAAATACAAAGGGAGAATTATTACCTTGTTATGGCCCTATAACCATTGGAGAGCATAATTGGCTAAGCATGAAATGTATAATCCTAAAAAATACGACTACACCTAATCATAGCTATTGGGGAGCATGTTCAATTCTTAATAAATCATATTCCCAAAATCCAGAGAATTGTTTATATGCTGGCAATCCAATACAAATAAAAAAACAAGGAATAAAATTAAATAATAATCCAATAGAATATGAATAATCCCATTTCAATTGCAGCTGTCGTTGTTACCTTCAACCGTATCACTTTATTACAAAAATGTATTAAAGCATTATACAACCAGACCAAAAAACTCGATGCTATCATTGTTATTAATAACAACAGCACAGATGGAACAAAAGAATGGTTAGATAAACAAAATGATCTTATAGTAATCCATCAAGAAAACGTAGGAGGATCTGGTGGATTTTTTAGAGGAATAAAAGAAGCCTATGAGCGAGGATTTGACTGGATCTGGACAATGGATGATGATGTTAATCCAACCTCTACCTGCTTAGAAAAATTAAGTAAATACTTAGATTCACCTCAAGTAGGAATATTATGCCCCCAACGTATAAAAAATGGGAATATACATATTGACGAAGTTCTAAAATTTAATCTTTCTAATCCTTTTAAAGCCTTAAAACGGAATTTACGATTAAAAGACATTCAAGATGAGCAACCAATAAATATCGAAGGAATGGCTTTTGAAGGGCCTTTAATATCTAGAAATACAATACAAAAAATAGGATTTCCTAATAAGGATTTATTTATTTTCTGGGATGACACAGATTATGCATATAGAACAACTCTTGCTAGTTTAAAAGTCAAATATGTACCTGGTGCTATATTACAAAAGGAGGACTTATCACACTCTTCTTCCACTGCTTCTAAACTTAGAAGTTGGAAAGTACCATATGGACTAAGAAATCTTGTTTACTTTACTCATACCTATGGGAAAAATAGTTTTTTCCGTTATTTTTATCCAAGACTAATATTATTGAGATATTGTGCTGGATTTATTTCTCACCGAATAAAAAGAGATGGATATTATGGAAAAGGAGACTTTGATATTATTTTCAAAGCTTTCCATAACGGAATAAATAATAAATTAGGGAAAATATGAGAACATCATTTCTTAATAAAGAATACATTCCTAATTGGCTACTTTTTACCACTGCTTTCTCAATAAATTTATGGGCCTTATCATGGTTTGATTTAAAATTTTATCAGTATTTTCACTTACTTATAATGTCATTCCTTATTTGGAATATATTTAAATACAGCAAAAAGAAATTAACGCAATGCTTTTCTAAGCCATTTGTTATAGCATTATGTTTATTACCTCTACTCAGCATATATTCCTGTAAGATTTTACATGAACAATCTATTACAGCCTCCCTTACAGTTTGGAGAATGCATCTAGGATGGCTCTTATATTTTGTTTTATGGTACAAGAAAATTAACGAACAACAATGTATTAAAATCATTTGTTATATTGGGATAATATACGCACTCATCACACTTATTCAACAAGCCACTTTTCCATTTGCTCCATTTGGTAGTAGAACTGTTGGATCTGGATATGCAGAAAACTTATTTAATGGAACGGTTGAAAAAAGAATGGGATTCTATCGCTTTGGAATAGAAGGATTGCAATATGCCGTTGCTGCATTTTTTATTTGCATAGCAAAAAAAATAAATTACAGACACAAGAAAATCCTAATTTTAGGCATTATCTTAAGCATAATAGCCTGTGGTAATAGACAAACTATGGCAAGCGTATTTGCCGCATATTGTTATTATTTATTATATAAAAATAAAACAAAACATAGGATTGTATATATAATTCTTATTTGCCTTACTATATTAATTCTATATGCATTCAGAGAAACTCTTTTTGGTTCTCTTGCCAATGTTTCTGACGATTTAGAATCTGGACGTTCATTTTCTTATATCTATTATTTTAATGAATATATCAGTAATCCCCTTTCTATTTTTTGTGGTAATGGAGTAGGACATGAATCTTCAGCATACGGTAGCGAACCTATTTATTTTAATAATAAAGAAGTAATTCTGTCTGATATTGGAATGTTAGGAACATTATATTACTGGGGAATAATATACGTTTTGACATATTTCGCCGCAATATTTCGATTTTTGGGTAATAAATACTTAGATATTCATATAAAAGCAATCATGTTAGCTCCAATTCTCGTTTCTTGGATTAGCAGTCCACTTTGGGAATTTAAAGGAATGTTTTTTCAAGCACTCCTTTTCTATTATTGTGACATAAATATTTACAACAATAAAATCAGAAAACAAAAGTTAAATGAAAATAGCGTATATACTAGCCCCATCAGAAATAATTGATGGAGCATCTAATGGCATCAGAAGTCAAGCTTTCACTTGGGCAAATAGCCTAATAGAATTAGGCGAAAACGTTACTATTATAAATGCTTCAGAAACTTATAATTGGAAAGATTTTGATATCATTCATTTGTTTGGATCATCTAATACATGGTTTCTACCTTTAGCACAAGTAATGAAAGATAGAAACCCTAACATCGTATGGAGCCCGATATGTGATGATATAACACCTCCCCAAATACAACTATTAAAGACCTACATTGGATGCGAAAAACTTCATCTATTTAGCTTACCCTATATAAGACGAAAAGCATATCCACTTTTTAAAAAAATCTTTGTACGTTCTAACTATGAAAAAGAGTACATAACAAAAGCATATCATGTGTCTCCCAATAAAATAGCAAAAGTTCCTTTAGCTATGTCATATAATGAAAAGTATGTCCCACAAGAAAAAGAGAATTTTTGTTTTCATATGAGTTTATTATATCATGAACGAAAAAATGTATTAAGACTTATTAAAGCAGCGAACAAATATAACTTTAAATTAGTACTAGCTGGCAAAACAGGAAATGAACAGGAATTTTTACCTTTAAAAAAAGAAATAGGGAATAATTCAAACATTCAAGTATTAGGATTTATCTCAGAAGAAGAAAAAATAAATCTATACAAAAGAGCCAAAGTATTCGCATTACCAAGTATTATGGAAGGTGTAGGAATTGTCGCTGTAGATGCAGCCAACTATGGTTGCGAAATTGTTGTTACAGAAATTGGTGGTCCAAAAGAGTATTATAATGGTAATGCTTTTATTGTTAATCCTTATAATGTAGATGAAATAGGACAAGCAGTAATAAATGCTTTGTCTGGCAATAAATCTTTTCAGCCAGAATTAAGTACCCAAATTCACGAGTTATATAACAAAAAACATATTGCACAATTATTATTACAAGAATATCAATCATTATTATAATAAATGAGAAATTTTAATCTAGATACAATTCGTGTCATTGCCATAATTTTTGTCATATGTATTCACTCAATGGGTATATTAAATGAAAATGTAAAAGCACCTATCTTAGAAGCGAACTACATTATACATTTACTTCTTTCTTCTTTCATTTATATGGGAGTTCCTCTTTTTGTCATGCTAAGTGGGGCACTATTAATTGGAAAAAGTGAAGCCCCACAAATATTTCTTAAAAAAAGACTTAAACGAATTTTAATTCCATTTCTAATCTGGAGTATCATTGTTTTTTGTTTAGATAAAATAACTAATCACCAAACATTTGATATTATTCAATCTATTACAGACTTTTCTGTAAAATTTTTAACTAGTGGAGTTCATGGAATCTACTGGTACATATATATGCTAATAGGACTATATTTACTTACTCCTATTCTACAAAAAGTATTTAAAGACATATCTCCTTCTCTACGTAATTATCTCATAATAATAATCACCTTATCCATTATCATACAACATATTATACCTCATATTTATGTAGAAAAAAGTATATTCTTTAAATATTCATTTCCATATCTAATTTATATAGGATACTATATTGGAGGATATTATTTTTATGCTTACGCCAATAAAACAAAAAAATTCCGCAAAGCAACAATATGTGGTTTTCTCGTTTTCTATTTCATCGGAATAATAAATACAATAAAACCATTTACAACCTTTCCAATCCAATTTTTTCAATCATTATTCTTTTTTGGTATATTACTGTCTATCCAAATAAAAACATCAGGCAATAAACTGAATACTTTAATAACATTTATAAGTAGTACAAGCTACGGTATTTATCTTAGTCATTTCTTATTCATTTCCGTATTATATAAAATAGGACTTGAACAAGCAGTTCCTATATATTCCGTACCTATCATTACGACATTAAGCGTATTATGTATTGAAATAGGTCTACAATATGTAATCAAACACTTTAAATTAGGGAATCTACTACAATAAACATTAAATCATGAAAAAGAAATTACTTGTATTTCATCCTATTATAGCTCCATATAGAATCGATTTCTTCAATTATTTATCAAAAAGCTATGATATGAAATTATATATGTTTCACCATAACTTAATTGATCAAAAATTTGACTATGAAAAATTATCGCAAGCATTCCTATTTGAACCTATCGTATTAGACCAATTTTATAAAATTCCTTTCCTTAAAATAAGAAAACATATATTTTCTACACTCCAGACATGTAACCCTGATATCGTCCTTGTATCTGAATGTGGATACGCAAGTATTGCAACAGTAATATACAAAAAGTTATTTCACAAGAATTATAAAATAGTAAGTGTGATAGACGACAGTTATGATATGTTGACTAATAATAATCAATTTTCTAAAAAGCACGAATGGGGTGAAAAAGTTCTAATTCCGCTATTTGATAATATCATAAATGTAGAACCCAATGTAGTTTCATTTTTTCAAAAAAAATACAAAAAGGGTATTTACTTTCCTATTATACAAGATGAAACAAGAGTACGTCAATTATACGAACAAGCTTTACCAATTAGTGAAAAATATATCAAACAATATCAACTCAAAGAAAAAAAAGTACTACTTTTTGTTGGACGTTTGGTTGCACTCAAAAATATGGATTTCGTAATTCGAGTATTTAATAAACTTAACCTTCATAATACAGTTTTAGTTATAGTTGGCAGCGGAGAAGAAGAAAAAAAACTAAAACAAATAGCAAACAATAATGCCAACATTATTTTTGTTGGAAGACTAGAAGGAGAAGAACTTTATGCATGGTATAATATCGCAGAACTATTTGTATTACCTAGTACACAAGAAGCATTCGGAGCCGTAACAAATGAAGCACTAATAGGAGGATGTACTTGTTTAGTTTCACAAAAAGCAGGCTCAAACTGCCTGATAAAAAAAGGAGAAAATGGATATATTTTCAATCCTACTAACGAAAAAGAATTTGAAAATATTCTTCAAAGAAGTATAGGAGAAATAACACTTAGAAACTATCCATTACAACTTCGCAAAAATAAAATGCTTCATACTTTCAATGAATATTTTAAAC
>OJKY01001967.1_pt1 | contig 11406 bp, 9 predicted proteins | sample 1596571 | NCBI WGS metagenome assembly OJKY01 (sample SAMEA4350170, study PRJEB24818) | metagenome | biome: human; feature: gut; material: faeces | place: Denmark | collected 2013-09
GGAGCGAGCTATCGTCCCGAAATTCAGAGCATTTTTGATCGCGTCCCAGCTGTGCATGCAGATGCCGAACACGACCACGAGCACGAGGGCTGCACTGCCAAGGGTGACATACTGGCGCTCGAATTTGTCCATGATGATGAGCGCAAACATGCCGACGAAGATGACAGCCGCAAGGATTTGAGCAGTCATGGAAAGACCTTCTTTCTTGCTTGAAATTTGCGGGGAGTGCCGACGCAGAGGCATCGAAGAAAGAGGGTTGCTTCGCGGTGGTGTTCTTCCCCAACAGGAGAGGAATTTTAGCGCGCTCGATGGCAAATGTCAAGGGCTTTTCGCAAATCTGAGCGGGTTCTTATCAGACTTTTCAATGCTTGATATTACAGGCATTTATAGGCGATGATCGTCGCGCCGCCCTTGCCCTCATAGCGCTTGATCTGATACTTGTTCGGGAAGGCGGCCAGCAGCTCCGGCAGCTTGCTGTAGCCGTAGGCGCGCACGTTGAAATCGGGCTTGACGCGCTTGATGTACAGCCCCGAGGAGCTGACGTTGACAAAGCCGTCGGCGTCCTGATACTTCTCGGACGCGATGTGCAGCAGGTTGTGGATCTCGCCGATATTGGGCTTTTTCGGTTCCGGCTCGGGTTCGGGTTCCGGCGTCGGCTCCGGCTCGGCGGAAGGCGCGGCTTCGGCAGCGGGCTTTTTCGTGCTGCGGGTGGTCTTTTTCGTCTTGCGGGCGGGCTTTTTGGCCGCGGGCTCTGCGGCGTGCTCGGCGGCTGCCGGCTTTTCGTCTGCCTTGGACAGGTAGTCGATGAGGATGAAGTCGTCGCACGCATTTTTGAACGACTCCGGCGTCGTCGTCACGCCGGCGCCGATGATGTACAGGCCCGACTCGCGCAGACGGATGGCCAGCGGCGTGAAGTCGCTGTCGCTCGACACGAGCACGAGCGCGTCATACATATTGTTGTGCAGCAGATCCATGGCTCCGATGACCATGGCGATGTCGGTCGTGTTTTTGCCGGCAACGTAGTCAAACTGCTGCTCGGCGCGGATGGCGAGGCGCTTGAGCTCCGGCTCCCAGTTTTTCAGCGAGTCCTTGCGCCAGTTGCCGTAGGCTTTTTTCACGACGATGCGGCCGTAGGCCGACACCTCGTGCAGCACGGCCTCCAGCTTGGACAGCTGCGTGTTGTCCGCGTCGATGAGCACGGCGATTTTCTGGAAATTTTCCATAGATATTACTCCCAAACCGCCCCGTGGGCGGTGATTTTTTCTCCATTATAACGTTTTTGCGCGCAAAATGCAACGAAAGCGGGGATCATGCCCCGCTTTCCCTGCGCGCCCTATGCGCCCTCGTCCGCGGCCGCCGGGCACTGGCGGCCGTTGGGGTCGATGCTCGTGTCGCCGGGGAGGATCATCTGCGAGATCGGGATGATGGAATACCCGTCGGCGATGAGCGCCTCAATGATCCCGGCCAGTGCCTCCGGCGTGTGCTCGGCCGCGTTGTGGAACAGCACGATGCTGCCCGGCTGCACGCGCGTGAGCACGCGCGAGGTGATCTCGTCGCTGCTCAGGCCCTTCCAGTCGAGGGAATCGACGTCCCACTGGATGACGTGCATGCCCAGGCCGTTGATGGTGCTCACGACCGTGTCGTTGTACTCCCCGTAGGGACAGCGAAACAGCGTCGGCCGCGTACCGGTGACGGCCTCAATTTTATCGGCGCAGGTGTTGACCTCCGTCTGGATCTGCTCGGCGCTCAGCTGCGCCATGTGCGGGTGCGTGGACGAGTGGTTCATGACCTCGTTGCCCGCGTCTGCGAGCGCCTTGACCGACTCCGGATATTTGTCCACCCATTCGCCCACGACGAAGAAGGTCGCGTGGACGTTGTACTTGTTGAGGATGTCGATGAGCATCTGCGTGTCCTCGTTGCCCCAGGCCGCGTCGAATGACAGACTCACGACGCGGTCGTCGCGCTGCACGCTGTAGATGGGCAGCACGCGCTTGGCCGCGCTCACGCCCACGATCGCGGGGCTGTTGACCGCCCAGAACATGAGCGCGATGGCCAGCACCATCGCGCACACGCTCAGCAGTTTCCGGTGTTTTCTGACGGCTTGCCGCACTTTGTACATTGCACCACCTCCGGCTTTCTGCCTTCATCCTATGAGCAGGGGGTGCGCGGTATGCGCCGATTGGTTTACATAACTTTTGCCCATGCGCAGAAAAAACGCCCGCACACGAAACGGTGTGCGGGCGCAAACGCTCAAAACAGGCCGGTGATGCGGCCGTCGTCATCGACGTCGATGTTTTCGGCGGCCGGGACTTTCGGCAGGCCGGGCATCGTGAGCACGTCGCCCGTGAGCGCGACGAGAAAGCCCGCCCCGGCGGACACGGTCACGCTGCGCACGGTCACGGTGAAGCCCGCGGGCGCGCCGAGCAGCGCAGGGTCGTCCGACAGGCTCGCCTGCGTCTTGGCGATGCACACCGGCAGGCCGCCGAAGCCGAGCGCCTCCAGCTCGCGGATCTGTCTGCGCGCGGCGGGCAGGATCTCCGCGCCCGCGCCGCCGTAGACCCGGCGCACGACAGCCGTGATCTTTTCCTCGACCGGTGCGTCGAGCTCGTAGGCAAAACGGAAACGGTTCTCCGTTTCGCACAGGCGCACGACCTCGCGCGCGAGCGCCTCGCCGCCGCGGCCGCCGTCGGCCCAGACGGTGGACAGCACGACGTTGACGCCCAGCTCCCCGCACAGCTCCGTCAGCAGTGCGATCTCGCGGTCGGTGTCGGTGGGGAAGCGGTTGATGGCCACGACGCACGGCAGGCCGAACGTGTCGCGGATGCAGCGCACATGGTGCAGCAGGTTCGGCACGCCGCGGCGCAGCGCGTCGAGATCCTCCGTGCCGAGTTCGTTCAGCGCCAGACCGCCGTGCATTTTCAGTGCGCGCACCGTCGCCACCACGACGGCGGCGTCCGGCCGCAGTCCGGCGAGCCGGCACTTGATGTCCAGAAACTTCTCCGCGCCGAGATCCGCGCCGAAGCCGGCCTCCGTCACGGCGTAGTCGCAGCGGTGCATGGCCATGCGCGTGGCGAGCACGCTGTTGCACCCGTGCGCGATGTTGGCAAACGGCCCGCCATGCACGAACGCCGGCGTGCCCTCGAGCGTCTGCACGAGGTTGGGCTTGAGCGCGTCGCGCAGCAGCGCCGCCATCGCGCCCACGGCCTTGAGGTCGCGCGCCGTGACGGGTCGGCCGTCATACGTGTAGCCCACGATGATGCGGCCCAGCCGCGCCTTCAGATCGGCCATGGACTCTGCCAGGCAGAGTACGGCCATGATCTCGCTGGCGGCCGTGATGTCAAAGCCGTCCTCGTGCGGCACGCCGTTGGCCCTGCCGCCGAGCCCGCCGACGATGCAGCGCAGCTGCCGGTCGTTCATGTCCACGCAGCGCCGCCACGTGATGCGCCGCGGGTCGATGCCGAGGGCGTTGCCCTGCTGGATGTGGTTGTCGAGCATGGCGGCGAGCAGGTTGTTCGCCGCGCCGATGGCGTGGAAGTCGCCGGTGAAGTGCAGGTTGATGTCCTCCATCGGCACGATCTGCGCGTAGCCGCCGCCGGTTGCGCCGCCCTTGCGCCCGAACACCGGGCCGAGCGACGGCTCGCGCAGCGCGACGGCCGCGTCCTTCCCGATGCGGCGCAGCGCGTCGGCCAGACCGATGGTCGTGGTCGTCTTGCCCTCGCCGGCGGGCGTGGGCGTGATGGCCGTGACGAGGATCAGTTTGCCCTTTCCGCGCGGCGGCTGCCCGAGCACGGACAGGGCCACCTTCGCCTTATGGCGGCCATACGGCTCTATATCAGCATCGTCGATGCCGACGGTGCGTGCAATGTCACAGATCGGCTGCATCGTGCAGCGCTGGGCGATCTCCAGATCGCTTTGATATCCCATGTAACCCCTCCCTTGGATGCGTGTACCCTTTATCATACCTGACGGCGGCGGGTTTGTAAAGCTTGACGCGGGGTGGATTTTCCGCTATCATGGGCCGGATGATGAGGTGATGACCATGCAGTATCTCTGCGCGCCGATGGAGGGCGTGACCGGCGACCTGTTCCGGCAGGCGCAGCGGCAGACGTTCCCCGCGGCGGACAGCTACTATACGCCGTTTCTCTCGCCGACGGCGAACCGCACGTTTTCCCCGCGCGAGCTGCGCGAGATCGAGCCTGCGCACAACGCGGGTATCCGTGTCGTGCCGCAGCTCATGGGCCACTGCGCCGAGGACTTTCTCTGGATGGCGGGGCAGCTCGCTGATATGGGCTACGACGAGGTGAACTTCAACCTCGGCTGCCCGTCGAACACCGTCACGGTGAAGAAAAAGGGCGCAGGTCTGCTCACGGAGCCGGATCTGCTGCGGCGGTTTTTCGACGCCGTGTTTGCCGCCTGTCCGCTGCCGGTGTCGGTCAAGACGCGGCTCGGCAAGACGACGGCGGAGACATTCCCCGCGCTGCTGGAGCTGTATAATGACTACCCGATCTGCGAGCTGATCGTGCACCCGCGCGTGCAGGCCGACCAGTATCACGGCCACCCGGATCTCGACATGTTTGCCTACGCGCTCGCGCACAGCCGCGCCCCGGTGTGCTACAACGGCGATTTGTTCGACGCTCCGGCCGTGCGCGCGTTTCAGGCGCGCTTTCCGACGGTGGAGCGCGTCATGCTCGGCCGCGGGCTGGCCGCCAACCCCGGCTTTATCGGCCAGCTGCGCACGGGTGTCGAGCCGACGGCGGCGCAGTTCCAGGCGTTTCATGACCGGCTCTATGCGGCCACGAGCGCGCGCATTCCCGACCGGCGCGCGCTGCTGTTTCGCATGAAGGAGGCGTGGCGCTATCTCGGCTGCAGCTTCGCGGATGCCGAGCGGCCGCTGCGCCGCATCCGCAAGGCGCAGGACATGATAGAGTACGAGAGCGCGGTGCGCCAGCTCTTCGCGTCCTGCCCGGTGCGGGAGAATGCGGGCTATTTTGTCTGAAGATGCAGATATCCCCGGCAGCCATGCTGCCGGGGATATGTTTTTGTGTTCAGTTCTGGCTGTACCAGTCGCCGCCCGGCTGCGGGCCAGGGTTCGGCTGCCAGCCGTTGGGGGCACGGTCGCCCATGCTGCGCGGCAGGCTGCGGTAGAACGCGGCGCGCGACACGGTCATATACGGCGTGAGCCAGAGATAGCCGATGCCGGCGGTCAGCGTGGCTAGCAGCGCCCAGCCGATAAAGCTCAGGTCAAGGCAGAACAGGTCGCCCTTGCGCCCGTCCATGAGCGCCTTGGAGCGCTCGATGGCCTCCGTGGCCTGCATGCCCGGATTTTCGGCCATGATGTACGTCGCCATGGAGTAGCGGTAGGCGGCGACGATGCCGGGAATGACAAACAGCAGCGACCATGCGATCACCTTGAGCGTGATGAGCAGGTTGAGCACGAAGGCGTTGCCGAAGATGTCAAAGCCGGAAAACAGATCCTCAAACTGTGCCTGCTCGCCGTCGACCAGCTTCAGGCAGAAGCGGTTGTGGCCGATGGAGACGCTGCCGCCGATGACGAACTGCACCAGCGAGATCACTCCGGACACGGGGAGAAACACCTGCAGCGCGTGGCGCAGGGCCTCGGGATAGTACTGCGTCAGGTCGTCCCCGTTGATGGTGAGGCTAAATGACGGGGTGAAGCTGCTGCTCGTCCCGCCGAGGATGCTCGCCAGCAGCGTCACGCCGACGGCGAGCCACCAGTAATTTTTCAGCGCGCGGCGGGCCATGCCGCGGTAATCGGATGCGGAATACATAGGCGTTCTCCTTTCTGCCCTTACCAGGGCGTGCGGGTCTGCCCGTGCACGAGGTAGGCGTGCTCGGCCAGCTCCGCGAGCGGGCTGTCGCTGCGGGAATCGGAGTAAAACTCCGCGATCTCGACGTTGGGATAAGCCTCGTGCAGGCGGCGGACCTTTTCCGCACCGTGGCAGTTTTCGCCGTCGGTCTTGCCGGTGTGTTTATCCACGCGCGAGGCCAGCAGCCGCACGCCGAGCTTCTGCGCCGGAATGCGCACGAGAAACTCCGGCGAGGCGGAGATAATGATGTCGTCCGGTCGCTGCTGCGCAAGATACCACGGGTTTACGCGCGCAAAATTCTGCGCCCAGAACGCCTCCAGCTCCGCGTCCACATCGGGCACGCGGCGCAGAAAGCCGTACATCCGCTCCTTGATGGCCGTCTTGCTCACCTTGCCGAGCCAGTAGCCCGGCAGCAGGACCAGCGTGCCCAAAAGCGCCCGGATCACACCGGGATGCCGCCGCAGACACCAGCGCACGAACGCCACTGTGCTGTCCACGGGGAAGATGGTCTTGTCCCAGTCGTATACGTTGACTTTTTCCATAGGGCACCTCTCAGTACAGGGTGCCGGCCAGCTGCATATACGCGGCGGCAAAGGCCTCCCGGATGAAGTAATTGACGCGCATGGTCGGCAGCGTCGTCTCGGCAGCGATGCCGACGGGCTCTGCGCCCAGTGCCCGCACCATGCGTTTGGCGCGGTAGAGGTGGTATTCGCTCGTCACGATGCCGACGCCGTTCGCCGGGTCGTACCCCCGCGCACGGAGGATGGCGAACGAATTTTCCAGGTTCTCGCGCGTGGTGCGCGACTGATCCTCCTGCACGATGCGCGCGCTGTCGATGCCGTGCGCCGTGAGGTAGTCGGCCATGGCTTTGGCCTCCGTGATGTCCTCGCCCTCGCCTTGGCCGCCGGAGACGACGGCCAGCGCGTCCGGGTTCGCGTCCAGATACGCGAGTGCGGCGTCGAGCCGGTTGCACATCGACAGCGACGGCGTGCTGCCGTTGACGCCCGCGCCGAGCACGATGATCGCGTCCGGGTGCGCGTCCGTGTCCGTGCGCGCGTCGCGCACGACGGGGATCTCAAAGACCGCGAACACGATCACCCCTGCGCACACGAGCACGCCCAGCACGATGCGCCCCACGCGGTGCAGCCGTGGGAATAGAAATACCAGCACGGCGATGCCCCAGAGCGTGTAGCCCAGAAAGTCGTGCCCCGGCATCGCAAAACGCAGCACGCAGCCGGCGATGACGAGCACGATGGCGGCAATCAGAGATGTTTTGTGTTTCATTCGCACAGCGCCTCCCACGCCTCGTAGAGCGCCTCGAGCTGCGCATTGAGCGCCTGCTTTCGCGCATCGATCTCCATGAGTTTCTGATAGTCCGTGGCGTTGGCCTCGCTCTCGGCGTCGAGCGCCGCGAGCTGCCCCTCCAGCTTTTCGATCTCGCGCTCCGTGCGCTCGCGCGCTCGCGTGGTGTTCGGGGCGCGCTTCGGCTTTGGCTTCGGCTCTTTTTTGCGCTCGACGGCCTTGGCCGTCTGCTGCAGGGCGGTCTGGCGCGCGCGGTATTCGCGGAATTGCTCATACGTCCCGCGGTAGTCCGTGATCGTGCCGTTTTCAAGCAGCCAGATGCGGGTGGCGAATTTCTCGATGAAGTACCGGTCGTGCGATACGAACAGCAGCGCCTGTGTATAGTCGCTCAGCGCGTCCTCGATCCACTCGCGGCTGGCGATGTCGAGATGGTTCGTCGGCTCGTCGAGGATGAGGAAATTGATTTCCCGGCGCATGAGCATGCACAGCCGCAGCCGGGACAGCTCGCCGCCCGAGAGCGCCGACACGGGCTTGAGCACATCCTCGCCGCAAAAGCCGTAGGCGCCGAGCTGGTCGCGCGCCTCCTGCGGCGTGCACTTGCACTCGTAGAGCATCGTGTCGAGCATGGAGCGCTCCGGCACGGCAAAGCGGACGATCTGCGGCAGGTATGCCGTGCGCACGGACGGCCCGCGCTGCACCCAGCCGATATCCGGCGTCTCTTCGTTCATGACGAGCCGCAGAAACGTCGTCTTGCCGGCGCCGTTGTCGCCGATGAGGGCGATGCGCTCGCCGCCGGTCACGGTCAGGTCGAGGTCGTGAAAGAGCGTCCGCTCGCCGTAGCGCTTGCCCAGACCCGACATGGTCAGCACGTCGTCACCGCGGAATTCCTGCGCCGTGAAGTGCACGTTGAGCTTGCGTGCCTCGGTCGGCCGCTCGGTCGTTTCGAGCTTTTCCATGCGCTTTTCGATGGAAAACGCGCGCTTGTGCAGCTTGTCGTTGCCCATGAAGGCCCAGAGGTGCAGCTTGGCCGCCGCCTCCGTGAGCTGCTGGAGCTTGGCCTGATCTTTCTCGTATTTTTTGAGCTGCTCGTCAAAGCGGCGCTGCCGCTCGACGACGTAAAAGCTGTAGTTGCCGCTGTAAAACTCCGCCTGCCCGGACGTAAAGTCGATCGAGCGCTGCACGACGCGGTCGAGAAAATACCGGTCGTGGCTGATGACGAGCACCGTGCCGCGAAATTGCAGCAGGTACGCCTCCAGCCACTCGGTCGCGCGCAGGTCGAGGTGGTTCGTCGGCTCGTCGAGCAGGAGAATGTCCGTGTCCTCGAGGATGAGCCGCGCGAGGTTCACGCGCGTTTTCTCCCCGCCGGAGAGACTGTCGAACGGCTGCGCGCGCATCGCGGCCGGGATGTCCAGACCGTTGGCGACGCGGTTGCGCTCGTGCTCCATGTCGTACCCACCGAGACGGCGGAAATTTTCCGACAGGCGGTCGTACTCCGAGAGCAGGGCGGGGGAGTCGTCCGTCGCCATGCGCGCGGTGAGCTCGTTCATGCGAGCTTCCATATCGTAGAGCCGCCGGTGCGCCTCGCGTAGCACGTCCTCCGTTGTCCAGCCGTCAGGGTAGACGGGGATCTGCGAGATCAGCCCCAGCCGCCGCCCGGAGGCGATGGACACGGTGCCGGCGTCCGGCTGCAGCTCGCCCGAGAGGATGCGGAAAAACGTCGTCTTGCCGCAGCCGTTGCGCCCGAGGATACCCACGCGCTCGCCGGCGTTGACGTCGAATGTGATACCTTTTAATATATCGTTGCCCTGCTCAAAGCCCTTGACGAGCCCACGGACGGATAGATCGATCATGTGTGACTCCTAAATTACTTGTTCACGGCCGCCTGCAGCACGGTGTTGGCCACAGCGCCCGCATTCGTCAGGCCGCCGCCGGCGTTCTCCACCAGCACGACGAAGGCGTACGGGTGCGCATCGTCGAGCAAAAAGCCCGTGAACCAGGCGTGCGACGTGCCGTCACCCACCTCGGCGGTGCCGGTCTTGGCGCAGAGGTTCAGGCCCGGGAAGCGGTTCGTGCCGTAGTGGGCCGAGACGTTGTAGTTCATCATGTCGCGCAGCTTGTTGGCGGTCGCGGTGCTCAGCAGGCTCGTGGTCGAGCCGCTGGGTGTGTCGAGCAGCAGCGATGGTTCCACGACGCTGCCGCCGTTGGCGATGGCCGAGACATAGCGCAGCATGGAGTACGGGCAGATGAGGTCCTCATACTGGCCGATGCCCGACCAGGCGAGATTTGCGCTGCCGGACGCACCCTTGGTGAAGCTGCCGGCCATCGTCGGGATGCCGCTCAGCGACTGGGAATCGAGGAAGCCGAACTTCTTGGCGTAGCTCTCGATGGTGTCCGCCCCTAGCTCGAGCGAGATCTGCGCGAACGCGCAGTTGCAGGAGTTTGCCAGCGCGTCCTCAAACGTCTGGCTGCCGTGCACGCCCGTGCACTTGACGGTCACGCCCGCCACATCGACGCTGCCCGCGCACGTAAAGCGGCGGCTGTCGATGTCCTTGATGTTCTCGATCGCGGCGGCGGAGGTGATGAGTTTGAAGATGGAGCCCGGCGTGAACGAGCCGTTGATGCAGCGGTTGATGTATGCGCCGTCCGGCACGTCGCCGTCGCTGCTGGGGTCGATGCTCGGGCCGGAGGCCATGCACAGGATCTCGCCGGTCTTGTAGTTGCTCACAAGCACCGCACCCTTGCGCCCGGCGAGCGCCTCATAGGCGGTCACGCACAGGCCCGAATCGAGCGTGAGCGCGACGGTGTGCCCGTCGGTGGCGTAGGTGCCGGTGATGGGGTTGTAGCCCGACAGCTGCTTGGAAAATGCCTTGAGCGCGCCAGTGCCGACGTTGCCGGTGTAGTCGCCGACGGCCTGATAGCAGGCCGTGCGCACGGCAGCGTCATCGGCGTAGCTGCGCGAGCCGCCGTTGGCCGTTGCGAGCACGACGCCGCTGCGGTCGGTGAGCGTGCCGGTGCTGAGCACGCCGCTGGTATAGACGCTGCTGTTGGCGGCGAAGGTCGCCCACTCGGCGCCGTGTTCGATGTAGCGCACGATGTACACGCCGATGCCGCCGAGCACCAGCACGGCGACGAGCAGCGCGCTCATGGCGCGGCGTTTGACTTTGTTCATGCCTGCGCCTCCTTTTTATTGCGCGATGGCAGCCGCACCACGAAGCTCGCGCCGCGTCGGGTGTCGGCCGCCTTGATATAGGCCAGCAGCATCCAGCACGAGAGCATGCTCGACCCGCCCTTGGACACGAACGGGAACGTCACGCCCGTGAACGGCAGGATATCGAGCACGCCGAACACGTTGAGCGACATCTGCACGAGCATGAGCGTCACGGTGGCGCAGCCGGCGATGACGTAGTACGACGAGCGGCCCTGGGCCGCATTCTTGACGGTGAAGATGGCGAGGGCGATGATGGCCAGCATCGCGCACAGCGCCACGATCAGGCCGAGCTCCTCGCACAGCATGCCGAACACCATGTCGGTGTTGGCAGCAAAGATATTTTTCAGCCAGCCGCAGCCTGCGCCCTGCCCGAACAGACCGCCGGAGGCGGCCGCGCTCAGCGCGCGCGTCTGCTGGAAGCCCGCGCCAGAGACGTCCTCCCACACGTGCCCCCAGGTGGCGAAGCGCTGCGCCACGTGCGGCTTGATGCTCAGCACCAGCGTACCCGCCATGGCGGCGGACGCCACGGCCAGCAGCACGGTCGCAATGCTGCCCGAGCGCATGAAGGCGATGACGAGGAACGTCGCAAAGAAGATGAGCGCAGAGCCAAAGTCGCCCATCAGCGCCAGCCCGCCCACGCAGATGGCGGAAAAGGCGATGAACAGCAGGATGCTCTTGCTGCGGAACATCCGGTTGAGCGACGTTGCGCCGACGTAGATGAACGCGACCTTGATCAGTTCCGACGGCTGCAGGGAGAAGCCCGCGATCGTCAGCCAGTTTTTCGCGCCGAACACCTCGCGCGCGGCGAACAGGTTCAGCGCCAGCAGTGCCAGCGAGATGATGGCCGCCGGCCAGCGCAGCGCCTTGACATGGCTCAGGTCGCGCAGCCACCAGCCGAGCAGGAAAAACAGCGCGATGCCCACGATGATGAGGATGATCTCCTTGGTCAGATCGTCCGGCGTGCTCGTCGCGCAGATCTCGAGCCCGAGCGTGCACAGGAAAAACGCGATCGTCTCGACCTCGAAGCCCGAGCGGTCCATCGTGCGCATGAGCACGTAGCAGAACCAC
>OJKY01001973.1_pt1 | contig 11392 bp, 10 predicted proteins | sample 1596571 | NCBI WGS metagenome assembly OJKY01 (sample SAMEA4350170, study PRJEB24818) | metagenome | biome: human; feature: gut; material: faeces | place: Denmark | collected 2013-09
CGCGCCGCCTGCTCGGTCTTGTTGTCACCGTATTCATAATAGTGCTTTCCCTTCAGCTCATCGGGCAGGTACTGCTGCTGCACCCAATGACCCGGGTAGCCGTGCGGATACTTGTAGCCCTGCTCACGCTCGAAGCCCGTGCCGTCGGCATGGACGTTCTGCAGCTCACGCGGGATGGGCCCCGCCTTCCCTGCCCGAACGTCGGCGATCGCGGCGTCGATGGACATGACAACGGAGTTGGACTTCGGCGCCGTGGCCAGCAGCAGCACTGCCTCCGCCAGCGGCAGCCGCGCCTCCGGCAGGCCGAGCTGAAGCGCGCTGTCCACGCAGGATTTCACGATCATGGCCGCCTGCGGATAGGCAAGGCCGATATCCTCGCTCGCCGAGCACAGGATGCGCCGGCACGCACCGATCAGGTCGCCGGCCTCGAGCAGGCGCGCCAGATAATGCAGCGCCGCGTCGGGATCCGAGCCGCGCAGCGACTTCATGAGCGCGGACACGACGTCATAGTGGTCGTCGCCCGCACGGTCATAGTGCATGGCGCTGCGCTGCGTGATGTTCTCGGCATCCGCGCGCAGAAGGCGGATGGTATTCCCCTCTCTCGGCGCCGCCGAAAAGAGCAGCTCGACCGCATTGAGCGCCTTGCGCACATCGCCGCCGCAGACAGACGCGATATACCCCGCCGTGCCCGGCTCGATGTCTGCCGTGACGTTTTCCCGTGCGCTGAGAATGGACACCGCGCGCAGCACGGCCTTTTCCACCTCGGCGGCCGGCACCTGCTTGAACTCAAACACCGTGCTGCGGCTGAGCACTGCGTTATAGACATAGAAATACGGGTTTTCCGTTGTAGAGGCAATGACCGTGATGCGGCCGTCCTCCATGAACTCCAGCAGCGACTGCTGCTGCTTTTTGTTGAAGTACTGGATCTCGTCGAGATACAGCAGCACACCGCCGGGCGTGAGCATGGTGTCGAGCTCGGCAATGATATTGCGAATGTCCGAAATGCTCGCGGTCGTGGCGTTCAGGCGGCGCAGGGTGCGGTTCGTGCTGGCCGCGATGATGCTTGCGACCGTGGTCTTGCCGGTGCCGGACGGGCCGTAAAACACCATGTTCGGGATCTCGCCGGACTCCACGATGCGGCGGAGCATCCCGTTCGGGCCCAGAATATGCTTTTGCCCGACGACATCGTCGAGCGTGGTCGGCCGGATCTCATCCGCCAATGGTCTGTACATAGCGCGCCTCCTGTGATGCAATGGCGATATTATACCGCATTTTGCGCGCCTTGGCAACTCGCCGCACTTGGCAGGCGGCGCAAAATGTGCTACACTGCCGGAGAGGTGAACAATATGCGCACACCGGAACAAGTGCAGGAGATCCTCCGCTGTCTGGCGCAGGCCTACCCCGCGGACTGCTCCCTGCAATATCAGAAAGATTATGAACTGCTGTTTGCCGTGCGGCTGGCAGCGCAATGCACCGACGAGCGCGTCAATCAGGTCACGCCGGCGCTGTATGCGCGCTTTCCGACGCTCGAGGCGTTTGCCGCCGCCGAGCCCGAGGACGTAGAGCCATATGTCCACTCCTGCGGCTTTTACCGGGCGAAGGCGCGGGACATCGTCCTGTGCGCGCGCAAGCTCGTCGCGGAATACGGCGGCCGCGTGCCGGACACGATGGAGGCCCTCACTTCCCTGCCCGGCGTCGGCCGCAAGACGGCCAACCTCATTCTCGGCGACGTGTACCACAAGCCCGCCGTGGTCGTGGACACGCACTGCATCCGGCTCTCGAACCGCATGGGGCTTGTAGACGGACTGAAAGACCCCGTCAAGATCGAGACCGCGCTGCGCAAGATCCTGCCGCCGGAGGAATCGTCCGACTTCTGCCACCGGCTCGTGCTGCATGGCCGCGCCGTGTGCACCGCGCGCAAGCCGCTATGCAGCACGTGCTGCGTGCGCCACGTATGTCAAACCGCAGAGGAGATGGAGCTATGAGACCGATCGCACACATCCACAGTGACTTTGCCACAAAGTTCGGCATTCCGCGCCAGAGCGGCGTAGTCGGGAGTTTACAGGCCGAGATCATTTTCGAGCCGGAATTTCGCAGCCGCGACGCCGTGCGCGGGCTGGAAGCGTTCTCGCACATCTGGCTCATCTGGGAGTTTTCCGAAAACGTGCGCGCCGACTGGTCGCCGACCGTGCGTCCGCCGCGTCTGGGCGGCAATACCCGCATGGGGGTGTTTGCCACCCGCAGCCCGTTCCGGCCCAATGCGCTGGGGCTTTCCAGCGTAAAGCTGCTGAAAGTGGAACCCAACACCCCGCAGGGACCGGTACTGACCGTTGGCGGGGCCGACCTTTTGGATGGTACGCCGATTTTTGACATCAAGCCCTACCTGCCCTATGTGGACGCTCACCCGGATGCCCGCGGCGGCTTTACCGACACCACAAAGTTTTATACGCTGCAGGTACAGGCGGAACCGGAAGTGCTGGAACAGATCCCGGCGGACAAGCGGGATGCCCTACTCGGCGTGCTCCGCAGCGACCCCCGCCCCAGCTACCAGCACGACCCCGAACGCCTGTACGGTCTGAGCTTTGGCGGCGTGGAGGTAAAGTTTAAGGTGGATGGGGATGTGTTGACGGTGGTGAGCACGGGAAAATTAAAAAAGAATAAATAATAAAGAATAAATAATAAAGAATAAATAATAAAGAATAATGAAGGTGGATCGCCTTCGCTGCGCTCGGCTCAAAAAAAATTGGCTGGGCGCGTTTTTTATTGGGAGATAAGGGGAGAGATGGAAAATAAGAAGAGAAATATTTCCAATAGGGGCGGCGGGCCTATTTGAAATGTGCGTGCGCGGCACGCACACCGGCATTATTCTTTATTATTTATTCATTATTCTTTCAGCCAAAGGCAGCTTTTGTCGCATGTTTCAACGCTTTGGATATCCCACCGAGGTTATCAACGCAATGTATTCACCTTTTCCACGGTGAAAATGTTGAAAACTCGGTTGAAAGTGTGGAAAACTAAACGGGTTTTCCACACTTTACACGCAAAAGTTGTTTTTTCATGGGGATATATGCCGGCTCGACAACAAAATATTGAACTTTTACCCTGGAGGTGCTACAATAAACACACAGTTTACCGCCCTGACTGTCCACTATGGCTGTGGAAAACTGTGCCGGACGGGGCGGAAAATGCTGAATTTTCAACAAACCGGAGGGCTTATGCGCTGGATCGATAAGCTGGAACGCCGATGGGGACGGTATGGCATCCCCAATCTGATGAACATTATCCTGGTCGGGCAGTTGATTGCCTGGGTCATTGTGATGGTCATCAATCAGAACTTCTACTATGCCATCACGCTGAACAGGACTTCTTTAATGAGCGGGCAGATCTGGCGTGTTGTGACCTTTTTGTTTGTTCCGCCGCTGTCAACGGGCATTCAGTTGCTGCTGACGCTGTATTTCCGCTGGTGGGTCGGCAACTCATTGCAGCGCGCGTGGGGCGATTTCCGCTTTATGATGTACATCCTGGTGGGCATGGTGGGTGCATTGGTCGCCTGCCTGATCACCGGGAGCGCGGGTGCATCGGGCATTTTCCTCAGCCTGTTCTTTGCCTATGCGTGGATGTGGCCGGAGCAGCAGGTGCTGCTGTTCTTTATCCTGCCCATTAAGATGAAATGGATGGGTATTGCGGCTGCGGCTATGTGGGTGCTGGAGTTTTTGACCGGCAACTTTGCCAGCAGGGTCAGCCTGCTGTTCGGCATTGCCGGGTTCCTGGCGTTCTTTGGTGGTGAGATGTTCACCACGGCCAAGGATGCTATTGTGAGCTACAAGCGCCGCAAAGACTGGGAGAAAAAAATCAACCGGAAATAAGGCGATGCGGCATTTTCGGCGAGGGAAACGAATAAAGGTGGTACAACATCATCCAAAGATGTGCGGTGCTGCCTGAACCATACAGACCCGGCGGGGTTTGTACCGACCGGACTTTTGGTGTGACAGAATTTCAATCACAAAATGGAGGTTTTGACCATGAAACTGATTACTGCGATTGTAAATAAAGAAGATTCCAAAAATGTTTGTAACGAACTGATCAAGGCAAAGTTCTATGTGACCCGCCTGGCCACTACCGGCGGCTTTCTGATGGCGGGCAACATGACCCTGCTGATCGGCACCGAGGACGAGCGTGTGGACGACTGCATCAAGGTGATCTCCCGCTGCTGCAAACAGCGCACCGAGATCGTTCCCGGCACCGCTTCCATCGGCGTTGGGCTGGAAACCGCTATGCCCATTGAGGTGACCGTTGGCGGCGCAACCATTTTTGTGACCAACGTAGAACGGTTTGAAAAGTTGTAATGCCAATGCTGGAACGCATTGCGGGCAACCGTGAACTGAAACAGGACTTAAAGACGGCGCTGGGCAGCGGGCGGATCGCCCACAGCATTTTGCTGGTGGGGGAGCCGGGCTGCGGTGCCGGCTTTGCCGCGCGCTGCCTGGCGGCGGATTATCTGTACCCCAATGGTGGCCCCCATGCCGAGGCGGTTCTGCGCGGGCAGGATACCGAATCCATTGTGGTGCGTGGGGAGGGGGCTTCCGGCCAGATCAAGGTGGAAGCCATCCGGGATGCGCGGCAGAATATCCAAAAATCAGCCCTTTCTTCGGATGCAGAGGGCCGTGTGCTGTTTATTTATGGCGCGCAGAACCTGAATGGGGCTTCGGCCAACGCAATGCTGAAAATTATGGAGGAGCCGCCGGAGGGAGTCATGTTCCTTTTGACGGCTTCCAGTGCGGCGGCGGTACTGCCCACCATCCGCAGCCGGTGTGCGGCTTACACCATGGCACCGGTGCCGACCGAAGAATGTGCCGCTGCCCTGCGCACAGCACAACCGGAGCTGAACGAACAGAATGCACAGGATCTGGCTTTTTTGTATGAGGGGCACATTGGCCTGTGCCTGGAAGCGCTGACCGACCCGGCGGCCAAGGCGGCTCGTGCCGCGGCGCGGGAGCTGTGCCGCCAAGCCCAGCAGCAGGACGCCTACCGTGTGCAGGCGCTGCTGGCGGGCTATGAAAAAGATAAGGACAGCGCTGCCGCTGTGCTGTGGCAGGCAACCCAGGCCGCCAGCGCCGCTCTGCGCCGCCCCGGTTTTGACGGCGTTCAGCCCGATACCGCAGCGCGGATCCTGCGCGCGGCGGAAGCCGCCCGCCGCGCCATGAAGGCAAACGGCAATCTGCGCCTTGCCCTGACCGTGTGCGGTATGGAAATGGCTGCCAGGTAGGGCAGGTACCCCCTGAAACGATACACCAATCCCGATAGATAGGATATTGAAATGAAAGTTATCTCTGTTAAATTTAAGGAAAGCGGCCGCGCCTATTACTTTGACCCCAAGGAGCTGGAAATCAAGGAAGGGGAATTTGTGATTGTGGAGACGGCCCGCGGCGTGGAATGCGGCGAGGTCGTGCGCAGTGCACATGAAATTGCCTCCGGCAGCTTCCCGCGGGAGATCAAGCCGGTCATCCGGCTGGCGGACGGCGTGGATGTGCGCCGCATGCGCCAGAACCGTGCGGACGAGAAAGCCACCTTTGAACTGTGCGAAAAGCGCATTGCCGCCCATAAGCTGCAGATGAAGCTGGTGGATGCCGAGTACACGCTGGACCGCAGCAAGCTGGTGTTCTATTTTACCGCCGACAACCGTGTGGACTTCCGCGAGTTGGTCAAGGACCTGGCCGGGCAGTTCCACACCCGCATTGAGCTGCGCCAAATCGGTGTGCGCGATGAAAGCAAGATGCTGGGCGGCTTGGGCGTGTGCGGCCAGCCGTTCTGCTGCAGCCGGTTTTTGAAAAACTTCCAGCCGGTTTCCATCAAGATGGCAAAAGAACAGGGGTTGAGTCTGAACCCGGCCAAGATCAGCGGTGCATGCGGCCGTTTGATGTGCTGCCTGGCTTACGAGCAGAAGAGCTATGAATACTTGAATTCCATCACCCCGCAGCCCGGCAGTGTGGTGCGCACGCCGGACGGCGAGGGTACTGTGCTGGAAGCCAACGTGGTAGCCGGTACCCTGAAGGTGCGCAGCAATGTGGAAAGCCTTGCCCCGAAAATCTATAAACGGAGCGAGTGTACCTACCTGCGCGGGGGCCGCCGCGCACCGGTTGAGCCGGATCCCGACCATACCTGAGAAGAAACTTGGTTAGTAAAAACTAACAGTATGCCGAAAAGTCTGATTTTATGCGCCGGGCGGCAAACCCCGCGTGAAATTTACCAAATGCCTTGAAAATCGAAGGTTTCCGTGCTACAATAATACAAACGCGAAAAGCGTGCCGTCCGGGGCTCAAGCCAACCGCACAGGATCCGGGCGGGCTTACATGAATTGTGCGGAGATAAGGAGATTACCATGGCTCATAAGGTTACTGACGAGTGCGTTGCTTGCGGCGCTTGTGTTGACACCTGCCCCGTTGGCGCTATCAGCCTCGAGGACAAGGCCGTTGTCGATGCTTCTGCTTGTGTTGACTGCGGTGCTTGCGAAGGTGCTTGCCCCACTGGTGCAATCCAGCCGGAATAATCACTCGGTTCCAAATCCCCTGTGCAGTGTTTGCTGCGCAGGGGATTTTTTAATGCAGAAATTTATAGATGATTTGATACAAGCCCTGTACCCGGCGGCAGAACTGTTTCTGCTGCTGTGGTACAGGGCTTTTGCATTATTTTACACACTTTACGGCACCCTTACCCACTTTACAGAACGCTTGCAGGGCACAGCAAAAAATGTTCAGTTCTTTACACAAACTATACGGCAGCATGGTCGATACCGGCTAAATTCCGCCGTACAATAGGCTACGGAAGGCAGGGAACAGAATGACCATGCAAAATTTGCTGCAGCAATGCAGAAAAAAATCCCACAGCAAGGTGCGGAGGTTTTGGGTGGTGCTGGCGGCAGTTGCACTGCTGCTGGTGCTGGCCTGCCGCGGCTATGACTGGGACGCTTTAGGCCGCTACAAAGGGGATAACATCTCCAGTCTGCATTATGTGCGCGGCCGCGTTGTGGAAGTGCTGCGGGATGATACCAAGCCCGACCAGCTGGACCCTGCCCGCAGCATGGGCACCCAGGAACTGCGCATCCTGCTGCTGGAAGGTGCTAACAAGGGTACCGAAGTGACCATTGCCAACTACCTGACCCGCACCCAGAACGTACGGCTGCGCCAGGGTGAAACCGCCATTATCTGTGAGGACCTGCCCGACAGCGCGGATGCTTACTATACCGTATACAATTACGACCGCGCCCCGGTGCTGGTGCTGATCCTGGCGGCGTTTGCCGCCGCGGTGGTGGCCATCGGCGGCTGGAAAGGCGTGCGCACCCTGCTGGGCCTGGGCTTTACCGGGGCAATGATTGCCTGGTTGATTTTGCCGGGCATCTACCACGGGCTGCCGTCCCTGCCGCTTACGGTGGCGGCGCTGGCTGTGTGCACCCTGGTCAGCCTGCTGCTGCTCAACCCGCCCAGCCCCAAAACATGGGCGGCCATGCTTTCCACTTTGGCGGGCGTGGCGCTGGCGGGAGGTGTGTTCTACCTGTTCAGCACGCTGCTGCACCTTTCCGGCATGAACGATACCAACGGTGAGGGCCTTGTGCTGGTGGCCGGGCAGACCGGGCTGGAACTGCACTGGCTGCTGCTGGTAGCGGTTCTGATCTCCTCCCTGGGCGCTGTGATGGATGTGGCGCTTTCGCTGGCATCCTCCCTGCACGAGCTGCGGGAAGCCGATGGGAAAATGAGCGGTCTGCAGCTGTTTGCCGCGGGCATGCGCATTGGCCGCGATATGATCGGCACAATGAGCAACACATTAATCTTAGCTTTTGCCGGTGAGGCTGTGACCACCCTATTGCTGCTGATGGCATACGGCTGGCATTCCAGCCAGCTGTTTGCATCGGATTACGCCGCCATTCAGGTGGCGCAGGGCGTGGCATCCACCCTGGGTGTGGTGCTGGGGGTGCCCATTACCTCCGGGATATGCGCGGCACTGTACCGGCCGCTGAAACGATAAAAGCAATGCCTGCATCAGCGGGCTGTAGATATACCTCAAAAGCCGGGAGCGGGCATTGCTGAAACTCCCGCCAGAATTTGATTCGGATGAATAGAAAGTGTGTGTGAAGAAAAGTGAATTTGAAGAACTGGAATCGTCTGACTGCCTGTGCCCTTGCGCTGATCATGAGCGCGGGCATGACCGTTACCCCGGTGCTGGCCGAGGAAGCCACCCCCGAAGCCGCTGCCCCGGCAGAAACCGTGGCGGTCGATGCCCCTACTTTTTACGCCAACAGCCATGATGTGAAAGCTGTTGTGATGAACATCGGTGCTGCCCAGGATTCCGTGAACGTGACATGGTACGGCAGCACCCCCACCGGCGGCATGCTGAAATACGGCGTACAGGGCGGCGAGATGACCACACTGCAGGCTGCCGTGGCCCCCACCAGCAGCGAAGGCTGGTACAAGAATACCGTTACCCTGACCGGCCTGCAGAGCAACACCACCTATGAATACGCTGTCAGCGCCGATAAGGACGAAGCCCATTACGGCGAAACCAAAACCTACACCACCCAGACCTTTGGCAAAGATGAGCCGTACACCTTCCTGGTATTCGGCGACCCGCAGATCGGCTGCAGCGGCAGCATTGACGATGACAACGGCGGCTGGACCAACACCCTGAACCACGCCCTGGCCAAAGCCCCCAATGCAAACTTCCTGTTCAGCATGGGTGACCAGATCAACGCCTATTATAAGTACGACACCAGCAACCTGAGCCAGGTGGAAGAAGAGTATGACGGCTTCCTGAACGCCCCGCAGCTGACCCAGCTGCCGCTGGCAACCGAGCTGGGCAACCATGACTGCGGCTACAACACCGCCCTGTACGGACAGCATTTTACCCTGCCCAACATTAGCGAAAAGTACGGTCAGGTCAGCGGCGATGCCTATGGCGATAACGCTGTGGATTCTGAGTCTACCGGTGACGGCGACTACTACTTTACTTACAACAACACCCTGTATATGGTGCTGAACACCAGTTGCCTGAGCATTGCCGAACACAAGGCATTTCTGGAAGAAACCATCCAAGCCAACCCTGATGTGACCTGGAAAGTGGTTTCTTTCCATAAGTCCATCTACAGCGTTGCCAGCCATGTAACGGAATCCGATATCGTCACGCTGCGCAACGGTCTTTCCCCGATTTTGAGCCAGCTGGGCATTGATATTGTCCTGCAGGGCCATGACCACGTTTACGCCCGCAGCTACATTATGGGCGGCGAAAGCGGCATGACGGCTGATGTTCAGAAGAACGCTGACGGCAGCGCCCTGACCGAAGTGACCAACCCCGATGGTGTTCAGTACATTACCATGAACTCTGCTTCCGGCAGCAAGTTCTATAAGATCACCGAGGAAGCCTTTGAATACACTGCTGTGCAGAACCAGGAGAAGGTTCCCAACTACTCTGTTGCCAATGTTACCAAGGATGCCTTTACCGTGACTACCTACCGCAGCACCGATGACAGCGTGGTGGATACCATCACCATCAAGAAGTCCAAGAACGGCTGGGAAACCGTGGATGGCAAGGATTACTGGTACGAGGACGGTGTCAAACAGGGCACCGAGGGCCGCGGTAAAGAGATCTATGACCCCGAAAGCGATGCCTGGTATTGGCTGGACAGCGATGCCAACGGCGCAAAGGCAGTTTCCAAGGACGTTTACCAGGAATCCGATGGCGGCAAATGGGTCCGCTATGACGAAAACGGCAAGATGATCAAAGGCTGGAATACCAACGAGAACGGCACCTACTACTTTGACCCCATCACTGGCGCAATGGCAAAGGGCGATGTTGAGATCGACGGCGTGCCATGCAGCTTTGACGAAACCACCGGCATTGGTCTGAACCTGGCCTGGAAGCAGGAGAACGGCAAAGACTACTGGTACGAGAACGGCCAGCGCCAGGGCCTGGAAGGCCGCGGCAAGGAGATCTATGACCCCGAAAGTGATGGCTGGTACTGGCTGGACAGCGATGCCAACGGCGCAAAGGCAGTTTCCAAGGATGTTTACCAGGAATCTGACGGCGGCAAGTGGGTCCGCTATGATGCCAACGGCCAGATGATCAAGGGCTGGAATACCAACGAGAACGGTACCTACTACTTTGACCTCATCACCGGTGCAATGGCACACGGCACGGTGGAGATCAACGGTAAGACCTGCCACTTCGATGAAGCAACCGGCATCCTGAAATAAAAAACTTGAGAAGATAGCATAAAGCAAAGCACCCCGCATTCCATTTAGCCCGGCGGCTATGGAATGCGGGGTGCTTTTGTTGTGCTGGATAAGGCGAGAAAGAAATTGCTTTTGAACTTACTTTTTGACGTTGCGCTTCCAGATGGAATACAGGCCGTCCAGAATCAACGTTCCGTTATATTCAATGGGGGTGGCGCAGGCATCCCGGATGCTGGCGGGCAGGGTGCCGGTGGCAATGACCGGGGCATCCGGTGCGTGCAGGGTGGCGCGGCAGCGGGCAAACAGGCCATCCAACATCAGGGCGCTGCCGTTCACAATACCGCTGTGCAGGCAGTCCGTTGTGTTGGTGCCCAAAAAGCGCTTGGCAGGCAGCTCCATATCAATCTGAGGCAGTTGGGCTGTGTTGCGTACCAGGGCCGAAAGGCTTAGCGCCGGGCTGGGCAGAATCACACCGCCCACAATGCTGCCCTCGGCATCCACGGCAACCAGCGTGGCGGCGGTATCCATGTTCATGACCAGAAGGGGCGGCTTGTGGGTCTGCAAGGCGCCCACAGCGGCACACAGCAGCTCACCGCCCAGCTGGGCGGGATTATCCATGCGGATGCGTACACCGCTCTTTAAGCCGGGGCCGACTTCCATCAGGGGGGCGTTGGTCATCTTCTCCAGGGCTTCGCGCATACGGCTGGTCAGGACGGGAACCACACTGGCTAGGATCGCCGCGTCCACATCACGGGGCTGAATATGATAGAGAGCCAGCATGTTGACAAGCTTGTAGACCAGTTCGTCTGAACTCAGGGCACTATCGGAATAAAAGCGAGAAGCAAACACGCGCTGTCCGGCGGAATCATATCCACCGAAAGTTACGTTGGTGTTGCCGATGTTCAAAGCTAAAAGCATGATGAAGCAATGCTCCTTTATGTAGAGATAAGGAATATACCAAAAGAGAAAGCTGTTACTATACTATTATATAGAAGAGCAAAAAGCAAATGTTTTTGGTTGGGGAGGGGATAGAAACAAGAAAGTGCGCTAAAACGACACTGTACACCTTATCCAAAAATAAAATCAAAAAATTATAGAAAAAATCGAAAAAAGGTGTTGACAATGGTTGAAAGTGTGGTATTATAAATAAGCTGTCGCGCAAGACAGCAGCT
>OJKY01001986.1_pt1 | contig 11351 bp, 15 predicted proteins | sample 1596571 | NCBI WGS metagenome assembly OJKY01 (sample SAMEA4350170, study PRJEB24818) | metagenome | biome: human; feature: gut; material: faeces | place: Denmark | collected 2013-09
AAGCCCGGTGCGGTCAAGCGCCTTACCCACGCTGCCGGACACGGCGTCCACGGCTTTGTGCATGGCAAACTCTATGAGGTCGAGCATGAAAATGTCGGCACAGAGGGCGCACACCGTTCCGAGCTGGTAGCAGAGTCCGTGTACCGCTTTGGCAGGCGCAAGCTCCGCAAGGCCATCCGGGGACACCCGGCAAAGGCGGTGGAGCGTGCCGAGAGCAAGCACATTAAGGCCACGGCGGATTATTACTACCGCAAGACCGTGGAGGAACACCCGGAAATGCAGAACGGCGGCGCGGTGTCCCGGTATCTGCAAAAGCAGAAGATCAAGCGCCAGTACGCAAAGCAGGCGCGGGAGGCTGCCAGACAGACCGGCAAGGCTGCCGAGGGTACGGCGTCCGTCACGGGCAAGCTGACAGAAAGAGTGTCCGCCTACATCAAGGAACACCTCGGCGGGCTGCTCCTGCTGCTGGCGGCGTTTCTTCTGCTGGTGGTGCTGCAATCGTGTATGTCCTCGCTGGTGACGGTGGGCAACGGTGTGGCCGGAGCCATCGGCGCGTCCACCTATGCCGCCGAGGACGCCGACCTGTTGGGGGCGGAGGCCGCCTACTGCGCGCTGGAGGACGAGCTGCAACGCTACCTCGACACCTACACCCGTACCCACGACTATGACGAATACCATTTTGACCTTGACACCATCGAACACGATCCCTATGTGCTGCTGTCCATCGTCTGCGCGCTCCATGAGGGCGAGTGGACGCTGGACGAGGTGCGGGGGACGCTCCAAATGTTCTTTGACCGCCAGTACATTTTGACCGAGGATGTGGTGGTGGAGGTGCGCTACCGTACCGTGACCCGGACGGACAGTGAGGGCAACAACTATGATGTTGAAGTTCCGTACAACTATTACATCTGCTATGTCACGCTTGAAAACTTCAATCTCTCCCATCTGCCCGTTTACATCATGGGCGAGGAAACCCTGTCACGGTATGCCCTCTACATGGCGACGCTGGGCAACCGCCCCGACCTGTTCCCGTCCTCGCCCTATGTGGGCAAGTACACCAACAAGCCCCCGTTGCATGAGATCCCCGAGGGCTATCTTGCCGATGAAACCTTTGCCGCCATTCTAAAAGAGGCGGAAAAGTATGTGGGATACCCCTATGTTTGGGGCGGCAGCAGCCCATCCACATCCTTTGACTGCTCCGGCTTCGTCAGCTATGTCTACAATCAATGCGGCTGGGACTTTGGGCGGCTGGGGGCGCAGGGGCTATACAATATCTCCACCCGGACGAGCAGTCCCAAACCCGGCGACTTGGTATTCTTCACGGGGACTTATGACACGCCGGGGATCTCCCATGTGGGCATCTATGTGGGCGACGGCTGGATGCTTCATTGTGGCGACCCCATCAGCTACGCCAACCTCAACACGAATTACTGGCAGTCCCATTTCTACGCCTACGGAAAATTGTTTTGACAGGAGGTTTTTTATGGCTATCTCCAAAAGCGCGAAAATTCAGGCTGAGATTGAAAAGGTCATGGCCAAGATCAACGAGCAGCAGGCACGGCTCAAGGAGCTGGAACAGAAAAAGCTGGAGGCCGAGAACAGTGAGATCGTGGAGATCGTGCGCGGCATGAGCGTTTCGCTCACCGACCTGCCCGTGCTGCTCCAAACCATCAAGAGCGGTGGCGTTTTGGGACAGAATGTCCCAAAGTCCGCGGATAAGGAGGACAGTGAATGAACAAGTGGATGAAGGAGCTGGCGGCGGCGCTCTGCGCCGCTGTTTTGATGTGCGGCATGGCGGTCACGGCCTACGCCGGGGGCGGTGAGGAATGGGACGGGCTTGATCCTGTGGAGCCGCCGCCCATGGAAACCGTTGACCCCGGCGAGGGCTTCACCGAGGACGGCAACCTTGTGACCCGTGACCTGCTCTACGATAAGGCCACCAACAAGCAGTTCATCACGGTGCAAACCAGCGGCGGCAGCACCTTTTATATCGTCATCGACTATGACAAGCCCACCGACGAGGACGGCGAGCAGTACCAGACCTACTTTTTGAACATGGTGGACGAGGCCGACCTGCTGGCGGCGATGCAGGCTGCGGGCGGTGAGCTGCCGGAGTGTGCCTGCGCGGACAAATGCGCTGTGGGTGCTATCAACACAGATTGCACCGTCTGCGCCGTGAACATGGGCGAGTGCCAGGGCAAGGCTCCCGAGCCTGCGCCCGTGGTGGAGCCGGAGCCTGAACCCGAGCCGGAACAGTCCAAGAACAGCGGCGGAACGCTCCTGCTGGTGCTGGCCGTGGTGGTCATCGGCGGCGTGGCTGGCTGGTATTTTAAGATCTACCGCCCCAAAAAGCAGCAGGCCGCCGACGCTGCGGAGGACTACGGTGACGATTACGACGATACCTCACCTTGGGAGGACGAGGACGAAACGGAAAGCGAGGGAGAGGAATGAGATTTACCAACAGCCCCTATGAGGACTTTATGAAAGAAAAAAGCTACTTTAAGGGTGCTCCGCCCAACCTGCCGCCCAAAGGCTCCCGCTGCGACGGCTGCCCCTACTGGCACGGGATCGGCTGCGTGTTCTGTTACCGGAAACAGCTCGCACCCAAGACAGGGGGCAAACATGAGCCGTGAGCTGACCCGGCAGGAAAAGGCGGAGATCCGCAAGCTGGTGACAAAGTGGTGCGCCAACTACGATAAAGACTATGGCTGCCTGCCGCTGGACTGTCCCTGCTATATGCTGGGGAAATGCTGGACGGGGGCTTATTGCCGCTATTTCCGCTCTGCGGTGCTGCCCCTTGATCCCGTGCTGGAAAGGTCGCTGACCGTCGGAGGGCCTGCCCCGGAAACACGGTCCTGCCCGGTGTGCGGCAGAGCCTTTCTCCCGGACGGACGGACACGGTATTGTTCACCGTCCTGCGCCAAGCAGGCACACCGCCAGCAGCAGCGGGCGCACATGAAGAAAAAACGGGGCTGCCCTGTTGACAATTAGGCCATCTGGACCCCACTGTTTGCAAGACTTTCCGGCACCGCTGCGAGGGTGGGCGGTATGATTTCCCGTCTGCCCCCGTTTGCGGTGAAATGCTGTCAACATTTTTAGTGCGGCACTTTGGGACAAAGTGTCCCGAAGTGGCGACCCAAAGGAGGACTTATGCCTAAATACTATGAGATCAGCGAGGCGGCGGCAAAGCGGGCAAAGGCCATGAACAGCTATTCCGACTATGCCCCCGGCTCGGCCACAGCGGGCTACCGGGCGATGGTGGATGAGGCCTATGCGCTGGCAGAGAAGCAGAAGGCGCAGGTCGATCCCATGTACCATGATAAGATCGATGCCCTTGTTGACCGCTACGCCCGTAGGCTGGCGGAAAACCTCAATGAGCGCAATGCCATTGACGCCCGTGTGCCGTCCATTCTGATCACCGGGGGCGGCAATTTCCCCGTGGCGAAAAAGGCCAAGCAGAACGCAGCCCGGGATCGAAATTACGGCGAGTACGCCGAAATTGAAAAGCTGCTGGACAAGATCCGCTCCACAGGCCGGGGCGGGATCAGCGCCGATGATGACCTCGCCGTGGAAAAGCTCACAAAAAAGCTGGAGGGAATGAAGTCACAGCAGGCCATGATGAAGGCGGTCAATGCCTACTACCGCAAGCACAAGACGCTGGAGGGCTGCCCCGAGCTGACGGCGGAGCAGGTGGAAAAGGTCACGGCGTCCATGTCCCAAGACTGGCGCAAAGACCCCGTTCCGTTTCCGTCCTATCTGCTCACCAACAATAACGCCAATATCCGCCGTGTGCGCCAGCGCATCGAGGAGTTGAGCCACAAGGCGGAGTTTGTGGGCTGGACATTCCCCGGTGGGGAGGCCAAGGTCAATGAGGCGGAGAACCGCTTGCAGCTCATTTTTGCAGATAAGCCGGACACCGATACCCGGCAGGCGCTCAAAAGCGAGGGCTTCAAATGGGCGCCCAGCCAAGGGGCATGGCAGCGGCAGCTCAACCAGAACGCCATCCGAGCCGCTGCAAGGCTGGACTTTCTGCGCCCGGAGGATGGCAAAAGTCCCTATCAGCTTCAGCCCTTTGCGAAACGGGCGGAAAAGGATGTATCACGGTGAGGAGGGTATATGGACAAAAACCAAGGCTATGAGATCATCAAGGCCGTCATGCTGGAAAACGGCAGGGGCTTTGCGCTGGGGCATAACCCCGCTGCGCCCTCGCCCTATGTCACATGGGCTTGCTATGATGACAAGGACGGCCAGCGGCAGTATGAATGGGGGCATTACGGCAGCGACCGCGCCGCTCTGGAACAGGACTTTGCGGCGCGGGTGCAGGAATACCAGCGTCTTTACAATGTCGGTATCAAGCAGACCGAAGCTCCCGGCCTTTACAAGTATTATTCCACCCAGCGCCCCGTGGACATTGGGACATTCCCAAAGCCGCCCCGTAACGCCCCGGACGAAATTGTCAACTACGATCAGCGCGTCCCGGTTGAAAACGGATCGTTTCTGGCGTGGGGGCATTTGACCTACACACGGCCATTGACAAAACGGCAGGCGTCTGACTATGAGCTGCGGCCTGCGCCCGACAATCCCGACAGACCTCGTTCGATCCGGGAGCAGATGAAAACCGCCGCAAAACAGGCCGAGGCTGACCGTGGGCAATCCGCCCCAAAGAAAAATGCCTCTGACCGGGGCGACAGATAGGAGGATATTTATGGATCAGGAACGCAATCCCAACAAGAACGCCGAGCTTTCTATGGAGCAGAATGGGAACATGATCGACGGCATCATCAACAATCTGCCTATGCTGCCCCGGTCGGAAAAGCCTTTGGACAAAGTGCGGGAACACCCGCCCAAGCGCCGCAGCTGGGAGCGTGAGGAGCGTTGACAAAAAAGCGGCGGCGCTCTGTCCATCTTCATGTGATGGTGACGCCGGAGGAACAGGCATTGATCGCTGACCGCATGACCGAGGCCGGGATCTCCAACATGGGAGCTTATATGCGGAAAATGGCGCTCAACGGCTATGTCCTCCATGTTGACCTCTCGGACATCCGGGAGCTGGTGGCCTTGCAGCGGCGGTGTGCCAACAACCTAAACCAAGTAGCCGTCCATGCCAACACCTACGGCATCTATCCCTCGGAGATCGCGGCGCTCCAAAAGGACTATGCCGACCTTTGGGAGCCGCTGTCCGAACTGCTGAAAAAGCTGTCGGCTGTGGTGAGCCTATGACCTGTCGGGGAGCGGCCTTGCGCCGTTCCCCGGCTTTCACGACTTCGGGACATTTTGTCCCAAGGTGGTGAAAGCTCGACATCCTTGTGTGCCTGCTTTCCCGGCGGTATAATATGGATAGAAGGACAAACCAACTTGATTTTTTGATGGAGGTAGCTGCTATGATCGTTCTCAAAATCCTTGCCGCCCCCGTGATGGTGGCGCTGTCCCTGCTGGCCGCTATGGTCACATTCCTGTTCTGCGTGGCGTCCGCCGTGTGCGAACTGGGCTGCATTGTGCTGACGTTGCTCTCACTTATTCTGTTCGTCGGCGGACAGACGGTGGGCGGTATCGTGTTCCTCGTCCTTGCGTTCCTCGTTTCTCCCTTTGGCGTTCCCGCCATCGCTGAGTGGCTGGTGGACAAGCTGCACTCGGCCAAGTTTGCCCTGCGGGATTTCATCATTGGCTGATACTTCGGGACAAAATGTCCCAAAGCTGAAACGACGGCTGCTGACCACAGCCGCCGTTTGCCATATCGGAAGGAGGGCTGCCTACGGCCACGACCTACTACAAGAAGCACAAAATCAGCAAGGGCGAAACCATCGCGCAGTCCTTGAAAGAGCGGTTTGACTACGGGCAAAACCCGGACAAGACCGAGGGCGGCGAATTGATCTCGTCCTACGGCTGCGACCACATGACTGCCGATGCCGAGTTCCTTTTAAGCAAAGCAAAGTACAAAGCCGCCACAGGCCGGGAGCCGCGGCGGGACGCGGATGTGCTTTGCTATCAGATCCGCCAGTCGTTCAAGCCCGGCGAGATCACGCCGGAGGAGGCAAACCGCATCGGCTATGAAACGGCGATGCGCTGGACAAAGGGCAAGTATGCCTTTTTCGTTGCAACCCACACAGACAAGGCACATATCCATAATCACATTTATTACAATTCGACCTCGCTGGACTGCACCCGGAAGTTCCGGGACTTCATCGGCTCTGGCCGTGCGGTGCGGCGGCTCTCTGACCGCATTTGCCTTGAAAATGATCTGTCCGTCATCACAAACCCCAAATTGCACAGCAAAGGGCGCTTTCTCCATTATGGGGCATGGCTGGGGGCGGAACGGCAGCCCTCGTACAAGGAACAGCTACGGCTTGCCATCAATAAAGCTCTTGCCAAACGCCCTGCCGACTTTGACGCTTTCCTCCGGCTTATGGAGGCGTCCGGCTTCACGGTCAAGCATGGGCGCGGTGGTACGATTTCTTTTCTCATCCCCGGGCAGGAGCGGGCTACCCGGCTGCGGGCGTCCACCCTCGGGAACGGTTACGATCCCGAGGACATCAAGGCCGTCATCGCCGGGGAGCGCCCGATCCCGGAGCAGCCTGTTTCTGTGTCTGCTGCCCCTCGCCGTGTCAATCTGATCGTGGATATACAGGAGCGCCTGCGCTCCGGCAAAGGTACGGCCTATGCACGGTGGGCAAAAGTCTATAACCTCAAGCAGATGGCGGCGGCGCTTCAATTCATGCAGGAGCAGAATATCACAGAGTATGACCAGCTCTCCGCCAAGGCCGAGGATGCCGTTTCCCGTTTTCACGCTCTGACCGAGCAACTCCGGCAGACGGAGGCCGACCTGTCCGCAGCATCCGAGCTGATGGGAGCTGTGGTGCGGTACGCCAAGACCCGCCCTGTCTTTGACGGGTACAAGGCTACAAAGTACAGCCGGAAATACCTTGCCGAGCATGAAGCGGAGTTGGCGGACTACCGGGCAGCCAAGGCCACGATGGGAGAACTGCTGGGCGGTGAAAAGCTGCCCAAGATGGCAGAGCTAAAAGAAAAACGCCGCCAACTGGCGGCGCAGAAAAAGGCGCTCTATACCGAGTACCGCTCGGCGCAGGAGGAAATGCGGCAGGCCGTGGCGGTCAAGGCCAACATTGATCATCTGCTGGGTGTCACGGGCGGCCAGCGCAAAAAGGAACAGGAGCGATAGCGCGCGGTGACGCAGACAAATTACTTTGGGACAAAATGTCCCAAAGCCGGGTTTGGGGAGGCTCCCCAACAAGCGTTTTTGCAGCCCGCCGGGATGCAAAAATAGCAAGTGTGGCTACACTTGCCCTGCTTGCCGTTAGTGCGTCCCCCGGAAACCCCACGAAAAAACGGAGGCAGCGCCGTTTCTTACGCTCCCTCCGTTCCACGGTTTTCTATGATCGCATTGATAATACCCTCGACGAGCCGCAGCTCGCTTTCGTTGAGGGAATTAAGCTGAATGTTGATCCGCTTCTTTGCGGCTTCATCGGCTCCCATATCGGGATAAAAGTATTCGTCCACGGAGATACCGAACATGGTTACCATTTGGTAAAAGGCGTTTAGGCTCGGATGCTGTCCGTCATTTTCGTGATACATAATGGTACGCGGATCGCGGTCAACAATGTATCCTAATTGCTCCTGCGTCATGCCCTCACGCTCACGAGCTTTCTTGATAGCCAGTCCGATCCCGTGAAAGTCAAATTTGCGCTCGTCCCGTTCAATTTTCATAGCATCACCACCTAATGTAATTTTACATTTCGGGTAATGGCATTTGAACGGCGTATAATTTCGCCTTACCACATATTTAATTTCATATCACAACTTGCTAACTATACAGCTTTGAAATATGATTAGGCATACAACAAAATATTTTTGAGTGTTTTTTGCTTTTTGACCGTACTATTATTGACCGGTTAATTCAATGAAGCTCCGATGACAAGAGGTGAAGTTTTTGAGTGACGAAAAAGTTGTTGGCGCGATCAAACACGGAAACGAAGAAGCTATTAACCATGTGATAACGAAATACTCAAAGCTGATGTGGTCAATCGCAAGCTCTATTTTACGCAATGTTGCATCTGACCAAGACATTGAAGAATGTGTTGCTGATGTTTTTGTGTACTTGTGGAAGCACCCGGAAAAGTATGACCCACAGCGAGGAACACTAAAAGTTTGGCTTTCTGTGGTTGCAAGAAGTCAGGCCATCGACAAGTATCGGGAATTGTCAAAAAATAATGCTGTTCCTCTCGATGATACGGTTTTTATTGAGCAAACAGATATTTGTGACGGCATGATGGATAGCGAAACAAAACGGATGCTGATTTCAGCAGTGCGAGCATTAGGTGAGCCGGAACAAGAAATACTGATCCGCCGATATTACTATGACCAAAAGCCAAAAGAAATTGCAGTTGCCCTCGATATGCCCGTTAAACAAGTTGAAAACCACCTATATCGCACAAAACAAAAGCTCCGTGCGATATTGGCAAATTAAAAATGGAGGTTACTTTAGTGAGTTCTTTTAATCAGACACATTTGAGAAATATCAAAAGTTCGTTTGAAGAAAAAACCGGGGTTGATCTGACTTCCCGAAAGCCTATGCGACACCCCTTTAGGACTGTTACTGTTTTGGCAGCGGTGATTGGCTGTTGCTTAACAATGACCGCCTTTGCAATCAGTATGTTTTCCTCTCTGTCAGGGGATGACCTTTCTCTGGCGGCCACATACGAGGGAAACGGCGTGGTTTTCGTTCAAGTAGAAAACAGGTCTGACAAAGAGCTTGATTTTCAATCTACCCTTAAACTAATGCGTTGGTCTACCAGCGAAGAAGTTAAACCTCTTTCGAAAAAGGTGTCATTCAATAACACCACAATACCTGCTCATTCAAGTGGTACGATGGAAATTGACCTTTCAGGGGCCTACGATATGTCGCTGCTGGAAACGCCGATTTTAGATGACGACTGGTACTATTTCGTATTGACAAACAACAACTTCGTGTTCGGGCAGGATTGGATGTGTTCTGTTGAGTTTGCAGAACCTATCCCGACCGACAAAGTTGACCCAACACCGATTACTCCCGTTGCCGCTGACCCGGAACTTGTAGCAAAAATTGCAAAAGAATTAAGACCATACTTTGAAAGCTACACCTTGGATGTTAACGAGAGAAATCAACTCGCTGACGAATATCTGGAACAGTGCCGGAAGCTGCTGGAACAACTGGATATAACCATCGTACCCTCCGTGTCTCCTGATGAGTTAACTTTGATTGACAGCGATGAAAGCGTCCTTTTTGATCGTACTGTGCCTACGGATATGCAGTTGCAGCTAACTGGTCTGCATCGCCGCTCAACAGACGGATATGACAAAATGATTGGCTCCTCCGCTGAGGAATGTGCGATGGTTTTAAGCGCCTACATCCCGCAGCACAAAGGCGAAATCGACGGTGGTGTGGATATACCTTTGATCTATGTTTTCACATACGCAAAAAATGAAATCAAAACCACACAGGACTATGCCTTTATCCGCGGCCAACTTATGACCTTCGAACAGATGGAGCAGTACAAGATTTATGAGGATGAACAGTATGTCTGCTATGATGTCAGTGACCTGTTCTATTCCGATCTCCGCCAGTATGTAGAAAGCATGGTTAGCCAGAGAAGCGATGTTTATTTTGACGAACAGGTCTGGGAGCGCGTTCAGAACATTTATAACTACTATCGAGATAACATGGGATCGCTTCTCGGTTATAGAGATGGTATGGGACACGGGACAACAGAGACTGTGACCGAAACCGATGCATCGAATAAACCGGAAAATAAGCCGTACACTCGTGATAGCTTATCGGAGTACCGATTGACCACCGAAAGCTGCTATGATGACCCCAATAATCCTGTTGCAGACCAGAAATATGAAGTTGGCGAGCCCAACTGGAATGATTAAATAATCTGCTCTGCCGCACGACGGCAAAAGAAAAAAAGCCGTCGTACAGCAGTCTATCAACACGCCTATGAAGCGGCGGCTTTGAGTTTCAGAGCCGCCGTTTCTTTGCGCTTGCAAACCTATGACGACTTGCAGGGACACGGTAGCCGAAGGGAGGTTCATCTGCCGTGTCCATTTTACTTTTCCATAGCGTTCATAATCTGCACCAGCTAAAAAAAGCGTAGCCCCTCCATCGGAGCAGTCCGGCTTTGAAAGTGAAATTAAACATCATGTAACAAGATATTTATTTGCTTGCGTCCGTATAGCGTCATGCTATGCGGGCGTTTTTATATGCCTGTACCTTGGGACAATTTGTCCCAAAGCAGCCAGCCCCGGCTGCCGATCCCCGCCGTTCCTCCGTTCTGTTCACCCACCCACACATGAGCTGAATGGAGGAAATACAAATGACGACCATCAATCTGAAGGACTTTTACGCTTGGTACACCCATGATGAATACATCGAAGTTTCCGACGAAGTGGCCGCCGAGCTGAAGGCGGACAAGCTGTATGAGGCAGCCCATCAGCGGCGCACGACCCGCAACAAGGCGCAGTATTCCCTCGACTGTGACGATGGGATCGAATACTCGGCCTGCCTGCATGAGCCGACGCCGCAGGAACTTCTGGATCGTATGGAGCTGTTCGTCCACCTGTGGAATGCCCTCAACTCTCTGCCAGAGGTGCAGGGCGTCCGGGTAGAGGCGCATCTGATCCTCGGCAAGAGCTACCGCCAGATCGCCAGGGAGCAGGGCGTGGACAAGAGCGCCGTTCGCCATTCCGTCAAAAGCGGCAAGGCGGCCATGAGAAAATATTTGAAAAAATTTCTCTAAGGGTATCTCCATTTGCCCAATTTTTGTCCTTGGTATATGAGAGGTAGTTTTCACCTCTCCGCAGCAAGGTAGTTGATGCTCCGTCACGGATCGTCGCTGTCCGCTGTGAGGGAGCGCCGCATTGAATATGAGCTGTCTTATGACAGGCCAACAGGAGCGGGTGCGGCGCTCCCAACTGTCAAAAACACCTTGGGACATTTCGTCCCAAGGTCATAAGTCACAGGCCAGCGCTTTTATGAGGCGCTGGCCTTTCCCTGTTGCCGAGAATTGAAAAGGAGGTCTTTATGCAGCAGAGAAAACAACATACCGCATTTGCTGTGGATGGCTACGCCATCACCGCCAGCTTCGCAGACTGCAAAAATGCGGCAGCGCTCCATCATGTAAAGCAGATTTTACTATCTTCCTTTGCCAACAATACGGCAAAAAATAGCTCCGGCGACATCCTTGCAATCCCTCCCGAACAGAGGGATAATAATAGTGGGGGTAGTCCCTATGTACCTTGAAAACTTCATATTCCCCGCGTATTGATTGCGTTTTTTCATTGACCCATCGACAAAT
>OJKY01001989.1_pt1 | contig 11340 bp, 10 predicted proteins | sample 1596571 | NCBI WGS metagenome assembly OJKY01 (sample SAMEA4350170, study PRJEB24818) | metagenome | biome: human; feature: gut; material: faeces | place: Denmark | collected 2013-09
TTCATCAACAGAGGAGAATCCCTCAATCACAATGCCATCCACCGGCACGGATTCTCCGGCCTTGACAATCAGGGTTTCACCTAACTGCACATCTTCAACAGGAACTTGAAGTTCCTGGCCGTCCCGCTCCACGGTAGCAGTCTTGGGAGCCAGGTTCATCAGTTTTGTAATCGCATCAGAAGTTTTGCCCTTTGCACGGGCTTCCAGAGTCTTGCCCAGCGTAATCAGGGTTAGGATCATACCTGCGGATTCAAAATACAAATCCATCATAAAGCTGTGAACCGTAGCCATATCCCCGTGACCGAATCCGATGCCGATTTTATAAATGGCATAAATACCATAGACGATTGCCGCACTGGAACCTATGGCAATCAGGGAATCCATATTGGGCGAACCGTGGAACAAAGTCTTGAATCCCATGCGATAGTATTTGAAATTGATAAATACCACCGGGATCAGCAGAAGAAACTGGGTAAATGCAAAACTCATCGCATTTTCCATGCCCAGCAGAAAACCGGGCAAGGGCCAGCCCATCATGTGACCCATAGAGATATAAAACAGCGGTATCGTAAAGAGGGCAGACAGCAAAAGCCGTTGTTTCATCTGCTTATATTCTGCCTGCGCTGTGCTGGCTTCCGGCTTTGCTGCCGGGGCAGCCGTGTGGCTTTTCGTTCGTGCCGGAGTTTTTGGGAACGCACCATATCCGGCTTTTTCAACTGCCTGGACAATTCCCGCCGTGTCCAAAACAGACTCATCATAAGAAGCAACCATGCTATTCTTCAGCAGATTGACGGACACTTCTTTGATGCCGGGGAGCTTGCCCACGCTCTTTTCAATCCTGGCAGAGCAGGCCGAGCAAGTCATACCCGTAATGTCAAATTGCTCCTTTTGCAAAAATTATCCCTTCTTTCTTTTTGGGTATTGTGCGAGTACCCTCCCCCCGTAGGGCACTAAAAACCGTTATGGAAAGGGGCGTTTGGCATCTTTGGGGGAAAGATACCTGTCCGCCCCAGTCATAGCGTTGCACGAATGGTCATTACTTGACCGTGCATTATTATACTTGCCAGCACCGTTTTTTGTCTGCTCCAATGGGTAGGCTTTCAAATCCATTTAGCTGTTTTCTGAAAAGAAAAAGGGAGCTTGCTTCAGCAGCAAACTCCCCGTGTGGCAGAGTATTATTTTTTTCGGCTCGAAAGAATCCCCGAAATACCAAAGATCAATCCAGTTACCAGAGATATTACCGCTAAAACCAGAATGATAAAAGCTGAATCATTTCCGTTGAAGCCAAGTGCTGTTAAAGTATAGAGAAATACAAGAGTGAGCATCAAGCAAAAGATACCGAAAAGGATTTTAGTGTTATCGCTCATATTTATCAGCCTCTCTCCTAATTAGCTCTAAGTGTGACCGGAGCTGCTGTGTACTTTGAATATAGAGTATTATTTTTCTGGCATAAAACGGTTTCCAAAATCAGCGGTCTTTTCCTTTTGATAGTAAATATATAATAGCCGCTCCAATAATGCTAACCGACATTACTACCCCGATGCCTGGATTGAAAAAAGCAAACCAAGTTCCAACTATTGCGCTAACAAGTCCAATCAAAACAGCAATAACAATTCTCATGATTTCACCTAATAGCTAAAAGTTTTCTGATTGCCTCGTTCGTCAGAGGAACCGAGATTTTTATTCATAGAATACTTTCTCTCAAAAAGGCACCTTATCTGTTTGGTTAGAGTTATTATATGAAATATCGCTTTTTGTGTCCGCTCCATAAAGGAGATTTTTTTACCCAAAAAGCAAGAGATTTTTTGAGTAAAAATCCAATCAGCAGGTTTTCCAATCCAAAGGGCAATATCAGCTCCCAAGCCATTGACTAAGGGCTTTTTTGTGAATATACTGGCGGCATGAACGATTAAACATCCTTTTAATTGTTCAGCCATGTCAAACCAACCAAATCACAAAAAGAAAGGGGGCTATCTCCATGAAAAAGACAATTAAGCTGATTGACCTGGATTGTGGTCACTGTGCGGACAAAATCCAGAACGCCGTAAAGAAAATCGACGGTGTTACCAGCGTATCCGTCAACTTCCTGGGCCAGAAGATGGTTCTGGAAGCGCCGGATGACAAGTTTGATGCCGTCCTGGCCGAAGCAAAGGCACTGATTAAAAAGATCGAGCCGGATGTAACCGTCAAGGCGTAATAAAAGCCATCCACCGGCTGCCATCCCTGGTAGCCGGTGTTTTCATGAAAGGAGAACTTAACTTATGACACGAAAACAAAAGCATCTGCTTACACGCATCCTTGTGGCGGCGGTGCTGTTCCTTGCAGGCAGTCTGCTCCATCTCCCCGAATATGTGGAGATGGGAGTATTCCTTGTCTGCTATGCAGTAGTTGGGTGGGATATTGTTTGGAAAGCAATTACGAACATTCTGCATGGGCAGGTGTTTGATGAAAATTTCCTGATGACGATTGCCACCATCGGCGCATTGATTTTAGGCGAACATTCAGAGGGTGTCGCCGTTATGCTGTTCTATCAGGTTGGAGAATGGTTCCAATCTTATGCGGTTTCCAAATCCAGAAAATCTATTGCCAGCCTGATGGATATTCGACCGGACTATGCGAACGTCGAACAGGACGGCAAACTGGTGCAGGTTGACCCTGACGAAGTTCAGATCGGTTCTGTTATCGTAGTAAAGCCGGGTGAACGTATCCCGTTGGATGGAACCATCATCAAAGGTTCTTCCGCTCTGGATACATCCGCCCTCACAGGCGAATCCATGCCTCGTGAGGTGGAACCGGGAATGGAGGTCATCAGCGGCTGCATCAACCAGACTGGTATCTTGACTATCCAGACAACAAAAGAGTTTGGGGAATCCACCGTAGCGAAAATCCTTGACCTGGTTGAAAATGCAAGCGATAAAAAAGGAAAAACCGAGAACTTTATTACACGCTTTGCCCGTTACTACACGCCTGCGGTGGTGTTTGCCGCCCTTGCGCTGGCAGTCCTGCCGCCGCTTATTACTGGGCAGGCGTTTGGCGTCTGGATTTACAGAGCCTTGACTTTCCTGGTTATTTCCTGTCCTTGTGCGCTGGTCATTTCCATCCCGCTTAGCTTCTTTGGCGGTATCGGCGGTGCTTCCAAGATTGGTGTTCTCGTAAAGGGCAGCAACTATCTGGAATCTCTGGCTCATGCCGAAGTTGTAGTCTTTGATAAGACTGGCACTTTGACCAAAGGATCTTTTGTGGTAAGTGAAATCCATCCCAATGGCATGAAAGAGGAAAAACTTCTGGAGCTGGCGGCATACGCAGAGGATTATTCCAACCATCCTATTTCGCTCTCGATCAAGAAAGCCTATGGGAAGAAAATCGACAACAGCCGTATTTCCAACGTGCAGGAAATTGCCGGTCATGGTGTGCAGGCTGTCATTGACGGCAAATCGGTTCTGGCTGGCAACGCCAAACTAATGGAAAAGGAACACATCAAGTACAAACCGTCTGTTTCCATTGGTACAGTGGTTTATCTGGCCTGTGACGGAAAATATGCCGGGTGTATTGTCATCGAAGATGAAGTCAAGGAAGATGCACCGGCAGCTATTAAGCTGCTGAAATCTTCCGGTATCCGCAAAACTGTTATGCTGACCGGTGATGCAGATGCGGTTGGGCAAAAGGTAGCCGGCCGCCTTGGTCTGGATCAGGCATATACCGAACTGCTCCCGGCTGACAAGGTTGACCGTGTGGAAGATCTGCTGAAGCAGAAAAGCGAAAAGGGCAAGCTGGTCTTTGTCGGGGATGGTATCAATGATGCCCCTGTGCTGGCAAGAGCCGATGTAGGTATTGCTATGGGAGGTTTGGGTTCCGACGCTGCTATCGAAGCTGCCGACGTCGTTCTGATGACGGATGAACCGTCCAAGATTGCCGCCGTTATGAAGATTGCCCGTAAGACCATTGGTATTGCCAATCAGAACATCGTATTTGCCCTGGGCGTTAAATTCCTGGTACTGGTTTTAGGCGCTTTGGGGTATGCAAATATGTGGGCGGCGGTATTCGCTGACGTAGGTGTTTCTGTCATCGCTATCCTGAACGCAATCCGGGCCATGCGTGTGAAGCAGCCGAATATGACTGCGTAAAGAAAATACAGGTTGGAGAATAAAAGCAGAAATGCGCCGCTGTTTTCTTCTGCGGCGCATTTCTCTATTACAAATCAGTCGGACATGATATTTCAAACAACGCATCTATGGAACGGTGCAGCAGCTTTGCCTGTGGCGTGTCGGCTAAAGAATAATAGACTTCCTTTCCGTCCCTCCGGCTGGATATAATGCCGCTTTTCTTTAGTATCCGCAGATGATGCGATACAGCCGGGGCACTCATATCAACAGCCGCCGCAATATTGCAGACACATTCGTCGCAATGGCACAAAAGCCATAATATCCGCAGGCGTGTCGGATCTCCAAGTTGCTGAAACAGAAAAGCTATATCTGTGAAGTCCTCTGTGTGAGGCATTTTATTTAAAACCCGTTCCATATTCTGCCCGTGGTTATGAGGTAAATTATAATGCGGCATAAGGCTCAGCTCCTTCCTGAAATAATGATACCTGCATCTATTTTATCTGTCAAACAGCTTATATAGATTGGAGAAAATACATGGACAAAACAGAAAAAATTGTTTCCGCAATTCCCAGTGCTGCCGAATTAGAGCAACTGGCTGAATTGCATAAGGCAATGGGCGACCATACCCGAATGCGAATCCTCTGGCATCTAACGCAGAAAGAATACTGCGTCAGTGATCTTGCCAAGGAAATCGGTGTTACAGAATCCGCTTTATCCCACCAACTCCGTGCATTGCGGATTGTTCGATTAGTCCGGTCACGCAAAGAGGGAAAGAAAGTAATCTATTCCTTGCAGGATGAACATATCGGATGGGTACTGGAAGAAACCTATGCCCATATTTCAGAAAGATGAAAAGGCAGCCCCTGCGTTGTGGGCAGGGGCTGCGCTGGACGCTCGTTACAGGTTTTCGTAGGAAACCAACTGGCTCATCGGGATACGCTGGGAATCGAAACGATTGGTGTCAGCGTCCTCCTCATCTGAGTAGCCGACAACCAGGATGTTGACCGGCTCCAAGTTGGCCGGGAGGTTAAATTCCTGCTTCAGCACATCAGACTGGAAATAGCAAACCCATACCGTGCCAAGTCCCAGCTCTGTGGCCTGGAGCATCATGTGATCTGTCAAAATGGAAGCGTCGATGTCACCGCTCTGCTTCTTATCGAAAGGCCGTGTCCATGCCTTGTTGTGATCGGCGCACACGATGATTGCCAGGGGCGCACCGTAGATGCCCGCTGCCTTGCTGATTTTGGCAAGGCCCTCCTCACTCTGAACGACAAGCAGATGAACCGGCTGGAGGTTCGCCGCAGTCGGAGCCACATGAGCGGCTTCCAAAATCTGCTCCAGCTTTTCCGGCTCAACTTTCTGGTTAGTGTAACTGCGTACCGAGTGACGCTGTTTTGCGATATTGATAAAATCCATAGTATGAAGTCCTTTCTGTAATCATGTATTGTGTCAAATCAACCGTTGAATTTATTGTAGCACTTAGAATGAAAACCGCAAGAATGCACTTTTTTGATAGGCACTATCCCAAAAGATAGCAGCTTGCGTGAAAGGAGTTATCTTAAATGAAATGCGAAACGAACCCAAATAACTGCCCTATTGAAGTAACATTGTCCTTAATCGGCGGCAAATATAAGCCGGTGATTCTCTGGTTTCTGATAGACCATCCCCTGCACTATGCTGAATTGCAGCGACTCATACCAAAAGCAACCCCTAAAATGCTCTCTCAACAGCTCCATGATCTGGAAAACAGTGGTATCATTCATCGTGAAGTTATACCGGAAAAGCCACCAAAGACTCTGTATTCCCTCGCTGCTTTTGGCAAGAGCCTTATCCCTATTTTGGACGCAATGTGCCAATGGGGAAACAGTTATCTGGACGGGCTGGATGTTCAGGCACCATGCTGTCAAAATCATAACTCTCAATAATACAAAAATTGGATAATCGCCTTTTCATGGTAACTACCCGTATGTTGTGCTTTGTTAGAATGTGTTGTATCATAAGAACCAAACTGTCATAATATGAGCCAATAAATCTGGAATTTGTAAAGGAGATATAGAAAGAAAATTGAGAAATCAAATTTGGGATTGCCTAATATAATTACACAGCGCAACAAAGTCAACATCTGGACTTTTACCCAAAATATTTTTCAAGCTTTCTTCCGCCTTTTTATGCAGCTCCGGCTTTTTCAGATCATCCAGCAGAAAGAAAATGTTGAGCCGCCTGCCAATCGTAAAAAGAAGTTTTTCATCCGGGGATAAAGACAAAAACCGATCAATCGCCGATAGCATTTCCTGTTTCTCTGTCCGCAAATTGCCCCGGACTTCCAGAAGAAGATTGATGATGTGTTCATTTACATAGTAGCTGTCCATCGCTTGTAACTGCTGCAAAAACATCTTTTGCTCTATTACAATTTCTTCTTCTGATTGCAAGGTGAAAGAGCCATCACGGACGAACTCCCCCAGCTTGGATTCCGGTTTAATACCCGTAGCATGGACACGGATAAAATCAGGCTGGATCACGTTCAATGCTTTTGCCGTCTGGATCGCATTTTCTTCCGATAACTCTTTACCGCCGATCCCAAGCAATATAAACTCTGACAAAATCATGTCAGCGTCTTTTGCCATGCAGCCACTTCGTACAACCGTATCTGAATCGAATCCTTTATTTATTAGTCTCAATATCTGAGCTGAACCGGTTTCCATTCCGCAGTAGAGATGATTTAGTCCAGCTTGCCGGAGTATCTTTAACTCTGCTGGAGTTTTCCGAGTGATACTATCCGCACGGGCATAGGAAGTGATGTATTGAATGTCGGGGAAATACTGATTGATTGCGTCCAATATGCGAAGCAAATAATCTGTTTTCAACACCAGAGCATCCCCGTCCTGCAAGAAACAGGAATTGATTTTCTTGCCCTGATAAAACTGGGCTTGCTGTCTAATGTCCTCTATGGTTTCGTCGATGGGACGCATGGAAAACTGCATGGATTTATAAAGCCCACAAAAATAGCACTTATTCCAATGACATCCTCTTGTAACTCGTATCAGTAGGCTATTACTCTCAGAGGGCGGGCGAATAGGCCCAATTTCTATATCTTTCATGAGTATATGTCCTTTCTATGTATTCATGTTTAGGGTATCATCCCGGACAAATCTAAACAAGAATGTACTTTTTTGAAAGGCACTATCCTTTTGGAAAGTAGCAAGATGCGGTACACGGGAGCAAATAACGAAAGATTTTGCAAGCAATGGAAAGGGATATCCTTTTGCCCTCCACCCCTTATGGGGCGGAGGGCAGAAGTTTATCCCTTTCCGCTTGTTGGGGAGTTCCCCAAGCCCCCGGCAGAGTGCTGGCGCAACTCTGACCGAACACCACATAATTGTGGTGGCTACGCTTCGCTTATAAAAGAAAAAACCGGAAGCTGGACACTATGCCACGGCTTCCGGTTTTCCTAATACCTTAGCGGTCTTGCTCCTGTTTTTTCTCTTGTTCCTGTTCTTTCTTTTCTTCCTGCTTAATCTGAAGCAGACTGTCCACATTTGACTTGACCGCCTGCAATTCCTGATTTTCCTGCCGCAGCCGCTTGAAATCCTCATAGGCTACTTTTTTCTTTGCCAGCAGATCAGTGTACTCCGCTTGCAGCACCTTAACCGTCGGCAGCTTCTTCACGCCTTGGGCATCAAACGCCCGCTTCGCCGCTTCATGCAGAAGCAGATCCGTTTCATGGGCTGTCCTAAATGCCGGTTTATCCGCCGCTTTGGTTTTCCGGTAAGCCAGATAGGTATTCCGGGTCTTGGCATAATTGATGATATGCGTCTTTAAGGCTGCGATCTGTTCCATACGATGCTCCATCTGCTTGATGGAGGTAGAAACCGCTTCAAAATCTGCCGCAGCCGTTTCCGCTCTGGATGCCAGGACATCATACTCCGTGATACCATGCTCTGTAAGGTAGTTGAGGGTCTTTGCGGCCTCTTTCAGATTGTGAATCTTCATCCACCGCTCCATGCCGGGGCCACGCCCTTGCAGACGGGCCTGAATATCCATAAGCAGATTGATACGGGTATCCTTTTCCAGATTGACTTTCTTTTTACGGTGGGGCAACTGGGTCTTTCCAATGCGCTCTTGCAGGGCTTCCAGCGTGTAATCGGCTCCCAGTGTCCGGGATCGGGTAAAACGCTCTTGGCCTTGGGCACGAAATTTCAAAATCTTTTTACTCTGAACTACCTCATAACCCTCCTGTCGCATAGCTTCCAGAAATTCATCAAAAGTCTTGACCGCAGGCAGTATCCGGTCAATATTTTTCCGCAAGAGATTTTTCCAACTCTTGCCGTTTTTCTCTGCCGCCCACTCCGCATAGTGCTTGCCTTTTTCCTGGGGTTCTTCAATGATGTTCAAGCCAAATTCCTGGCATATCCGGTCATTGGCTTTCCGTAGAGGGAGAAAGCTGTTTTTCACATTGTTGAATTTGTGGGAGCAGTCCAGAGCGGTGCTGTTAAATTCGATGTGATTATGGATATGCTTCTTATCCACATGGGTTGCCACAATGAATTGATGTTCCCCACCGGTAAACTCCATCGCCAGTTTATACCCCAGCTTATTGGCATCCTCCGGCGTGATGGTTCCCGGCTCAAAAGACTGAATAATCAGATAAGAAATCACATCCTGATCCGGGGCACGTTTGCGTCCGGTAGTGGCGGTATAAATCTGCTTGGATACCGCAAATTCCTGCCATGCCGTATCCGGGGAACACTGATAGCCAGTGACCAGTAAGCCGCCGTCTGTTTTCTCTGGATTTTTGTCATAATCCAGCCGGTCTTTTAACGCAGCGGCAATGCTGCGTCCCTCGCTGGCATGGCGGGGTTTGAGTTTTGAGATTGCCATATAGCGGCTCCTTTCTGTCAAAAGTAAGGGCACGGCAGCTTGAAAATACTGCCGTGCCCGGTTGGGGTTATGCTGTTAAATTGCCTTTAGCATACTGTTTATATCGTCCACTCGTTCTGTTAGCCAGACAGCCGCCCCCGGCGGTTCACAAATCCTCAAACTTGGAGAGCAGGGAGCTGAACGCTCCCCACAGTTCTCCGTATCTGGTTTTTAAATCTGCGATGTCCTCCCCATACAGATTGCCGGTGCTGTTCACACGCCTTGCGATCTGGTTCAAATTGTTGGAGCAGGTGCGCAGCAGGGCGGCCAGTTCCTTAACGTCTGTCATATCTACCCGGACAACGTAGCCGTCCACCGCCATTTTTCTGAGGTACGCCCTCTGGTTGTGCGTGCCGAGCAGTTCCATCTTTTTGTCAATAATCTCTTTTTCTTCGGGCGATACCTTGAAATACAAGGGAATGGTGCGCCCACTGCGTGGATTCATTAAATTGCCACCTCCATTTCTTTATCTTTCTTTGGTGCTGCACTGGCGGCGGACTCCACACCCATACGGCGCAAAAGCCGCTTGATGGAAGTCTTGCCGTCATGCTTTTGCCGTTCCCGGCTGTTTGGTTTGTCTTTGCCGCCGATGTTTAACGCCACATTTAGGGCAGCCAGACGCTCCGATTTTTCCGCAAGCTCCGTTTCCTGGGGGAATGGGCGCTTGACCTCAACCTTGGCGTCCTCCATCTGCTGGAGCAGGTTTCCAAGAACCGTCTGATGCTGTTCCAGATTATCCCGCATTCCCTCCAGCACATTGTCCATACGGGTGATGTTGCCAAAGGGGTCGCTGCCCGGTTCAAAAGTATGGGAGCGGGTATGCTTCAAAGTAATCTGAAGCTTCGGGGACAGTCCGCTGTCGGATACCCATAACGTCATGGGGAACCCACGATATTCGCCCAGTTCTACCTTGTCGCTCAAATCTTTCAGGCTTTCAAACGCAGCGATGATAGCCTGGCCTGCTTCTTTCTTTTCGGTGTAAGTAGTGCCCATGACCGTCATGGAAAAATGCTCCTTATCCGGCGGCGTATGGGCTTCCAGGTGCCGGATGTCCGTTTCCAGGTCAGCAATCGTTTCCTGTTCCCGTTTGATTGCCTGGGGATAGAACTTAATCAGGTTATCCTCCAGGGCGTACCGCTGGCTTTCATGGTTGGCTTTTAACAGCTTTAGCTTCGTGACCTGCCCATCCAGTTCGGTCTTTTCCATAATCCTGGGGTCGCCGGATGCCAGCGCCTTAACTTCCGCATAGGAAAGGGCAGCTTCGTCCACATCCTCACAGGAGCGGGACGGGTTCTTGCCGCTCATAAGCTGGCCGATGAATTTCTGCTTGTTCTCGATCAGCCCCCAGTTATAGGCGTCAAAGGTTCCCTCCGTCACATACTTAAAGATTTTGACACTCTTAAACTGGTTGCCCTGGCGCAGAATGCGCCCCTCACGCTGTTCGATGTCCGCAGGCCGCCAGGGGCAGTCCAAATGGTGAAGCGCCGCAAGCCGTGTCTGGACGTTTGTGCCAGCCCCCATCTTGGAGGTGGAGCCTAAGAGAACACGCACCTGGCCTTTCCGCACTTTGGAAAACAGTTCCGCTTTCTGAACGTCGGTCTTTGCGTCATGGATAAAGGCGATCTGTTCCGGTGGAACGCCCTGTGCCATCAGCTTCTGTTTGATGTCATCGTACACATTAAAGGAGCCGTCCCCGTGGGGCGTGGAGAGGTCGCAGAAAACAAGCTGGGCACCTTTCTGGGGTTCCGTATCCCGCCAGACTTGCAGCACATTCCCTACACAGGCATTGACCTTGCTTTCCGGGTCGTCAGGCAGTTCAGGGTATGCCAGACGCTGATCCAGCGCCAGCTTCCTGCCGTCCGACGTAATCTTGAGCATATTGTCCTCCCTGGGTTCCACTAAGCGGTTTCTCACATCCTCCGCACGTTCCCCCAGTTCGGCAACCAGTTCTTTTTGAAATTCGCTGGGTTTTGTGACTACCGTGATATTTTCCGATGCCGGAACCGGCAGCTTTAACATTTCAGCAGTCTGGATGTCCGCCGCCTCTTTCCACATGGCCATCAGTTCCGGCAGGTTAAAGAACTTGGCAAACCGGGTCTTGGCACGGAAACCGCCGCCCTCCGGTGCCAGCTCCAGCGCCGTGACCGTTTCGCCAAATGCTGCCGCCCAGCTATCAAAATGGTCAAGGCCGGTTTCTTTTAGCAGGTCATATTGCAGGTAGCGCATCATGGTGTAAAGTTCCACCATGCTGTTGCTGACCGGGGTTCCGGTGGCAAACACCACGCCTTTCCCTCCGGTCAGATCGTCCAGATACCGGCAC
>OJKY01002010.1_pt1 | contig 11231 bp, 8 predicted proteins | sample 1596571 | NCBI WGS metagenome assembly OJKY01 (sample SAMEA4350170, study PRJEB24818) | metagenome | biome: human; feature: gut; material: faeces | place: Denmark | collected 2013-09
CCAGAACCTGCCTGAGGGGATTGAGGGTTCGTTCTAAAGAAGAGCTTGTCAATCACATTAACCGTTGGATCATGCAAGTGAATGCGGAACCGGTGATCTACCGCTGGAAATGGAAGCTTGAAGACATTGAGTCCGCATTTGCTTAATTGATAACGTATTTATAGATTGAACTACTAGACCTTCATCTTCAGAAAGGTCATAGGCTTCTTTGATGAGTTCAAGATTAGCCGCAAAACCTTTCGGGTAAAAACCGTGCAAATCAATTTCTTTCTTGATATCGCGATAAACCTTTTTCATGGAAGACGGAGGATTATTGATGCGCTTTCCAAGCTCTGTCTTCACAGACTTATAACGTCGAAAAACACTGTCTCCAGAATCATCAAATATATCTCTGTCGCCTTCTTCTGTATCATTGCGCGCGTTAAGTTCCGAAACGTCATTTTCGATTTCCTGCTGCCACGCCTGGACCACTCGAATATTTGCCATCTCCTGCACATCATCGAGTTCCAAGGATTTATAGGCGGAGAGTTCGATCAAAATCTTGGACGTCCAGTATTCAACACATAAGGTTCCTTGTACTTCCGAATTCGGAATAGAACGAAGACGGTTGTCGGTAAACATTTTCTCAAAGACGCTTGTTCTTCTGCGAGGCATTTTTGTTCTCCTTCTATGTTGTTATTTTTGCATTTAACGCGAAAGAAATTGACGCAGTAAAACCGATTAAAATAAAAATCAATACGCGCCTTGCGACAGAAATTTGATCTTGGAGGGCCTAAGGATGGGAAGAAAACACGACAAAAAAGAAGAAGCATCGATCATTTTGGAGATTCTTAATCGAATCCCTTTAAGCAAACGTTTTGTCTCTGTGGACGACATTCTCAACTCTTTGGCTTCCGCAGAAATTGATGTCAGCAGACGATCTCTGCAGCGTTACTTGAAGCAAATGTATGACTGCGGCAAATACGGTTTGGTGCGCGACAACCGAGGAAATGCTTACGGTTACCGAAGAGAGCGAACAGATTCCATCACCGACAGTATTCATTTAAAACCAAATGAATGTCTGCTCCTGAGAATCGCGCAGGAACATATGAAGTATCAGATTCCGGGAACGGTCCTCAAATCGTTGGGATTCTTATTTGATGCCGCTTCCGAAATGCTCAAAGAAAAAGGTTCGAACGCCAAAGAAAATCAATGGCTCAACAAAGTCTGCGTCATTTCATCCTCAATTCCTCAGATGCCTTCAAAGGTTCTTCCGAGAATCTTTGATGCCGTTTCCGAAGCTCTGTATTCGGAGAAGAAACTCAGAATCGAATACACCAACATGAACGGCAAAACCACGAGTGCTGTCGTCTCTCCGCTTGCACTGGTCCAGCAGGATGTCCGACTCTACTTAATTTGTCAGTTCGATCATTTTGACAATGTCGTCCATCTGGCTCTTCACCGGTTCAAAAAAGCAGAAGTCACCTCTTTTGATGCTCATCGACCCGAAGACTTTAATCTTCAGTCTTACATCCACGACCGCCACTTTAATTACAGCAACGGAGAATGGGTGCACTGGATTCTTGAATTCAAGAGCGATGTCACCGCAAAGAATCTGGAAGAAACGCCCTTCAACACTTCTCAAAAACTGACTCGAAAAGAAGACGGAACCTGGCACTTAGAAGTCGACATCCAAGACTCCAGAATGCTGGACGGCTGGGTCGCCATGTGGAAGAACGACGCCCAGATAACACTCAGTCAAAAAGAATATTTAGAAAGAGAAACGGACGAAGACGGGGAATAACCAAAACCGGAGAGTTTTTCTCCGGTCTGAAGCGCTTTTCAAACCTGTTAAGGATTGCGAACGTCCGTTATGGATTCATCGACCTCGCTTAGGCGTTCCAGCAGATTTCGATTAATTTCAAGGAGCTTCTTGTATGCAGCGCGTGTCTTAAACAAGTCAATAATGTTTTCGATTCGGCGCTGAGCGATGTACGGAGAAATCGGCCGCTGAATGTAGTCAGCTACGCCCAACGAATAAGCCCGATGCACGACATCATGTTCTAAGGATGCCGTAATCAAAAAGACGGGAATGCTCTCAACTAATCCCTCCTTGATCGCCTCTTCCAAAAAGGCTAAGCCATCCATCTCAGGCATGACATAGTCAAGAAGGATGGCACAGATGTCGTCTTTCTTCTTTCGAAGAATGTCCAGAGCCTCAGGACCGCTTTCGGCAAATTCGATCTCGTGACTTTGAGAGAACATGATAGACAGGACGTCTCGATTCAGTTCGACGTCATCCACAATCAAAATTGTATTTTTAGCCTGACCCATTTCGTTCTCTCTTTCCCCAACCTATAAAGCCGGACGGTTGGCTGTGCATAAGAAAATACCTTGTGTCTGATCTCTCCTTAAGTCTTCTCAAAGAACGACGTCATCACGACTTTTGCTGAAAGAAAACTCTTAGGGAGCGGCTCAGCGGATCAAATTTTGATCCGGCTGTCCTCAAACACAGTTGTTGATAATAACATCTTAATGTTGTGTACTAACGAACTGAAATCCTTGTTTTTCCTAAGGTTGGGCAATTCGCAGAGAATAAAAAAATTAGGCTAAAATAAAGGAGGCCTCGCAAGAGACCTCCTGAGTTCATTCTTCTTTCGAAGAAAGACTGTTCAGCAGAAATTACTGAGCTTTGGCAAGAGCAGCGTTAACACCGGCAAGGATACCCTTGGAGGAGTTTGTTGCTCCGGCAATGGTTTCAACGCCTTTGGTGCCGTTCTTCTTAATGATTTCAGGGATCATGTTGTCGATCGGGGCCTGAATGATCATGTCGGTTTCAGTGTGTTTGAGGACCTTAATATCGGCAATCTTGCCGCCTTTGATAACGACGGAAACATCGATCTTACCGTGGTTACCATCGCCCTGACCTTCGTATGTGCCGTCTTTGTAGGCAGCAGAAGCGGCGGTCATCAAGCAGAAGCTGGCGAGCAAGAGAACGAGTTTTTTCATCGGATTTAACTCCATTAAAAATAAAATAATTTTTAAGCAGACCGTCAATAAAACTTGACGAACGTGTTTATTCTATGGAAAAAGAAAGGCGCTAAACGAAAAACAACGCTCATTTTGACTTTAACTTGCATTATTAGTGTTACCACTTATTAGTTGCAATTCGGCCCCGTTACTTTTGTTAACAGGCTCCGAAGCTGACTAAAAAAACTAGCCGCTTTTCTACCAGGCGCCCATCCACGTGACCAGCAAAGCGTTGATCAAGTCGATCAGGAATGCTCCCACCAAACTAATGATGAGCCATGCCCTCGGGCTTGAGCCGTATTTCTCGGCAATGGCCTGCATATTGGCCAAACCGTTGGCGGTTGATCCCATCGAGAAACCGATACCGCCGGCGCACAGCATCACAGCATCGTAGGTCTTGCCGAAAATAAAGAACATCACCCAGGCAAACACCACCATAAGAATGGTTTGTCCTGCAAGAATAATCATGAGCGGAAGTGCCAAATTTAAAAGTTCATGCAGCTTCAGTCCGTTAATAGCCATCGTCACGAACAAAACTAAGCTAATTTCGGCTATTGCGTTCATACCCTTGCCTTCGACCATGTATTTGCCCGAGAAGTCTCCGACGTTTCTGACGATAGCCGCCACAATCATGGATCCGATGTAAGCGGGCAGCGTAATGTACTGTCCCATATATTGAGACAGAACGGCACCCAAGCCCATGCAGATAGCCACAATCGTTCCCGCTTTCAGAAGCTGAGGCGTATAGGTCGGTTCTTTTTCTCCTTCTACAACTGCGGTTTCCAGATCTTCAGGAATATGGAGTTCCAGCTCAGGATTGTCCACTTCCTTCGGAGTCAGTACCTTGTATTTGCGGATAAGCCATTCGGCAAACGGTGCTCCGATCAATAAAGCCACCACCATACCGAAGGTTGCAGCAGTAATGGCGACCGCCGTTCCGCCCTGAACGCCGTAAGTCTGTTCAAAATAAGGCCCGAAAGCTGCCGAGGTGCCCAAGCCGCCCATCATGGAAACGGAACCCGCCAGCAGACCGTAATGGAAATCCAAGCCCATCATCTCTGCCAAGCCCATGCCCAAGAAGTTTTGCAGTACGCAGAGGATCGTAATGACAAACAAGAACGACACTAAAAGCTTGCCGCCTTCCGTGACGATTTTCAGACTGGCCGACAGACCGATCGTCGTAAAGAAAGCGAGCATCAGCAAAGTCTGGAGAGATGTGTCGAAATTAGCCTGCATGAGGCGGAAATACTCCAAGCAGGAGAGCACCAGTGCGACAAGCATGCCGCCCACCACCGGGCTCGGCACCGAGTACTTTTCCAAAAGCGGGACTTTTTTACGCAGCCAAGCCCCGAAATAATAAGTCACCGCCGCAATCGCTACCGCCTGAATTGCCGACACGTTGACAATCAGCATCCCGTCTGAAGAGTTCATTGTTCGAGTTTCCTTATTTTTCAACTAGAAACAATTATCTTCATTCATGGCCCGTATTTTGCTTGTCGCTCGATAAGGTTTCCCGTCTTGAGAACTCAAAGAGAAAAATTTTCCAGCGCTGTCCTCTTTTATCCTGTTATAGAGAACAAAAATTCGTTATTTCATACGAAGGCGTTACTGCGCATTAGTTCTATCGATCAATACAATTCGGCCGACCTGATTTTTATCAGAGCGGGCCGATCGAGTGTTAGGCAGGGAGCTTTTTGTCCGGTGATTTGGACGCCTTCTTTTTCGGCTGCGGAGCCACTTGCTCAATGATGTACCTCCAGGTCGCCTCTTTGGTTTCTTTATCTAATGAGTCAAAGCCCATCTTGTGCGTAAAGAAGAAACCTTCAAAGGCCATAATGGCTGTCAGAAGCTGCGGTGTTTTGATCGGAGAATCCTGGACCATCTTAAAGACCTTGGCGTACCAGTCATGGAACGGCTTCAATGCGTCCGGCTCGTGCAGGAGAAGCGCCAACAGCGCAACACCGAGAACGGCATAGCCGCCGTCATCTTTATCGAAGTCCTCATACCAAGAGGCGTACCCAAGAATCAAAGGTTCCTCTGAGTTCTGATACTTGCCCATGTGGGCGTTCATGCGTTCGTTTAAATGGTCAACGTATTCTTCAACTAAGGCACAGAAAAGTGCTTTACGGTTTTTAAAGTGATAAAGAAAAGCACCTTTGCTCGTGCCGGATTCTTTGACGATCTTGTCAATTGAGAGGCGGCCGACTCCTTCTCTCACAATGAACGCGCGTGTGGCGTCCATGATTTTGGCGCGTGTTTTTAAGGCGCGCTCGCTCATAACTTTTGGCTTGTCGGTGGTCTCTGTCATTTTTCTCCTGAGAGCATTTCTCTCACATTTATAATTTTTGTCTATTTTAGCGTTCGCCTTACTCGAATCCTCTTCGGGTTTACCTATCTTTTCTAGGCTTTGATAACTCCAATGAGTCCTCTGCACAACTGAACGGAACCTTATATCGGAATCAAAATCCGAAGAAGAAAAAACGGCCGGATATTCAGCCGTTTTGGCGAATGATCCGGTCGTTCAAATTAACTCAGCTCAATTGTCTTCTAATGATTAGGGCTGATAGTTCTTCAGGAGTTCGTCTCCGTTCTGAAGGTCGATCGTGTAGATACGGTCTTGATCAACGAACGGGCTGTTGACTCGATAAGCCTTGTAAAGTTTTTCTGTTGCAGGGCTCATCTTGAAGTTCTTGTTCTGCATCTTTCTCAGGTCAGCAGCCTGAGTGTTGTGAAGCAGTTCCATGGAAAGAACCAGGAACGTATTGTCTGTCGCACGTTTCAGTCTCTGAGCGGCACGAGGCAGGTTAGATGCGGAGTCTTCAATGTTGCCTTCAACCGGGAAGCTGTCCAGAGAAACCGGATTAGCTAAGTCAATGTTTTCAGCGTAAATCGAAACCAAGGTGTCTTCGGTGGCGCCAAAGGCATGACCTAAATTGTCTTTAGCTGCCAAATAGCGGGACAAATCGGTAAAGGCCGGTTCATCCAAACGCATCGTTCTCTGAACGGCATTGTGTCCGACGTGGCCTAAAGCGACTGTAGCGCGCTGAACGGCAAGCGCAACCGGAAGAACTTCAAAGTTTGCGGTCGGAATAATGGCGCCTTCAGCCTTCGGTGTCTTTAAGAAATACTGAGCAACCTGATCGTACTGAGTGTCGGCCTTATCGGCATTGACCATGACGCCGGGGTTGTCGTCAGAAGAGTTGATCTGAACATCGATCACTTTGTTCAGGTCGTTAAGGGCATTCTGTGCTTCAGAAAGCGTGTAAACAGTAGTACGGAAGCTCAGCGGATCCTGCAGTCTTCTGTTCGGATCTTTCTTCCAGAGGTAAGAACCGGCGAGAACTTCACGCAGTTCTTTAGCTTTTTCCTGCAGTCCGGGGAACGGATGGAAAGCCGTTGTCTGAGCAAGGAACGGAGCAACGTTGCCGTTCAGACCTTCTAAGCTGATGCCGTAGACGATCGGAGAAACTTTCAGAATCTGACCCATCGCTTTGGCGGCATCCATTGTGAGCGCCATCGCAACGGAACTGTTGGACAAAATCCCTAAAGCATCTTTGCCTTCAGGAATCAGGGGTTTGATGTTCTTAGCTTTTAAAGCTTCAGCAGCCGGAACTTCTTTTCCGTCAACTAAAACTTTCCATTCGCCGATCATGGCAGATCCGACGTGAGAAGCTAAAGTAATGTCTGCGTCGCCCAAGCTGCCCTTTGTCGGAACGACAGGTGTGACGCCTTTATTCAAGAATTCGGCATAAAGTTCAGCAACTCTCGGCTGGACACCGGATCCGCCGTTCAGGAGTGTGTTCAAACGAATGGCCATTGCCAGACGAACAAGCTTCGGATCAAGGATCGGACCGGCGGCAATGCTGTGGCTTCTCAAAGTGCTGTAGTTGAAGCGGCGGCTGGCGGCTTTAACTTCATCGCTTAATTCACCGTTGGCAGAAAGAACTTTGTGGTCCTTGTTGAGACCGACACCGACGGTTAAACCGTAAATTTCACGGCCGTTTTTAGCGGCATCCAAAACCAAGTCATAAGACTTCTGCACACGGTTCATTGCTTCGGGAGCAATCGTGACGGGTGCGCCTTCTGCGATAGCCCATGCATCCTGCTGAGTCAGATTTTTTCCGTTGAGTTCGACGGCGTTGGCGTTCATAGCTGTGAAAATAGCAATTGCACAAGCTGATAACTTTAACGTTTTCATTTTGAATTTCCAAGGGGATTAGTTGGGGGCGTAAAGCCCCCGGTCCTCCCGTGCTTGGCGGGAGGATCAAATATGAGATGTTTAATAAAGGTAAGAATTAGCGGGCTTTTGCTTCAGCTGCGGCACCGTCACCGGCGATACGGCCGAAGACCATGATATCTGTGTAAGCATTGCCGCCGAGACGGTTGGTACCGTGGGTTGTACCCGTGACTTCACCGGCTGCGAAGAGACCCGGGATCGGCTTGCCGTTCTTGTCCAGAACTTCAGCCTTGGTATTGATCTTCAAACCGCCCATGGTGTGATGTGTAGAAGGAACGGCTTTGATGATGTAGTACTTGCCGGTGGACATGTCTTTCAGACCGCCGCGGTTGTGGAAGTCTAGGTCCTTGCCGCCGTCTTTAGCCATCTGGTTGACGCGATCAACTGTAGCCTTGAGGTTGGCGTAAGGAATGTGGAAGAAGTCGGCTGCACCCTTCAGTGTGTCGGAAGTGTGCATGATGCCTTGTTTTGTGAAAGCCTGATATTCCGTATCGTGAATCTTCACAGTATTGGAAATCTTACCGATGTTGTCATTCCACAGAACATAGCAGTAAGCGCCGGGCTGCTTAAGGATGGCGTTGGAAATCACGTCACGACGTTCCAGTTCTTCAACGAAACGCTTGCCTTCCTGGTTGACCAAAATGGCGCCGTCAAAACGTGCGTCGGCAATCAGTTCGATCACTCCGGAAATCGGGTCGCAGATCGGATAAGTCTGAATGTAACCCATGTTGACGAGCTGGCCGCCGGCCTTCTCTGCCATGTAAAGCGCTTCGCCGGTTGTTCCGGGAGCGTCGGTTGTCTTGAAGCGTTCGTCGATGTTCGGGTTGTACTTCTTAACCATCTGAGCATTGGCGCCGAAACCGCCGGTAGCTAAAACCACGCCGCCTTTAGCGTTGAAGGTGTATTCCTTGTCACCGGAAACTGCTTTAACAGCAACAACGCGGCCGTCTTTGTCTTTAACCAGTTCTTCGGCTTTCATGTTGGTAATAACAGGAATGCCCATCTTGTCGGCAAGAGCAGAGAACTTAGTGATGACTTCTGTACCGGTATGGCCTTCCGGAATCAGAGCTCTCTTTCTGGAGTGACCGCCGAACTGGAAGACATTGTCTTTTTCGAAGTTGACACCGACGGTGTCTCTGAGCCATTCAGCTGTCGGCAAAGCGTTGACTGTCATGACGCCGACGATTTCAGGGTCACCCTTGAAGTCGCCGCCTTTGAGTGTATCGGCAGCCATTCTGGCGGGCGTGTCGTCCTTAATGTTGAGTTTGTTCTGAACCCAAGAATTAGGAACGTTCATTTCAGCACCGGAAATCAGAGAGTTTCCGCCGACGGTCGGCATTTTTTCGATAAGAACAACGTTAGCACCTTTGCTCTTGGCTTCGACGGCTGCGGCAAAACCTGCACCGCCGGCACCGATAACCACTACGTCATAATTCTGAACGGCCGGCATGGCAGCATCAGCTTTTTTAGCCTTCTTGGCCTGGTCAGAAAGTTTCACACCGGCTTTCTTTGCTGCATCGCTGACGGCGTTTAAGAAACCTTTAGAAGAGAAAGTTGCGCCGGCAATACCGTCGACTTTAACGGAATTATTTGCGATAACGGCATCTTTAAGGTCTGTAAAGACTTTAGCAGCCAAGACCTTGTTTTCGTGATCTTCCAGAACCTTAATGTCCTGAATCTTACCGTTGTCAAATGTCACAGCGAGTTTGATATCGCCGTGTTTGCCGATGCCGGTGCCTTCTGTCTGAACAGGAGCGGCAGAGACAGAAGCAAAGGCAGCCGCAGAAAGTAATGCAGTAAAAAGAATCGATGTTTTGAACATAGTGTTTACCAAAGAGAAATGCTCGTTGATCAAAACAGTCTAACTAGACTGTTGGGAGAATTATAGGATCAAACAGTCTGATTAGACTGTTTTATTAATGCAACAATCCTAAGTATTTTCCCTTGGCATTAATAAGTTGTATCGATTAATGATGGGATGGTTCGGGAGCCCAGATCCACGAAACAATAAATCCAAGCATGCAGATGGCCGCTCCGATAAGAAGAACGGCCTGAACCCCTAATCCTTGAAAAGCCATTGGAAAACCGAGCGTTACCACAAAAACACCGACCCTCGAAATACTTCCGAGTATGCCGAGCTCGGTAGAACGAACGGACGTTGGAAACAGTTCAGCCGGGTATACGTAATCCAGAACGCTCTGGACCCCATAACTCAAGGCATAGACCGAAAGAAGCAGGCAGACAACGAAATCGGAAAGGACACTGCCGGGTGAAAGCAGTGCCAGGGACAGCGCCATGATTCCAAAAGTCCACAATGTCACGGGTCTCCGTGCAAACTGCGGAACAATCTTTATGGCTGCCAAGCTCCCTATAAGAAAAAACGAATCCGTTAAAACCAGCTGTCCGACATCGGTATCAAAGCTCGATGTCCCTAAGGCTCCGATGAGGACGGGTCCGAACATCAGAAGCACCGTTACTGGAATCGCCTGGCAAATCCAAAACACAGAAAGATAAGTCAGGTTTTTAAGGTTTCTCGGCTTAAATAAAGCTGTCTGGTCAACGGCTTTGACCTCTGGTTTTATTTCCTCAAGCTCAATTCCCAAACGAACACGGCTCAGCTCGGCCTCCTCATTGCGCCCTTTGCTTCTCAGCCATTGAACAGACTCCGGTGCGTTAAATCGTGCGGCTCCTAAGATCAGTCCGATGATGCAGGGAATCGCAGCAAAAGCTTCCCATGGAAGATCTGCTTTTACCGTCAGATAGGCACAAACAGCCGCGGCTATCGCACCGATGAACCAGGCCGTCATCAAAAGCACAAGGCGTTTAGCACGAAGTACTTTGGGAGAGTTCTCAGACAGCATAGCTTGTGCAATCGGGGAGTCACCTCCAATCGCCAAGCCAAACAAAAATCTTGAAATAAACCAGCTCAGAGAACCGAAACTCATGAATTGAGCAATCGATAAAACAGCCACAAACCAAGGAACCGTTCGGAAGAGAACCGCCCTTCCGTAAACGTCGGCGATTTTGCCAAATCCCATGGAGCCGATAAAGCTTCCCAATACATAGGCTGTTGCTACAAGTCCGAGTTCCAGCGCTGTGAACTGAAAAACGCTTTGAGCAAGAAGAAAAATAAAGCCTTGGGATGTCAGGACAAAGCCGTCCATAAAGGCAGAGCCTGTCGCCGAAACCCAAAGACGACTACCGCTAAAATTTTCTTTTCTCTCAATAACCTGCATTTTTTTTCTTAGCGATATCAAGTTGTCAGGAACGGTTGAGCCGCAGCAAGATTGCTTCGGACATGATTGGTTTTCAACCAGGTTTCTTTACTTTAACCCACCATTCGTACTTCGTCACTAGTGGTTGCTCCGTAAACGCTGCGCGGCAGCGTGAAGAGTTTTTACCTATTGCCTAAAAGTCGGAACTTACCCGGCAATAAAGAATTTGTAGATCAGCGAGACCATCAAAATAACCAAAACAATATAGAGAATATTGCGGACAAATTTTCCGCCGATCTTGATGGCGTAGTAAGCCCCTACTCTATTGCCCAACATGCTGGCAATAGCGCAGGGAATGGCGATCTCATAGCAAACCGCCGCTCCGGAAGCAAAAGTCAGGAATGCAGCAAAGTTGGCCGCGATATTAAAGGCCTTGGCAGTACCCGAAGATTGAACCATGCCGATCTTTAGAAACACATGCAGTGCAATCAAAAAGAACGTTCCGGCGCCGGGACCGAAAAATCCTTCGTAAAAACCAATTAATACACCGATGAGAACAACGCGAAGCCAGAAATGATCTTTGGGAAGTTCGCCTTCTGTGAGTTTGAAGCCGCCGGTGAGGACCGTAAACAGAATTCCGAGCGGCAGCATGATCACAATGACCTTGCCCATGGTTGCGCCGTCAATCTGAAGCGCGCAGAAAGCACCAAAGGAAGCTCCTGCCATCGCCGAAAGAACGCCGACCGGGACAATCTTCTTCAAAATGAGAT
>OJKY01002024.1_pt1 | contig 11140 bp, 6 predicted proteins | sample 1596571 | NCBI WGS metagenome assembly OJKY01 (sample SAMEA4350170, study PRJEB24818) | metagenome | biome: human; feature: gut; material: faeces | place: Denmark | collected 2013-09
AATTATGGGTATCACGATATTCGTATTCAACCTATTGAATAACACAAGTGTAATCGATGCCGTATATATACTGGCAAGTTACACATACGGCCCCATTCTCGGATTATTCGCATTCGGTATATTCATGAAACAACAGGTTCGCGACAAATATATCCCATTGGTAGCCATCCTCTCCCCTATCCTTTGCTTCATCCTGCAAAAGAATTCGGAAGCCTGGTTCAATGGGTATCAGTTCAGCTACGAACTGCTGATATTCAACGCTCTGTTCACGTTTATCGGACTCTGCCTGTTGATCAGAAAAGATAAGAACTAATAATTAACTTAATACATCATCCATGAATGTAAGACTTCATTTTTTGTTCACTTTGCTCACCGCCTCCCTGATCCCCCAAACGGGAGGCGCGCAAGAGCTTCCGACGGATGTCCGCCAGGAAATCGGTAAGTTTCTGGACGCAACCGCACGGAAAGAGGTTTCCGTAGGGCGCATCCGGATTGACTCTGTCGCCATTGAAGAAAATACGTTGCAATTATTCGCTAACATGAACTGTGCATATATTCCTTTCCGGGAAGATAATGTGACAGAGATTTATCAAGGTGTGCAGGCACTGCTTCCGGCAGAGTTTTCAAAATACAACCTGCAAATCCGCACGAATAAGCGTAGCATTGAAGAATTAATCCCCCAAGCACTACGCAGCAAAAAGGACAAAAAAGCCAAAACATTCAATCCTGCCGGAACAAAACCTTTAGTAACGGCCCTTTCTACCCCCTATACCCCTACAAATGGCCTAAAGAACCGTCACATTGCTTTGTGGCAGAGTCATGGCTTCTATTATGAGCCCAAACTGACACGCTGGGAATGGCAACGCGCCCGCATCTTCCAGACGGTGGAGGATTTATATACGCAAAGTTATGTACTGCCTTTCCTGGTTCCCATGTTAGAGAATGCAGGAGCTAATGTGCTGATGCCCCGTGAACGGGATAGCCAAATAGCAGAAGTTGTCGTAGACAATGACGGTTGCCTTCACTCCCGCTCCGTTTATACAGAAAAGATAGGCGATAAGAACTGGATGCAAGGTACCGGTGAAGGTTTCGCCCATCTGCGCGATCAATATATCAATTTTGAGAACCCATTCCGTGAAGGAACTTTCCGCACTGTCGAGACGGTAAAAGGTAAGAAGGAGAAAGAAAGTACTGCCGAATGGATTCCTGAACTCCCGTCAACCGGACAGTACGCCGTTTATGTATCCTATAAATCATTGCCAAACAGTACGGATGATGCCCTTTACACCGTTTATCACAAAGGAGGAGTCTCCCAATTCAAAGTGAACCAACAGATGGGTGGCGGCACTTGGATTTATCTAGGTACATTTGGTTTTGATGCCGGAAAAAGCAATGCCGGAAAAGTTGTTTTAAGCAATCGTTCTGAGAAAGCCGGACGTATCGTTACCGCTGATGCCGTAAAAATCGGAGGTGGTATGGGAAATATGGCCCGCCGTATCTCTGATGCAGGTGCCACAGAGAATATTAAAAGTTCTCAAGCTACAGGAGCTACGAGCTACGAGCTACAAGCTACAGGTGCTTTGCAGCATGACGGCGCAGCCAACTCGTCACTCGTAGCTCGTAGCTCGTCACTATATGAGATAAGCGGTTATCCCCGTTTCTGCGAGGCAGCACGCTACTGGCTTCAATGGGCAGGTATTCCGGACAGTGTTTATTCCGACAGCCAGGGTAAGAATGACTATACGGATGATTACAAATGTCGTGGTATCTGGGTGAATTACCTTGCCGGTGGTTCTGCGGTTAACCCGACAGAACAAGGACTGAACATCCCGGTAGATATGGCTTTCGCCTTCCATTCAGATGCAGGAACTACGCTAAACGATTCCATCATCGGAACACTGGGTATCTACTATACCAACGTTTACAATGAAGAATACGCCAACGGAGCATCCCGCTATCTGGCACACGACATGACAGACCTGATTCAGTCAAATATCGTACGGGATATCCGCAGCCTATACGAACCGGATTGGACACGCCGCGGTATGTGGAACCAATCCTACTACGAAGCACGTGTGCCCCGTGTTCCCACTATGTTACTGGAATTACTTTCTCACCAGAACTTTGCAGACATGCGTTATGGTTTAGATCCACGCTTCCGTTTTACGGTAAGCCGTGCAATCTATAAAGGTATGCTGCAATTCATTTGCTCGCAATACCACATGGACTATATCGTTCAGCCGTTGCCTGTCGACAATATGGCATTGAAAATGGTAGGCGAGAATGAAATAGAACTAACCTGGCAACCCGTAGCCGACCCACTGGAGCCAACGGCAAATGCTGAAAAATATATAGTTTATACCCGTATCGGAGATGGCGATTTCGATAATGGCGTGTTGGTAGATAAGAATACCTATCGCACCGCCCTCCCTGCCGGCATGGTATGCAGTTATAAAGTAACTGCCGTCAACAAGGGCGGAGAAAGTTTCCCGTCCGAAATACTCTCTGCAGGACGCGCTTTCAACGAGAAAGGAACAGTACTCGTAGTAAACGGCTTCGACCGCATCAGTGCTCCGGCAGATTTGTCGCACCTGTTCCCGGAGATACTTTACTTGCCGGTTTCTTAGATGATCTGGACCACGGCGTACCTTATCTGAAAGATATCAGCTACATCGGTAAGATGAAAGAATACCGCCGTTCCATTCCATGGATGGACGACGATGCTTCCGGCTTCGGCGACAGCTATGGCAATTACGAAGATAAAGTAATCGCCGGAAACACATTCGATTATCCCTCTATTCATGGAGCCGCCATTTTGAAAGCCGGATATTCTTTCATATCTTGCAGCGATGAAAGTGTGGAAAATAAAACAATGAACCTGAACGACTATAAGTATGTAGACCTGATATTAGGTAAAGAATGTCAGACCAAAATGGGACGTGGCGGTGTAAAGCCGTTAGAGTTCAAAACATTCAGCCAACCCATGCAGGAAGCTATCACCGCATATTGCGGACAAGGCGGAAACATCTTCGTCTCGGGTGCTTATGTAGGAACCGACCTTTGGGACAATCGCCTTGCCCCGGCACAGGAGTCCGATAAGAAATTTGCAACAGAAGTCCTGAAATATAAATGGCGCGTGGGGCAGGCAGCTACAGAGGGTAAGGTGAAATGTGTAGCTTCACCGTTCCCCGCCCTTTCAGGCAACTATACATACCATAATGAACTGAATGCAGACAGTTATGTGGTAGAATCACCGGATGCCATCGAACCGGCAACAAAAGATGCATACACCGTAATGCGCTATTCGGAAAACAATCTGAGCGCCGGAGTAGCTTACAAAGGCGACTACAAAACCTGCATACTGGGCTTCCCGTTCGAAGCATTGCGCACCGCCTCTGAAAGAGAAGCGTTGATGAATGCCATCCTGACATTCTTCAGTGAAAAAACTAATTCATTCAAGCAATAATATACTAAAACCAATCATCATCTATGAAGCGAAGACTTTTAATAATGTTCCTGTTGGGCTGCCTGCTACCGTTCGCGGTACAGGCACAACATGGCACATTCCGTTTTGCGCAAATTACAGACATCCATTTCAGCCCCAACAACCCCAACCCGACGGAAGACTTACTACGTTCCGTCGCGCAAATAAATGCGATAGACAGTATCGACTTTGTTTTGGTTACGGGCGACATCACCGAAGAGGGCGACCGTGCCACTATGCTGAAAGTCAAAGAGACATTGGATTTACTGAAAGCGAAGTATTACGTGATCCTCGGTAACCATGAAACCAAATGGAGCGACTCCGGTTGTACTGCCTTCGGTGAGATTTTCGGCGGCGAACGCTTTGAATTCGAGCATAAAGGCATTCTGTTTCTGGGTTTCAACTCCGGCCCGTTGATGCGTATGGCTTACGGACATGTCGTTCCGCAGGACATCCGTTGGATGACGGAAGAAATGGATAAGTTTGGAAAAGATAAACCGGTTATACTTGTCACACACTATCCGTTACTGGATGGAGATGTCGATAACTGGTATGAAGTAACAGATGCAGTGCGCCCCTATAACATTCGTTTGTTCATCGGCGGTCACTATCACCGTAACCGGGATTTGCGTTATGATGGCATTCCGGGTATTTTGATGCGCAGCAACCTGCGTGATAAAGATGGAAAACCGGGATATGGCATCTATGATATAACGAAAGATTCGATCCTCGTCTACACGCAACGCATCGGCGAACCGAAAAAGCAATGGGCCGCTTTCTCGCTGACTCAGCCCTATTATGATCGTAATGGAAAAGCAGAGAAATACCCCGACTTTTCAGTCAACACAGAATACCCGAATGTGAAAGAACAGTGGGTAGTGCAAACCGGTGCAGGTATCTATTGTTCGCCTGCAATAGAAAAAGACAAAGTGTTCGTCGGAGACGATATGGGGTACCTGACTTGCTACGCCTTGAAGAATGGAAAGAAACTATGGAATTTCCAGTCCGGTAAGCGCATTGTAGGCACTCCGGCTGCGGCAGATGGTATAGTCGTATTCGGTTCTGCCGACCGTAACATCTACGGTCTGAACAGTAAAGACGGAAAACTGCTGTGGACTGTAAAAGCAAAAGCCCCGGTACTGGGTGCGGTAACCATTGAAAATGGAATTGCCTACATTGGTGCCAGCGATTCTACTTTCCGTGCTATTGATATCCTTACAGGTAAAGTGCTCTGGGCATATACCGGTGTGAAAGGATACATTGAAACCAAACCATTGGTAACAGCCAACAAGGTGATCTTCGGTGCCTGGGACAATACCCTCTATGCATTGAATAAGGCAGACGGCAAGGAATTATGGAAGTGGACAGGCGGTTTAACGCGCATGCACTTCTCACCCGCAGCCGTATGGCCGGTAGCCGCAGAAGGCAAAGTATTTATCACTGACCCACAACGTGCCATAACGGCTATCAATATAGAAAACGGAGAAACAGTGTGGCGCACTTTCCAGTCTATGGTACGTGAAACAATTGGCCTGTCGGAAGATGGAACGCGTGTATTCAGCAAGACCATGAACGACAGTATTGTCTGCTATGCCACACAGGGAGATCACCCCCGCGAATTATGGGCAAGCAACGTCGGCTTCGGATACGAACATGCACCCTCCATGCAAGTGGAAAAAGGAGGCGTAATGTTCGGCAGTACCAAGGAAGGACTGATCTTTGCTTTGGAAGCCCAAACCGGTAAAATCTTGTGGAAACATAAGATAGGTAACTCACTGATCAGTACCGTAGTGCCGCTGAACGGACGACAGGTATTGTTCACTGCTACCAGTGGCGAAGTGGGACTGCTACGAGTTAAGAATTAAAGAATTAATAATTAAAAGCAATATAGGACATTATGAATAAAATCAATTGTTTCGTTCCTTTTTCAGGAGCTGCACAAGCGGAAAAGACAGTAAAAGGCCTGCAAGAAACCGGCTTAGTGAATAACATTTATCTGCTCGCCCTACCGGACGTTCCAGAAAACCTGCCCGGATGCAGTACCCTGCACATGCAATCCATCCAGTCCAGTGCGGCCATAAGAGACATAGCCGGACATAGCGATGCAGAATATACGCTGATCTATACAAAATATACAACGCTCGAACTGGGTTTATTCGCCCTGGATCGTATGATACACATTGCTGAAGACAGCGGCGCAGGCATGGTATATGCTGACCGCTACCAGGTAAAGGAAGGCAAGCAAACCAATGCCCCGGTGATCGATTATCAATTCGGCTCATTGCGCGATGATTTCGACTTCGGTTCCGTACTGTTATTCCGTACGGATGCATTCAAGGAGGCCGCTGCCCGCATGAATGAAAACGAATATAAATTTGCCGGACTTTATGACCTTCGCCTGAAAGTAAGCCAGAACGAAAGTCTGGTACACATCAATGAGTATCTGTACAGCGAAATCGAAGACGATACCCGCAAGAGCGGTGAGAAGATATTCGATTACGTGGATCCCAGAAACCGTGACCGCCAGATTGAAATGGAACAGGCTTGTACCGAGCATCTGAAAGAAATCGGCGGCTATCTGGTACCCGAATTCAAACAGATAGAATTCTCAGCAGGCAACTTCGAGTACGAAGCTTCGGTCATCATTCCCGTACGCAATCGTATCCGTACCATCCGCGATGCCATCCATTCGGTATTGAAGCAGAAGACCGACTTTAAGTTCAACCTGATTATCATCGACAACCACTCTACGGATGGGACCACAGAAGCTATTGACGAATTCAAGAACGACGAACGCCTCATCCACATCATCCCCGAACGCAATGACCTGGGCATTGGCGGTTGCTGGAATATGGGGGTGCATCATCCCAAGTGCGGTAAGTTCGCCGTGCAACTGGACAGCGACGATGTATACAAGGATGAAAACACACTGACTATCATGGTTCGCGCTTTCTATGAACAGAATTGTGCCATGGTGGTGGGTACCTATATGATGACAGACTTCAATATGAACATGATTGCTCCGGGTATTATCGACCACAAAGAATGGACACCCGAGAACGGACGCAACAACGCACTCCGCATCAACGGTCTGGGCGCTCCGCGTGCTTTCTATACTCCGGTACTGCGTGAAGTGAAAGTTCCGAACACCAGCTATGGTGAAGACTATGCACTGGGATTAAACTTCTCCCGCCAATACCAGATCGGCCGTGTGTATGACGTAGTTTACTTGTGCCGCCGCTGGGATGACAACTCGGATGCTTCACTGGATATCGTGAAAATGAATGGTCATAATCTGTATAAAGACCGCATCCGTACCTGGGAACTCCAGGCACGCGTGGCGAAGAATAAGAGAAGATAAACACTCCATGCGTTTTCCGCACTTGTACCACACAAGTGTTTCTCAGATGAAATGCTTGTGTGCTACAAATGTAACGCAAGTGTCCCTCACATGAAACGCAAGTGTTATGCAACACACTAATAAGTAACCAGTTACAGCATTCAATATGAACCAAACCATAAACAATCTGCTTACCGAGCAACTTGCCTCCTGGGAAATGGCTCGTAACAACTACGCCGCCCTTTCGGGTGTGCAAGTGAAGGAACTCGATGTAAACGGTATTCCGTATAAGGTACAGTTCAATCCTGCACGTATCGTTTCTTCGGGAGCTAAAGTAGATGCCCAGTCCATCAAGGAACGCAAATGTTTTCTCTGCCCGGCCAATTTACCGCCGGCGCAGAAAGGAATTCCGTTCGAAGGACATTATAATATCCTGGTCAATCCGTTCCCTATCTTTCCCCGCCACCTGACGATACCGGAAGTAGCACACGTGAACCAGCGCATAGCCGTCCGTTTCAAGGATATGCTGGCATTGGCACAGGCGTTGACGGATTACACAATATTCTATAATGGTCCCAAATGCGGTGCATCCGCCCCCGACCATGCTCACTTCCAGGCAGGCAACAAAGGTTTCATGCCTATTGAAAAGGACTGGCGCGAACAGGTAGCAGGCAAAGTGGCAGATTACAGTGAAGCTACCCTCTGGTACTTGAATGACGCTCCCCGTGCGACATTGGTCATCGAAGCAGTCAATAAGAAACATGCTGCCGCCCTGTTCGATATCATTTATCACTCACTGGACATCAAGCCGGGAGATGACGAACCAATGATGAATGTATTGGCATGGTACGAAGATGAGAAATGGATCGTATGCGTATTTCCACGTGAGAAGCACCGCCCAGCTTGCTATACAGCCGAAGGAGATGCCAATTTATTGAGCAGTCCGGCATCCGTAGATCTCGGCGGAGTGTTTATTACACCGGTCGAAAAAGACTTTCTCAAGATCACAGCCGAAGATATAGCCCAGATCCTGAGTGAGGTATCACTTTCTGCCGAAGACTTCCATCGGGTGCGTCAGCGTATTAAAGAGAAGATATAATTAATGATACTATTTGAGCTCTCCCCCGATAACGGGGGAGCCGGAGGGGGTGGAGTACCCTGAAAGGGGGAGGTGGTAGGTAAAATTACAAAATTCCTATTTCTCATATAATAAAGAATACTATTATCCTCCTACCACCCCACCCTAAAGGGCACCCCTCCTCCCAGGAGGAGGGGAATTTGAGATAGTAATGCAATATAACACTTAAATAAGTATGAAAGAGCCCAAAGTACACGTAGGCATATTGTTCGAGCCACAAATAGAGTTTATCCTGCTGAATCCGTACCGCATCAACGGTATGGAAATCAGTGGTAAGCAGGTTGTGACCTACAACGAAGGCAGGATACTGTGGAACGGACGCCTTTATGACGAGCTTCTATTTGAACCTGTAAACGAAGCCACCGACGCTTTCGAACTGCTCGATGTCACCATCGGCATCAACTTCCACTGGGAGCGTAAAGAAGACCAACGCTTCCTGGGTTCCCTGAAGATTATTGTGGAGAACAAGAAGCTGACAGGTATCAATGTTATTCACGTAGAAGATTACCTGACCAGCGTAATCTCCAGTGAGATGAGCGCAACGGCTTCATTAGAGCTGTTGGAGGCACATGCAGTAATTTCACGAAGCTGGCTTTTGGCTCAGATTCATAAGAACAAGGAGATTACGGAAACCCAGACTGAGTATTCCGCTTTCACCCAAACAGATGAAGAGTTAATCCGTTGGTACGACCGTGAAGACCACACCCGTTTCGACGTCTGTGCAGACGACCATTGCCAGCGTTACCAAGGCATTACCCGCGCCTCCACCGAAATCGTAAAGCAAGCCATCGCTGCCACCCGCGGACAAGTATTGACATCTGACGGTAAGATATGCGATGCCCGCTTCTCCAAATGCTGCGGCGGTGCATTCGAAGAATTCCAGTATTGCTGGGAAGATACGCCCCATCCGTATCTCCGGAAACAACGCGACTTCCGCATCTTCAATCCCAAAACCTGCGACCTCAGCTTTGAAGCTACCCGACCTGGTGGAGGATTACCCGACCTGACGGATGAACAGAAAGCGGAAACATGGATTCGTACCTCTCCACCGGCCTTCTGCAACACCACAGACAAGAAAGTCCTCTCACAGGTATTGAATAACTATGACCAGGAAACCACCGACTTCTATCGCTGGAAAGTAGTTTACACCCAGGAAGAACTTTCTGCACTGATTCTGAAACGCTCCGGCATCGATTACGGGCAAATCATTGACCTTGTTCCTATTGCCCGTGGAACTTCAGGTCGCCTCTGGAAACTGAAAATCGTAGGAACCAAGAAGACGCTCATCATTGGCAAAGAACTGGAAATACGTCGCACACTGTCCACTTCCCATCTGTACAGTTCCGCATTCGTAGTAGATAAGGAAGACGTCTCTCCCGAAGGTATCCCCGCCCGTTTCATCCTCACCGGAGCAGGCTGGGGGCACGGTGTAGGACTATGCCAGATCGGTGCTGCCGTTATGGGCGAACAAGGCTATAAGTATGACGCGATACTGCTGCACTATTACATAGGCGCAAATATCGAGAAGCTATATGAGTAAACAGAAATAAGAAAATACCATGAAACAATCTACCAAGAAAACCAGTCCGTGGGCATGGATACCTACCCTGTACTTTGCACAAGGTTTGCCCTACGTAGCCGTGATGACCATTTCCGTCATCATGTACAAGCGTTTGGGAATATCCAACACGGATATCGCTCTCTACACCGGTTGGCTCTACCTGCCATGGGTAATCAAGCCTTTCTGGAGTCCATTTGTCGACTTGATCAAGACTAAACGGTGGTGGACCGTCGTCATGCAATACATCCTTGCCTTTGCATTGGCAGGCATTGCATTTTCCATCCCCACTCCCTTTTTCTTCCAATTGACACTGGCAGTATTCTGGATAGTGGGCTTCACCTCCGCAACTCATGACATTGCGGCGGATGGATTCTATATGCACGCCCTGACGGAGCATGAACAATCGCTCTACGTGGGCATCCGAAGCACATTTTACCGTATTGCCACGGTAGCCGGACAAGGCTTGCTGGTCATCATTGCGGGATTGATTGAAACCGGAACCGGTCTCGAACCTGCCATGCTGCAAGTTCAAGCCTCACCCTCTTACACCAACACCCTGGCCTTGCCCGACTTTGAGGATACGAATATCGACACACAAAAAGAAGCCTATTTCGTATATACCTCTCCGATAGTACAAGCAGGTGTCACCGCTACCGCTGATCATGACTCGGCAGATATAAAGACACGGATTGCCGAATTGGAAAAAGCGGTCAAAGCATCCAACATAGCCAACCACTTCGTTCCGGCCGAGGAAGCCAAAGAAGGCGATGCCACCGTAAAAGCAGAGAAAAAGGAGAGCACTTTCACCGCATGGGTACGTGAAACTTTCGGCGAGAAGCGCAAAGTAGCCGAAGGTGCTGTTGATAACGTTGCCATAGTAGGCGTACGTCTGTCCAAGCAACCATCTGCCGATGAAACCAAGATATTGAATGTCACCTTCAAAGACGGTGACCAAAGTATCAAACTGGAACAGAACAGCCTGTCCACCCGGTTCGAATTCACTGCCGAGAACTGGGACAAGCCTGCTTACCTACTGTTCAGAATAGATCATAAGATTAAGAACGAGACTTCCGCTACCTTCGAAGGTGCATCCGGTAACATTCCGTTTGCCTGGTTGATAGTATTCATCGTACTGTCCGGATTCTTCTTCGCGGTGAGTATTTACCACAACTGGATATTGCCGAAACCCGCATCCGACCGTCCGTCGAAAGACGTTACCGCCCAGAATCTGATGAAGGAATTCTTCGATACTTTCAAGAGCTTCTTCACCAAACCGCAGGCAGGAGTCGCTATCCTCTTTATGTTGCTCTACCGCCTGCCGGAAGCACAGCTCGTGAAGCTAATCAATCCTTTCCTTCTGGACCCAATAGACAAAGGCGGACTGGGGCTGACTACCGGACAAGTTGGTTTCGTCTATGGTACTATCGGTATCATCGGACTGACAATTGGCGGTATCATTGGCGGTCTTGTTGCTGCACGGGGCGGATTGAAGAAGTGGTTATGGCCAATGGCATGGAGTATGTCCCTCACCTGTCTGACATTCATCTATCTGAGTTATGCACAGGATCACTCGTTGCTGACAGTCAACATCTGTATCTTCATCGAACAGTTCGGCTA